>Ga0206860_10051_pt2 | contig 29321 bp, 31 predicted proteins | sample Alteio_BWOrgCont_44_FD_152624 | JGI IMG/M metagenome (GOLD analysis project Ga0206860, IMG submission 152624) | Enriched cells from forest soil in Barre Woods Harvard Forest LTER site, Petersham, Massachusetts, United States -... | ecosystem: Environmental > Terrestrial > Soil > Temperate forest >...
GACATGCATAAGCCCGATTCATGCCCGGTGGCGGCGGATCAATTGCGCAGCGCGCGTGGGATCGAAGTCGGCCAGGTGTTTTTCTTGGGCGATAAATATACCAAAGCGATGAATGTTGCCGTGCCCGATGCGTCGGGTGCTGCCGTTACGCCGCAGATGGGGTGTTACGGCATCGGCGTGTCGCGTTTAGTCGGCGCGATTATTGAGGCGAGCCACGATGATAATGGGATTATCTGGCCGGAATCGGTGGCGCCGTTTAAGGTGGGGCTGATCAATCTGCGCGTGGGTGATGCGAAGTGTGATGAGTTGTGCCAGAAACTGTATGATACGCTGGAAGCGAAAGGCAAATGTGTGCTGTATGACGATACGGATGATCGCGCCGGGGCGAAGTTCGCATCGATGGATTTGATTGGGTTGCCGTGGCAATTGACGGTTGGGCCCAAGGGCGCGGAAAAAGGCGTGGTTGAGGTGAAGAACCGTAAGAGTGGTGAGAAATTGGAATTGAGTGTGGAATCTGTCATCCCGCACTTGTTGCGGGATCCGGTACCAGACCCCGCAATGAATGCGGGGTAGGAGATGCTCACTGCCTTTGAACGAATGGTTGCACTCCGCTACTTGCGCGCTCGCCGCGAGGAAGGGCTGATTTCGATCATCGCGATGTTTTCGCTGATTGGGATTGCGCTTGGGGTGGCGACGCTCATTGTTGTGCTCGCGGTGATGAACGGCGTGCGCGGTGAGCTTATTAAAAGCATCATTGGGCTTGAGGGGCATGTCAGCGTGTATGCCGATGGGCGCGGCATTGATCATTATGACGATCTTACCAAAAATATCCTTACCATTCCCGGTGTCAAAGCGGCGCTTCCTAAGGTGGAAGGGCAGATCATGGCGAGTTTCCATGGGCAGGCGACGGGCGCGATGGTTGCGGCGTATCGTTATGATGATTTGAAAGAAAAAGACCTGTTGATGAAGCGTATTGTCGCAGGGGATGTGTCGGCGCTGGCGCGCGGTGAAGGGGTGATTATCGGCAAGCGCATGGCGGAAAAAATGGGTCTGCATGTGGGGGATGACATCACGCTTATTTCGCCGGAAGGCCGGTCTACGGTCGCGGGATTAGTGCCGCGCGTGAAGGCGTATAGAGTGGCGGGGATGTTTTCCATTGGCATGTTTGCGTATGATAATAACATGATCCTGATGCCGTTTGCGGATGCGCAGGTGTATTTCAAATTGAAGGATTCAGGTTTCGGGATTCAGGATTCAGGGAAGGTTAGCTCTATTGAGGTGACCATTACCGATCCTGATCAGGCTGGGGGTATAGCACAGCATATTGAGCAGATACTAAATTCCCTGAATCCTGAATCCCGAAACCTGAATCCTGTCTACCGCGTGTATGACTGGAAATCCTCCAATAACCAGATTTTTCAGGCGGTGATTGTTCAGCGCAATGTGATGTTTTTGATCCTGATGCTGATTATTTTGGTGGCGTCGTTCAATATTATTTCAAGCCTCATCATGCTCGTGCGCGAAAAGGGCAGGGATGTCGCGGTGTTGCGCACAATGGGTGCTAGTCATACGTCGGTCATGAAAATCTTTATCGCATGTGGTTCATGTGTCGGCGTGATAGGCACGTTCGTGGGTGTGGTATTGGGATTATTGGTCGCCTTTAATACGGAAAATATTCAGCTTTGGCTTGAATCGATGATGGGGCACCGCCTGTTTGCCGATGAGCTGTATTTCCTCTCGCATTTGCCTTCTCGGGTGGATGGCAGTGAGGTTGTTACCGTGGTGATTATGGCGTTATTGCTCTCATTCCTAGCGACAATTTATCCAGCGCGGCGCGCAGCAAGGCTCGATCCGGCGGAGGTGCTGCGTTATGAATAATTATTGTCATCCCGAGCGAAGCCGAGGGATCTTTTCTTTGGCTAGCAAGATCCTTCGACTTCGCTGTGCTACGCTCAGGATGACAAAGGAGAAGGCGCTATGAATAAATCCGTGCTCAGCCTTCACAATATTGTGCATATTTACAAGCAAGGTGGGCGTGAACTTAAAGTGCTCAACCATCTGGATCTGGATATTCGCCAAGGTGAGATTACGGCGCTGGTGGGGCCGAGCGGGTCGGGCAAAACGACTCTGCTGCAAATTGCAGGACTGCTGGATACGCCGACGTCTGGCAATGTGGTCATCAACTCAGAAAGTATGAGCGGTGCGGGCGATGCTAAGCGTACGGCGGCGCGGCGCGATCATATCGGGTTTATTTATCAGTTTCATAATTTATTGCCGGAATTTTCGGCGCTGGAAAATGTTGTTTTGCCACAGATGATTTTGGGGCGCGATAAAAGCATAGCAACAAAAAAAGCTGCGGAATTATTGAGCCTGCTCGGATTGTCCGATCGCATGCATCATCGCCCGGCAGCGCTTTCTGGCGGTGAGCAGCAGCGTGTGGCGATTGCGCGGGCGCTTGCGAACGATCCGGTGGTTTTGCTTGCAGATGAACCGACGGGGAATCTAGATCCGATCACGGCGGAAGCGGTGTTTGGTTTGCTTATCCGTATGGTACGTGAGAAAAATCTGGCGATGTTAGTGGCTACGCATAACTTTGATCTGGCGGCGCGGATGGACCGTACCGTTCGCATTGATGGTGGCATATTAAAATAATCTGGTCATCCAATCGGTGAGACCACCGGCTATGCCGGTGGACTATCAGGGTTTGACCTACGCGTAGGTGTGTGACTTCCCTACGATTGCCGCCCAAGGCACACCGAAAGGAAAGTCACATGTACGAGTATAACACACAACAACACTCTGTGTGGGAGTGCAAATATCACATTGTTTTTATTCCCAAGTATCGTCGTAAAAGCATGTATAAAGCCATCCGCAAGGATTTAGGCGATATATTTAAGCGTTTAATACCCCAGAAAGAATGCACTTTAGAGGAGGGCAAGATCATGCCGGATCATGTGCATATGCTTTTATCGATACCGCCAAAATATTCAGTATCGCATGTTGTTGGTTTTATCAAAGGCAAGAGTGCGATAGCTATCGCCAGACAATATCGTGGCCGTACCAAAAACTTCGCAGGAGAGCGATTTTGGGCGCGTGGATATTTTGTCTCGACGGTAGGCCGGGATGAAGCCTTAATACGGGATTATATCGAGAATCAGGAAAAAGAAGACCGTCGTATCGACCAACTCCAGCTTTTCCGTTAATCTATAACCGCCTTGGGCGGTTCACTTACAGGCCTCCGGCTGCGCCGGAGGTTTTTGATCCCCGGCGCAGTATAAGACAGGATACTACGAATGTAATATTACAATTTCATGAATATTATTATCTTTAAATAATAATATGTTATACCATAATGCCTTAAGCCAATTTCAATAGCTTAATCACCGCCCGTCCATAGCGGCGCTCGTCAAGGATAGTGAAGAATTCAGGGATGGCGACTTGCTCTTTGGCGTCATGCTCGATAATGATGAGGCTATCCTTATCCACCCAGCCGCTCGTGTGCAGGCTTTTTAAGGCAGGTTCCAGCATTTTGCCGAAATAGGGCGGGTCGAGAAAAATGAGCGGGTAGGATTGTTTGGCTCTGCCCAGTTTGGTGGCGTCGGCCAGCATGAAGTCGGCGGCTTCGGTTTCATTCATCTTCATGGCATTGTAGCGCGCATTTGTGAGGGCATCACGCGACTGGTCGATGAACAGCACACGTTTGGCGCCGCGCGAGATGGCTTCAAGGCCGAAGGCGCCGGTGCCGCAAAATACATCGAGCACGTCTTTGCCGATAAAAGATTCACCCTGGCCGAATTTGCCGTGAATCAGGATATTGAAAATAGCTTCGCGGGCGAAATCGGAGGTGGGGCGGACGATGTCAGCGGCTTCTTTGCCCAGCTCGATTTTTCGCCCTTTATGTTTACCCGCAATAATACGCATAATATTCAGCTGTAATGCAAAAGCGGGCGCTGTGCCACTATATTTTTACAAACGATTTAAGGACCTTTTGCGTCACTTCTTTTATGTCGCCTTTGGCGATTTTGCCAAGCAGGAAGGGGCCGTAGGATATGCGGATCAGGCGGTTGACCTGGCAGCCGTAATGTTCGAAAATTTTGCGTATTTCGCGATTTTTTCCCTCGGCGAGCGTCACTAATAACCAGTGGTTATTGCCGCTGTGGCTTTCCACTGTTGCTTCGACGCTGCCATATTGCACGCCGTCGATATTCACGCCTTTTTTCATGCCTTCTAACATGGATGGTGTGATGCCGCCGTAAGCGCGCACGCGGTATTTGCGTATCCAGCCGGTGGAAGGCAGTTCGAGTTTGCGCGCGAGTTCACCGTCATTGGTGAGGAGGAGTAGTCCTTCCGAATTATAATCGAGACGGCCCACAGAAATCACGCGCGGCATGTCCTTAGGCAGCATATTAAATACGGTCTGGCGGCCTTCAGGGTCTTTGTGCGTGGTCATGAGGCCGGCGGCTTTGTGGTATAGCCACAGGCGGGTAGGTTCGGCGCTTGCGATGGGTTTGTTATCGACGAGGATCACGTCCTCGGGGCTGACATTCAGTGCCGGCGAATCGATCAGCTTGCCGTTGACTTTCACGCGGCGGCCAAGAATCATTGCTTCGGCTTCGCGGCGCGAACACACGCCGGCGCGGGCCATGCGTTTGGCGATGCGTTCCTTATTGTCCGGTTCTGGTTTATCCATTGCGCGATGGCACTTTAATCAACGCTTCTCCGTCGATCACTACGGTGTCTTTTACATAGCATTTGGTGTCAAACAATGCGCGCTTTTTATCGGGGAACAGTTCCTTGATTTTGCACACGGCATATACCGTGTCGCCTACGCGGACGGGTGCTAAAAATTTGAGTGTCTGGTTCATGTAGATGCAGCCGGGGCCCGGTAATTTAGTGCCGATGACGGCGGAGATGAGGCTTGCGGTGAGCATACCAAACACGATGGTGCCTTTAAACGGCGTGGCGGCGGCGAACTCTTCATTCAGATGCATGGGATTAGTATCCCCGGACACGCCGCTGAAATTGCGCATATCGGTGTCGGTGACGGTGCGGCTGAAGGTTTCGTGCATGCCGACTTTTAGGTCTTCAAAGAAATAGCCATGCAGCCCGTGGAAATTCATGCCGTTGCTCATGTGATCCTCCTTACGCTGGTTGAGGTGTTTCCGTTGTCTGTGGCCGGATATTTAAATAAATCAATGTCGGTGCTGAAATGTAGATAGACGAATAGGTGCCGATAATCACGCCAAACACCATGGCGGCGGAAAAACCGCGGATCACTTCGCCACCAAAAATAAACAGTGCCAGCGATGCCAGAAGCGTTGTCGATGCGGTGAGGATGGTGCGCGAGAGCGTGTCGTTAATGCTGACATTGAGTAATTCAAACACCGGCATTTTTTTGAAGCGACGCATATTTTCGCGGATGCGATCATAGATCACCACCGAATCGTTGATCGAATAGCCAACGATGGTGAGAATGGCAGCAACGGCAGTCAGGCCGAATTCAAAGCGAGTGACGGCGAAAAAACCGACAATCATGATGCTGTCATGTACGAGCGCCAAAATCGCGCCGACGCCATATTGCCATTCGAAGCGAAACCACACATACGTCATGATGGCAGCGAATGAGGAGAGCACGGCCATGATACCGGCCTGAATCAATTCTTCACCGACGGTGGGACCCACGAAATCGATTTTGCGATAATCGATGGTGCCCTGAATCTTACTTGCCAGCACTTCTTTGACTTTAGCGGTGACTTTCGATTGATCGGCATCTTTGGAAACCTGGATACGAACCATGACATCGCTCGGCGTACCCAAATTCTGCAGGTTTATTTCGCCAAATCCCTGGCTGTTAAGCGCTTCACGTACGGGGCCTAAATTCACCGGTTGCTCGGTATGGATTTCCATGAGGATGCCGCCGGTAAAATCGATGCCGAGATTCAGGCCGCGTTCAAAGAGCACGACCAGTGAAAGCACGGTGAGGATAATGGAAAAACTAAAGCCAAGCCAGCGACGGCCCATGAAATCGAAATGGGTTTTGTTGGGGAATAAACGAATGGGCATAGGGACTCTTGAGAATTGAAAGGTGAATAAGCAACAGGGTATAATCAATTGCTTGCGGTAATGCAATAGAAGGGGCGGCGAGGATCAGCGCTTCAGGTTCTGAAGTTTTTCCAGCAATAACGCATGTATATCAGGGCGCTCCTTGGCCAATTTGGCAATAAAATCAATCACCTCCTGCTGCGGGGCGGTTTTTAGAAATTCCTCCATATCGTGGGGCATTTGTACTTTTGTCATCATACGGTCCTTGACGTTGGGTTGATCACTTGCGCACGATATTGTTCTGCCCAAGACGTCATTTCTTCGCGGTGCTTGGCTCCATACTCGTTTTGACATATTTTTGCGATGGCTTTATCGATCATATCGTCATGCCCATTGCCCGGGCGGTCATTGTGCTTAATGGACACCCCTTTATAACTCCAGTTTTTGACACCGTTTTCCTCGGACATTTGAATATCGGATAATTTTACCCATTCCAGCTCTGCCAGTTCTTTTGTTTTTTCAAATTCCGGAAGCACACCTTGCGCGCATCTATCTACCAGATAGGCATTGCATTGTTGCTGATAGGGGTATTCCCTGCCAGCCATACTGTTGGTGGTATAGCTATCGATCAGCTGTAATTCTTCCGGGTGTAATTCGATATGGGTTTCTTCCTGCATTTCCCGTCTTATCGTATCTTCAAGGGATTTGTCATAATCGTCAGGTCGGCCTGATTGCAGCGTCTGGATGGCGGTGGTGGGAAACGGTTTCCCGTAGGAAATGGCCTGCTCGTAAGCTTCACGCTGATCGGTGTCATGAGCATAATCTCCGATGTTATTATGTGCTTGCCCCGGATTCATAAACCCTCCGGGTAAGTTCCAGGTCGATGCACCTTCATTTTTTGCCAGAAGTACATTGATGTCACCATCTTTGTCCTTTGCCAGTATGACGCATACCGCACTGCCGACGATGCGAGGAAAAGGCGATATATGATAAGTCATACGTTTTGTGGGATTGGCGCTCGAGAGCGTGTCTGTCACTTGTTCAGCGTAAGTATGGGTCGGGACTATTGCGTCATTTGCCAGTGTGTTATTTGCTAGTTGTACGATCAGGGCCTGTCGTAATCGTTCACTATCCTGGCGTTTTAGAAGACCGGCCACAACGCCGTTGACGACATCCTCCGCGGGAAGGAGACCGCATTCGCTAACAAACTGGTTATATCGTGAGCGATTCATGCGCGAATGTTAACTATTATTTGCTAAATAGTCAATAATTTTCAGTATTTTAAGCCACTGCTTCCACAGCAATAATTTCGGGGATGTAATGTTTGAGCATATTTTCAATGCCGTTTTTAAGGGTAATGGTGGAGCTTGGGCAGCCTGAGCACGAGCCGTGCAGTTCGAGTTGGACGATGCCGTCTTCAAAGCCGCGGAAAATAATGTCGCCGCCATCCTGGGCTACGGCCGGGCGCACGCGTGTGTCGATCAGCTCGCGGATTTGTTTGACGATGTCGCTATCATTTTCATTGCCAGCACTCACGTTTTCGCCCGCTTTTAACATCACCGGTTTTCCCGAGACGAAATGATCCATGATGGTGGTGAGGATCAACGGCTTCATCGTTTCCCAGCCTTGTGCTTCGGTTTTGGTGACGGTGATAAAATCAGCGCCTAAGAACACGGCAGTCACGCCCTCAATATCAAACAGGGATTTTGCCAGTGGCGATATTTTGCCGTCTTCTACGGATGTTAAAAACGCCGTTCCGGTTTCCATGACGGTGACGCCGGGCGTGAATTTGAGCGTAAGCGGATTGGGCGTTGCTTCGGTCTGGATAAACATAAAGCCTCTACGAGTGTGTGAGTGCCCATACATAAGCATTTATTGCTGGATTTCAATGTTTATCGTAGTAATTTGCTGGCGGTTCATCATCCACTACCAACCGTGAAGAGGAGATCATTCATGAGAAAAATACTTTTAAGCACCCTGCTCATCGCACAAAGTTGTTTAATTACCGATGGTTTTGCGCAGGTTCCCGTGGCCAAACTCGACGTGCAGCTCGATGGGATTGCCGCGGGTGGTCCCATCCCCACGAATTTTGCCTATTGTATGTCCGATGGCAAAGGCCACACCCAACCTGGCGGCAACATAAGCCCGGCTATTCGTTGGTCTGGTGCTCCGGCTGGCACTAAATCCTATGCGCTTATCGTTGTGGATCCCGATGTTCCAGCTAAATTTGACGATGCGAATAAGTCGGGCAAAACCATTGCCGCCAATTTCCCGCGGCAGAATTTTTATCACTGGGTACTCATCAATATCCCCGTAAGCGTTCAGGGATTATTGCAGGGCAAAGACAGTAGTGGCGTGACGCAGGGCGGCAAACCCACCGGTAAAACCGAATATGGGGTGAACGGGATCAACGGCTATGGGTTTGGCGGCTATGATGGGCCGTGCCCGCCATGGAATGATCAACGCTTGCATCATTATCATTTCCGCGTCTATGCGCTCGATATTCCGGCATTGCATTTACCGGACCCCGTAAAGGGATCGCTGGCGGAATCGGCGATGGATGGGCATATTCTGGCGCAAGGAGAAGTAGTCGGAACCTATACGAACAATCCTGCAGGCGCTCAGTAGTTTTGTAATCATAACCCAAAGAAAAAGCCCGCTGGTTTCCCAGCGGGCTTTTTTGTAAGGCTAGCTACGAATTAGCAGCTGGAAGCACCTTGGGTAAGGTTGCTTACGCCAGCGCCCATCGCACCTACGATACCAGCGGCACCGAATACGATAGCAACACCAACGCCCACGATCATCGCCATACCCCAGGATACTTTGCCCAGGAGAGCGCCGATACCGATTACGGTGATGGCAATCGTCGCCAGACCTTTACCGGTGTTACCCGTGAACCAACCGGTCACCGTACAAAGTACGTTACCCATTGGGGTGTTTACTTGCGCAAACGCCATGTCTGGCATTGCAACAACGAGAACACTCAGCATAACCATCAGGCTGATCTGCCATGCCAAGCTTAAGTCTTTAGTTGAAGTCTTCATAAACATAACCTTTCTTAAAAGAAACGATTAAAGAGCACTCACAATGGGTTATTCCATCGATTTTGTGCAAGTCAAAAAATCTACCTGAGGGCTACGCGTGAACTTCTGCACGGGAATGTCTCCTGTAGATTCTCTCATAGTAGGCCAATTTCCAGGCCTATCCTAGAAATTATTTGTTACAATTTGGTTACAATGTTGTTAATTCTCAATAAATTTGGCCTCAAAATATTAACCTTGTGTGGCGAGCCATCCTTCGCGCCCGGGCATTTCCCGGCATAGCACCGGGCAATCCGGCAGGGTTTCAGAAAAGTTGTTTGGCAGCAACGTTCCCAGCGGCACGAATACGATGCCGCGGTCACGTGCCGATTGTAACATTTGCTCAAATTGCTCAGCATGGCCAATGCCTTCCACTTCCGCGTGGATGGTATACACATTTAGCTGGTTCGGTTTGCACAGCGCTAAAATCGTATCGTTATAATTATCCTCATTCACACCGTTCGTGCCGATAATCTCATCATAGGTGGGAAGCGTCACCGGGATTTGCACGGTGAGTTGGCGTCCATTTACCAGCGGGCGGAAGATGCTGCTGCCGCGGCAATCACTGTTATAGGTAAACGGGTAGGCCTCTTTCATCACCAACGCTTTTTCGTTGCAGCGCCATCCGGCGGCAGCCGAACAGCTCGGTGTTTCGGCGAGAATATCACTCAGCTTATCGAACCCACGTTTAATATGCTTCCTCATTTGCTTATCGGTGAAATAATCGATTTTCGCCTGCCACGTATAATGGTCCCACGCATGCATTCCCACTTCATGCCCGGCTTTTTTAGGCATGCGGATAATGCCCGCGCATTTATTGCCAATCACCGGGCCCGGCCAGGCCGTACCGCGCAGTAAAATATCGTAGCCGTACAGGCTCGCGCCGTTGGAGCGCAGCATTTTCATCAAGAACTTGGGCTTAAACAACCGCCACAGATTACGCCCCATATTATCTGGCCCAACGCTCATAAAAAACGACGCTTTCACTCCGTATTTATCAAGCAATTCTACAAGCTTTGGCACGCCCAGGCGCGTCCCGCGCAGCGTATCGACATCAATGCGCAGTCCCACCTTTATCATGCCGCCATCTCTTTGCGGATGAAGTTCTCTCCCACTTTTAGCCCGTACTGAATGGGTAATTGCTTGCCTGACAACACCAGATCTTTACCAATTTGCCCCGACCTCACGATAATCGCACCTTGTCCGCAGGCGATGGTCAGTGGCATTGTAGAAATAATCGTTCCTGGCGTGCCTTTGGCGGTAGCATCAACACTTGCCTCCCAGATCATCAGTTTACGTTCGTCCAAAAACGTAAATGCACCGGGATAGGGCGCCGTCACCGCACGAATCAAGTTGCGCACTGTTTCAGCCGGTTTTGTCCAGTCGATCTGTCCATCGGCAGGCGTGCGCCGGCCATAATATTTGCCCTGGCTGATATCCTGCTTTATGCGCGCTGCTTTGCCTTGTGCAATGAGCGGAAATTGGGTTTTGAAAATCTCCGTCGCGGCTTTCAGTAATTTGCGCTGGAGCGTATAGGCCGTATCCTCATAAGCAATCTCCACCGGCAATTGCGCCACAATATCCCCCGCATCGGCCTTAGCGACCATATGATGCAGTGTCACCCCCGTCTTGGTTTCGCCGTTCACCAACACCCAGTTCACCGGCGCCCGCCCGCGATAATGCGGCAGCATCGACCCGTGGATATTATATGCGCCTTTTTTAGCTAAATTCAGAATGTTATTACCAATGAGTGACCGATAATACAGCGAAAAAATGAAATCCGGGGCAATCGCCTGCATGCGCGCGAACTCGGCTGCTTCATTCTCTTTGGTAATGAAATACGCAGGAATATCATGATCAATACAGATTTTGGCAAGGGATCGATAATATCCTATATCTTCAGGCGCTTCCGGGTAGGTATACACCGCTTGAATGTCATAACCGGCCGCCACCAGCGCTTCCACGCCCACACAGGCGAATTCGCTATACCCAAATACGATGGTTTTCATCTAAGTAACTCCACAAAAAACTGGCAACTTCATTTCGGCTAAGCTAGCTTGCGCCATATTTGAAAGCAAGGACGCCATGAGCCCAACACTCTATTTAAGCATCGTTATCCCCGTTTATAACGAGAGCAAAAGCCTGCCGCTGATGGAAAACCGTTTATTCACGGCTCTCGACGCCATGGGCAAAAGCTACGAAGTCATCTTCATCAATGACGGCAGCAAGGACAATTCCCAGGAAGTGCTCGAACAGCTTTACGAGCGCCACACCGATAAGGTGCGCGTGATCCAGTTGCTGCGCAACGCCGGTCAACATCCCGCCATCATCGCTGGTTTTGCGCAGGCTCGTGGCGAAATCATCGTGACGCTCGATTGCGATCTGCAAAACCCCCCGGAAGACATCGCCAAGCTCGTCACCCTCATCGAACAAGGCCATGACATTGCCGGTGGCATCCGCGCGCAGCGGCAGGACGATAGCTGGCGCAAATTTGTCTCCAATATCGCCAATAAAATCCGCGAGCGCGTCACCCATATCCACATGATCGATCAAGGGTCGATGCTGCGTGCCTACCGTCGTGAAATCATCGAACAGCTCATTGAATGCGCCGGTCCCGCGCCGTATATTCCTGCGATTGCTCATTCCCTCGCCACCAACCCGATTGAGATTCCGGTGGGCCATGAAGAGCGTGCTGCTGGCGTGTCGCAATACAACGTGTACAAATTGCTGCGCCTTAATTTCGATATGATCACCAGCTTTTCCATCGTGCCGCTGCAACTATTCACCATGGCGGGTATGCTGCTCTCAGCACTCAGCACTCTTCTGGTAATCTATATCGGCCTGCGCCGCATTTTCTTAGGCCCCGAAGCCGAGGGGATGTTCACGCTCTTTGCCATCCTGTTTTTGCTCATCAGCGTCACCATGACGGGCCTCGGCCTTATCGGTGAATATATTGGCCGCATTTACATGGAAGTGCGCCGCCGCCCGCTGTATGTGGTCAAAAAAATAACTCAAAAAGGAAACTGAAATGCACGCCTACCGCACGCATACTTGCGCCGCCATCAATACTTCCAACGATGGCCAGACCGTAAAACTCTCCGGCTGGGTGCACCGCAAGCGCGACCACGGCAATTTGCTCTTTATCGATCTGCGCGATCATTATGGCATTACGCAATTGGTCGCCATGGAAGGCGGCGCGCATTTTGCCGCGCTCACCGATGTGAAAATGGAAAGCGTCATCACCATCACCGGCAAAGCCACCAAGCGCTCGGATGCCACCATCAACAAAGACCTCGCCACCGGCGAAATGGAAGTGGTGGTTGAAACCTACGTTCTTGAATCCGCTGCTGATCCGCTTCCCGTGCAAGTCAATTCCGATCGCGAACAACCGGAAGAAACCCGCCTTAAATACCGCTTCCTCGATCTGCGCCGTGAAAAATTGCACGAAAACATCATGCTGCGTTCAAAGGTGATTGCGTCACTTCGCCGCCGCATGATCGAGCAAGGTTTCAATGAATTCCAAACACCGATTTTAACGGCCAGTTCGCCTGAAGGTGCGCGCGATTATCTGGTGCCCAGCCGCATCCATCCCGGTAAATTCTACGCGCTACCGCAAGCGCCCCAGCAGTTCAAGCAATTGTTGATGGTATCGGGATTCGACCGTTATTTCCAGATCGCGCCGTGCTTCCGTGATGAGGACGGCCGCGCCGACCGCAGCCCCGGCGAATTCTACCAGCTCGATATTGAGATGAGCTTTGTGACCCAAGAAGACGTATTCGCTGCCATCGAACCCGTGCTTCACGGCGTATTCAAAGAATTTGGCAATAAGCAGGTTGTGCCGGCATCCTTAGATAAGGGCTTCCCAAAAATTACCTACAAAGAGGCCATGCTCAAATACGGCTCCGATAAACCCGATCTTCGCAACCCGATTATCATCGCTGACGTGACTGATGTATGGCGCGGCAGCGGCTTCGGTATTTTCAACAAGGTGATCGATGGCGGTGGGTTCATCCGTGCTATTCCCGCACCCGGATGTGCCGACAAACCGCGCAGCTTCTTCGACAACATGATCGAATTTGCAAAGCTTCAGGGCGCGCAAGGTCTTGCGTATATCACCTATAAAGGTGGTGCGACGATTACAGCAGAAGCGTTCGGTGGGCCGCTGGTGAAATTCCTCTCCAATGAGGCCCTCGCAAAATTGGTGGAAACGGCAGGCCTCAAAGCAGGCGATGCCGTATTTTTCTCTTCCGGCGCAGAACTCGCGGCGGCGAAGCTTGCCGGCCAGGTGCGCACGCACTTAGGCAACGAACTCGACCTACTCGAAAAAGGCGTATTCAAATTCCTCTGGGTCATCGACTTCCCGTATTTTGAATATGACGAAGAAGAAAAGAAAATCATTTTCAGCCATAATCCATTCTCCATGCCGCAAGGTGGGATGGATGCTCTACTTACAAAAAATCCGCTCGAAATTCTGGCGTATCAATATGACATCGTCTGCAACGGTGTGGAACTGTCCTCAGGCGCCATTCGTAACCACAAGCCGGACATGATGTATAAGGCGTTTGAAATCGCCGGTTACGGCCCCGAAGTCGTCGATACGCGTTTTGGAGGCATGATCACCGCCTTCAAGTTCGGCGCACCCCCGCACGGTGGCTTAGCACCAGGTGTCGACCGTATCGTCATGCTGCTTGCCGATGAGCCCAACATCCGCGAAGTCATCGCTTTCCCCATGAACCAGAAAGCCGAAGACCTTCTCATGCAGGCCCCGGCACCGGCGGATGACAAGCAGCTGCGCGAACTCCATCTGCAACTATCGCCGAAAGCGAAATTATTGCTTTCCGAAGAAGCGGAAAAAAGCAGCGCGGCGTAATGTTATGATGCTGAATACTCTCAGAGCACGATGCATACATTAAATAAAAACGCTTACGTGCTCGCCATCTGTCTGTCGGTTTTAGCAGGGTGTGTGGATGCGATTGGGTTTCTTTCGCTCGGCGGATATTTCATTTCCTTTATGAGCGGTAATTCCACGCGATTGGCCGTGAATCTGGCAACAGGCGATTTGCATGCCGCCCTGTTTGTTGCAGCTATACTTGTAACGTTTGTGCTGGGTACTATGGTCGGTGTTTTCGTGCGCCATTTCTCAAAGCCCTCTTTAGCGGTGGCGAATGTGCTGGCTATGATTACCTTGCTGCTTGCAGCGGCAGCCACGAGCCACGAAATGGGCTGGGGAGTGCTGGCAACGGGCTGCATGACACTTGCGATGGGTGCTGAAAACGCCGTCTTGCAACGCGGCGGCGAGGTCGTGGTAGGCGTGACCTATATGACGGGCACGCTAGTGAAAATCGGCCAGCGGTTGGCGAATGCCTTACTCGGTGGAGATGCGCTCGCCTGGGCGCCGTATTTATTGCTCTGGCTTGGCTTGATCAGTGGCGGCGTGATCGGGACGTTGTTATTTTATGTTCTAGGATTGCATGGGCTGTGGGTCGCCGCGCTGTGGGCGGCAATCCTCACGGTAGTTGCCGTTTGGTCGCAGCACCGCTTGGCGATCTGAATAATGGTGCAGGAAGGGACTCACGTAAATGAATCATCTGCCTGAGGTTACTTAATAATAAATTGTGGCTACATTCCATATACCAACAAATATACCATCAAAGCAATTTGCTGGTGGCTTAACTCGTTGATAGGCCGTTGCCGAATTTGCCACGCGCATCCTAGCACGTTCCTTTCATTGTGCAACTTAGATGGCTCCATCAAGTCTCATTGACAATTAAAAAAAGATTTTATATATCACCGCGCAAGTAGACCTATCGGTCGAAAATTTTAAACAACGTAGGTGGTCACTTCAAACGTGATTACCGAGTTGTATTGTAAACAGCATAGGGGTCGCGTCAAACGCGATTGCTGAGTTGGATTGTAACCGGCGTAGGGGTCGCATCAAACGCGATTGCCGAGTCGTATTTTAACCCTTGGCCCGCAGAAATGCATACGCCCGAGGTATTTTACCAATCCCAACCTCAGGTGTCCTATGCAAAATTCATCACAAAACCCATATTCCATTCCTCAGACTGGATTTGTCCGGCTTCCAACTATTTTATCCGTCATCCCCATTTCAAAATCAGCATGGTGGGCAGGTGTAAAATCAGGGCGTTTTCCCGCCGCCATAAAACTTGGCCACCGCACCACGCTTTGGCGGGTGGAAGATATTCATGAACTTATCGGACGATTGGCAGCAGGAGAACGGCTATGAATGCGCTCGCTGACAATGATTCAACGGAAGCTTTTATTAAGGCACTTACACCGCTCACTACTCGCATGCGAAACGATGTTACATGGAAAAAAGACGAAAATGGTAAAATAGCGTGCCAACACTATGTACCGTTGTCAGAAAAACGTTTGCGAGAGCATCTTAACGGTACCACAGCTTGCGGACTTTGCCCCATTAAAGAAGGAGAGAATACAACCCGAGTTGCCCTTTTCGACCTCGATTCTCATAAAGGTGAAACTTCGTGGGAAGAGATGAAAAAGCAAGCAATACGGCTTTTCGATCACTTAGAGGCTTTGGGCTATTATCCCATCGCGTTCCTTTCATCCGGTGGGAAAGGTATTCACATAATTTTGATATGGGATACTCCCCAACATGCCTATAGGGTACGCCAATTTCTTTGCGAAGTCCTTGCCGCACTTAACTTCAAGCAAGGTACTGACGGTGTTGCAGCAGGTCAAATCGAAATATTTCCAAAGCAGAATAATGTCCCTATAGGCGGTTATGGCAATATGTTCATTTTGCCGCTCGCTGGTAAGAGCGTTCCGCTCTGGAGGGACTTAACCACGACGCAGTACGGTTGCGTGTAAGCTATTGATTACATTGCGGCAAGGTGTTGCGGGATGGTGCGGGGTGGTTGCTTATAACCATCTGATATAATTGCAGCAAGGTGCGGTCGCGGGTGTCCCCTTAGTAATCCTCACGAACCGTACCGCGCTGGGAGCGCGGATGGTTCGTTTATAAAATTCAAGTTGGAGGTGATATGAAGCACTCAACCGTCGATCAAGCTAATGGTGCCATCACTGGACGGGTGAAATCAAACTTCGGTTTGACGGATCGTGCCCTGGCTTTCGCACGGATTTTTGCAGAGAACCCACGCCTCGGTACCACTCAAGCCGCAATAAAAGCGGGATACGCCCATCGGTGCGCTCGTGGTGCCCACGTGAGGGCATACGAGTTAACCCACAGCTCCAATGTGGTTAGGGCTATTTTATATTTTAGTACGAGATACCTCACCAATGCTATGGCCGAAGCGCGTCTAAATCTCAGCCGTCTTGCGATTAAAGAGGGGCAATACTGGAACAGGTGGGATCACCGAGCCGTAGAGCGATTAACGGCAAAGCTGGATAGTTTGGAGGCTCATATTGAGCGGTTGGAGAAAATATACGAAAATGCCTTATAGGATGAAATATCCGACCGTACATAAAAATCCAGGAATCAACCCGCACGCATGGGAATACACCGCGATGGGGGAATAATATACCCTAAAATCCTTGTTTATGGGCTATCGGGTGATGTCTAGATACTTGATGGCGGATGTACGGTGGATAGACCACTTTACCTGTAGTTTCCCATTTACGTATATATACAAACAGGCTAGCCTTCTGTTACGGCAGCCATAGTGGACTGCCGTGGGGCGTTACAACCTCTCATATTATCGGTTTTGTGTGACCGTTATCCCGTTCCCAAACTTTTGCGGATTGCACTGCAGGGCACTTCTTGAAGATACATACCCACTTTGAATCCTGAGGAAAGCTCAGAAATATGGATATTTGAAATGGTTTCGGTACTACCCCACCTAACTTGAACAGTGGTTCCTTCGCTATCAACTACCAGACCATCTTGACCGGACTGTTTATGTTTTACGCAACAACCTTTTACGGGTAAGATTATCTCTTCTTTTTTCTCTTTTTTGGTAGTTTCTTTTTCTCTTTTTTCTGTGTTTTCTGAGCTTCTTTTTGTTCCAGCTCCAGCAGTTCCTCCAATGTCATCGGCCAACTCGAGTTGGCCGGACTGCGCCATATTTCGCATGATATTCCCTCCCTTTTTAATTCTATTATAGAAGTGGCTTTACCTGGTTCAGATCGTAGATCATCCAAACTGTCATCAGCAATATACCATCCTGAACAATCTACCCACGGCCGCACTCCATCTCCAAAATCAGAAGCAGGGCTACTAATGACTTCTCGTAAGAATGAGTAAAAACTCGTCCGATAATAAAGATATCTATAAAGACCGTTTCTATTGTAAATTCTGGCTTTTGTCCATTCCTGATAGAGATCTTGTAACCATATCTCAATTTCCTCGATATCTGTATCGCGACCAAAATATCTTACTAGCGAGAAAGCAATTTCCCACGAAAGAGGAAATAAATTGCCATTTCTATCGCGATTAATTTCATCACAACCCGCCCATAACTTCCTAAGTTCGAAAGTAAGAAAAAGCTCAGTTTCTGAGATGGACTGCTGTAATAAAGCTTCCACCGCAATACGGGCCTGTCCCCAACCATAGGTACTAAAAATGTCTTCAAAGAGATCGTGAGAAATGTCATATCTGGAAGCCAAATCAACGGCTATTTGTGAAGCACGTTGATATCTATCCAACTTGCCACCAATATCAACAGAATAATCTACAAAATTGCGTAAATCCTCCTGATAATCATCGAGATATTCATCCAAAGAATCATCGTTTGAGAATTCTGGTATTGCTATGCTTGTAGGTGTCTCTACCCCCGGCACCCACCCCCACTCCCGCTCTGGAAAATATTGATCGCAAAACGACCGTCGTCCGACGGCTTCGAGCAATGACCCTACATTACTTAGCCGAATTTTCCGACAATCACTTTTTCGTTCTTGGCAGCGGCATCGATATAATCTCCCCACCACTGCATCATGTCGCGGCGCTGAGGGAGATACTCGGCATGATTATATGCCGCTTTTGTCTCATTGCGTTCGCAATGGGCAAGCTGGCGTTCGATTATATCTGGCAGGAAGCCGTGTTCGTTGAGAATGGTGGAGGCAGTAGAGCGAAAGCCGTGGCCGGTTGCTTTGGAATGATAGCCCATACGGTACAGCGCATACAGCATGGTATTTTCGCTCATATGGCCAGAGGGCTTGTGTTGGTTTGGAAATACATATTGCCATTGGCCGGTAAGAAGCTGCACTTCCTTGAGTACGGCTATAGCCTGTCGGGAGAGGGGAACAATATGCGGTGTTTTCATTTTCATCCGCTCTCCAGGGATACGCCATTCCGCTTTATCCCAATTAATTTCTGACCATAACGCTCCGCGTAATTCGCCGGTGCGCACAAAGGTCAATAACAAGAACTTTAATGCCAGCTTTGTTTGATGTGCGCCGTCATAGGCTTCTAGCTTTTGTAAATATTCCGGCAACTCGTTTGGCTTGATATAGGCGTGATTCTTTTTTACCACCGGCTTTAATGCGCCGCGCAATGACACCGTTGGAACATCTTTTCTGCGCTGTGTAATGACAGCGTAATTAAATACCTGGCCGCAAACTTGCAGTAGACGGTGTGCAAGCTCCGATGCGCCACGCTCTTCAATTCCGCGCAACACCGTCAGGAATTCCAGCGGAGTAATATCAGCAATCGGGCGATTACCGAGCTTAGGAAAGATATTGGCTTCCATGCGCTTCAAAATCTTCTTGGCATGTTCGGGTTGCCATTTGGCAAGGCGACCTTCGTGCCATTCACGCGCGACGGCTTCAAAGGTATTATCATGATTGAATATAGTGAGGCGCTTTGCTTCCTGCTTTATCTGGGAAGGATCGTTGCCTGCGGCCAGTGCCTTACGCGCCTGTATCCGACGCTCTCGCGCATCGGCAAGGCTCACTTCCGGATATACTCCTAAGGCCAGCACCTTTTGTTTTCCTGCGAAACGATACTGAAAACGCCAGTATTTGCCGCCGTTAGGATGCACATATAAGTACATACCATCGCCGTCCGTGAGTTTCTGCGGCTTATCCTTGGGTTTCGCATTGCGGATTTTTACGTCGTTCAGCAGCATAATCTTGATGGTATATTTTATGATGGTATCGACTTATACCATCACATGTACCATCAGATACCACCGGATGTCAATACCCTCACGAGGACGCATGAGGTCTTAAAACCCTTTGTATTTGGCTGTTTTCCTAGAGTTTATGGATGCATGCGGATGCATCGGGATTTATTAACTGGTGCCCAGGAAGAGACTCGAACTCCCATGTCCTTGCGAACGCTAGCACCTGAAGCTAGTGCGTCTACCAATTCCGCCACCTGGGCACATGAAAAGCGTTTAGCCTTATAAAAGAAGCGTGGCGGATTGTCTACAGCAACTATTATAGGGGGTATAATCTATTGATATCCATCAGAATACTATTGAAACGATCGATTTTGCCGTATCTTTGCGCGGGCGCTGCGTTTCCTAATCGAAAAAATATACGCCTGCGGCTAGCGTCACCCAAACGTTTTTCATGAAAGAGGTATGCTGTGCATTCGACAAAGGGATTACTGGTATTAGGGTGTGTGTTGGCAATGGGTACGGCGCTGAGTCCGCTGTCAGCCACTCCAGCATGGGCGCAACTTTCCATTAATATCGATATCGGAACGCCGCCGCCGGTTGCCGTTTCCCCACCGCCGCTGCCAGTTTATGTGGTGCCGGCGCCACCGGATATGGATTATGTGTGGATGCCTGGCTATTGGAGTTGGAACGATTACGGTTATTACTGGGTGCCGGGCACCTGGGTGCAGCCACCCGCAGAGCAAGTGTATTGGACGCCGGGCTATTGGGGTTGGAGCAACGAAGTTTTCGTTTGGCACGAAGGCTATTGGGGGCCGCATGTCGGGTTTTATGGCGGCGTGAATTATGGCGGTGGGTATAATGGCGGTGGATTTGAGGGTGGTTCGTGGGATCATGATCATTATGTAGTGAATCGCACGGTAGTAAACGTTACCAATATCACCAACATTACCAACAATAACACGGCGAGCTTCAATGGCGGTCCGGGCGGAACGAATGCAGCGCCGACACCGCAGCAACGTGCGGCGGAACATGAACATCATGTGCGCATGTCTGCTGATCAGGTAAAGCATATCAAGTCGGCGGCGCAAAACCCTGATCTGCGCGAAGCAGCTAATCACGGCAGGCCGTCCGTGGCGGCGACATCAAAACCTGGTGAGTTTAAAGGCCAGAATGTGGTGGCTGCTCGTGAAGCGGGGCCAAGAAATCCGGTGACGGAAAAACATGATGAGAATGTGCGCAGCAACCCATCGCTCGCCAAAGGCGCGGCAATGCCTAAGGAAGCTGCGCCGCAGCGCGAGGCCGCGCGGCCAGAAGCGGTGAAGCCGGAAGCACAACCGCATCCGGTACCTGCAGAACCTGCACATGCTGAACCTCGTCAGGAGCCGATAGAAAAAGTGGCTCCGGAAAAAATAGCGCCGGAAGCGGAACATAAAAACCCGGTGGAAGAAAGAGCGCATCCAGCACCTGAAGCAAGGCCGCAACCAGAAGAAAGACCGCATCCTGAAGCGGCTCGTCCTGAAGAGCATAGGCCTGAAACAGAACATGCTCCTGAACGTAAACCTGAGGAGGAAAAACCGAAAGAGGAAGAGCGTAAGGCAGAATAACCCAACAGCGTGCCAGCAATTATCAGGGTATCACCCGCGCTGTTTTCTGCTATAGCCTATAAAACAACAGTTTTTGGCGTCGTAGGGCTGTTTCAAGCATCACTGCATTATAATGCTAATGGGTGTATCTATACTCGGCCATAGGTGATATTCTGCGCTTTGCAGCGATGCGCTGGACGCTTCCTCATATGCCCTTAGGCAGATTAGAGCTAATAATGATTTCCCTGAAAAAGATCCTGCTGGATTACGGTTTGTACGTAATCCTGGCAGCAAGTCTGTTTTGTTTGCTTCTACTTATTTTACATGCGGAGGCGATCTACCGGGCTGATAATATGGTAGTTTCCGGTGTGCTGTCCAGTTTGATTCTGGCGTTCATTTTTATCCAGTGGGATGCAAAAAAATCGGCGACGGCGAAGGCGTTGAACTTGACCTATGTTGCCCGCGACCTGGCGGCGTCCAATGTCAATATTGCTGAAGAATTAAAAGTAAAAACCGATGCTAAACAGCAAGTGGCAGATGATGGGCGCGAATTTGCCGAAGACGCAACACAGTTTGCGGAAAAAGGGCGCGCATCGGCGGAAGTGGCAACGTTGATCGCAGAAAAAGCCAACAAAGCGAAATCGGATTTTCTAGCCAATATGAGCCACGAAATCAGAACACCGATGAACGCTATCATCGGTCTTACCAATATTTTGCTGATGACCAAGCTCGATGCCAAGCAAAAACAATGCGTATCCGTGCTGCAAACAAGCGCCGATGGATTGATGGTTTTGATCAATGACCTGCTCGATATCGATAAAATAGAAGCGGAAATCATCGAGCTAGAACAGGTGCCTTTTAACATGATCGCCCTGCTGGAGCGGGTGATTAGTGTCATGTCCGTGCGCGCGCAGGAAAAAGGCATCAAGCTCGATGTTCATTATCAGGCCGGGCTTTACAAAACCTTTATCGGCGATAGCAACCGCATCCGCCAGATATTGCTCAATCTCGTAGGCAATGCGGTTAAGTTCACGGATGAAGGCACCGTATCCATTTTCTTCGCCAATGCCGGAACGGCGGACGGAAAAAGAAGCCTGACTATTTCCGTGGTTGATAGCGGTATCGGCATTCCTGAAAATAAATTGTTCGATATTTTTGGAAAATTCACTCAGGTCGATCCATCCATTACCCGCCGCTATGGCGGCACCGGCCTTGGGCTTGCCATCTCGAAATCGCTCGCAGAACAAATGGGCGGCTCCATCACCGTGACCAGCGAAGTGGGTGTTGGTTCTGCCTTTGTCCTGCATTTAAGCCTGGCCGTAGAAGCGAGTGGGAGCGAAGACCAATCTTACGAAGAAAAAATCATCTATCTTGATAAGCATGAAAATTCCATGCAATTACCGATTCTTCTGGTCGAGGATTATGAACCCAATATTCTTGTGGCGACCATTATGCTAAAGACGTTTGGGTATCGCTATGAAGTGGCGCATAACGGCCAGGAGGCCGTCGATTTATTCTCCCCCGATAAATATTCGCTCATACTGCTGGATGTGGAAATGCCTTTAATGGATGGTTTTGAAGCGACTCGTCATATTCGTGGGTTTGAACAGGCCAAAGGGGTATCACCTATTGCTATTATAGCGATGACGGCGCATGCGCTTAAAGGCGATCGTGAGAAATGCGTAGCGGCGGGCATGAGCGATTATATTCCCAAGCCCTTCAACCCACACCAGTTGCAAGCCATGCTCATCAAGCACCTTAAGAAAAACGACAGCGGCAAAGCGGCGTGATTTGCTAATTGATTGATGCAAAAATGCTGGCTGGGGCGGGAGGGATCGAACCTCCGAATGACGGAATCAAAATCCGTTGCCTTACCGCTTGGCGACGCCCCAATAAGGAGACAGCTTTATAAAAGAAGAAAGCGGCTTTGTCTATACGCCGTTTATTATTTATTATGTTGATTTATAACATTTTCTTAAAAATATTTATTTCCCGTTTATCATCCCGAGCGAAGCCGATGGATCTTTCTAATATACTACCGCTTCGTTATTAAGCGCTAAGATCCCTCCATGCGCTACGCTTGGTCGGGATGACAAATAACGGATCTTTACGCAATGATTTTTTGTTGTTTTAGCTCGGGCATCATGATAGCACCGTCTAAATGGTTTTGACCATTTGATTGTTATCGAGTTTTTATCATCTACTTTAACAAGGGAGTTCCTCATGTCCGTTAATAAAAAACTTGCTACCGCTGCTCTGGCCGGTCTTCTGGCTGCTGGTTTTGCAACCGCAACCTACGCTGCGGATGCTCCAACCGCAACCGCTTCCAAGCCAGCTAAAGAAAAGCACGCTTGCAAAGGTAAAAATTCCTGCAAAGGCCAAGGCGCTGACGGCAAGAACGATTGCAAAGGCAAAGGCAGCTGCGCTACCGATGGCAGCAAGAAATAATTTGTCTGCATAGTAAGATCAGGGCGGGGAACATGCGTTTCCCGCCTTTTTCTTTTTAAGAGGCATTATGGGCGAACAATTTCCAGAATTAGGCTTCGGCCTTGGGCTTCGGCCCAGCCATTATTCCCATATTTTCGAACATTCCCCCAAGGTGGATTGGTTCGAGATTATCTCCGAAAATTTTATGGATACGGATGGCAGGCCTAAGCGCAACCTCGCGCGCATCCGCGAGCGTTACCCGGTGGCCATGCATGGTATCGGCATGTCGATCGGCACCGTCGATCCGCTTAATTCCGATTACATTACCAAACTCAAGAAGCTGATCGATTGGCTGAAGCCTGCCTGGGTATCCGATCATCTCTGCTGGACCGGCGTCGCCCACAAAAATTCGCATGATTTATTGCCTGTGCCTTATACGGAAGAAGCGCTTAAGCACATCGTCGCGCGCATCAAGCAGGTGCAGGAGGTGCTGGAGCGCCCATTACTTTTGGAAAACCCTTCAACCTATCTCGAATTTAAAACCTCGAATATTTCGGAGGCGGAATTCATCTCAGAAATGGCCAGGGAATCGGGTTGCCGATTGTTGCTGGATGTCAATAATGTGTATGTAAGTTGCTATAATCACCGCCTCGATGCAAAGGCCTATATCGACGCATTGCCGCTGGATAAGGTGGTGCAAATTCATCTTTCCGGTCATAGCAATAAAGGCACACATATCATCGACACGCATGACGATCATGTCGTGGATGAAGTCTGGGCCTTATATCGCTACGTGGTGCATAAGGCGGGCCGGGTGCCTGCGACCATGGTGGAGTGGGACGATCATATCCCTGAATTTGATGTGCTTTACGCCGAACTTGGCAAAGCCAAAGCAGCCGCGAAGGACGCAAAGAATTATGCGCCGCTGCCGGATCTGGCGAAAGATCAGTCGCGCTATGTTGCTAACCTCGTGACGCCTTTGGCCGATGCGCAAACACGCATGCAGGAAGCGATTTTGCAAGGTAAAGAACGGGGCAGTAACCCCGATGAATGGATTCGCGCCAAAGCCGAGTTCGCGCCCACTGACCAGCTTGAGGTGTATATCAACGCCTACCGTTTTCGTTTATATGATGTGGTGGCAGAGGATTTTCCTGTGCTGCAGTACTATCTGGGTAACGAAAATTTTGAATCGCTGATCTGGGATTTTGTCAATAAAGCTCACTCCGATCATTTTAATATCGGCCGTTATGCGGCGAAGCTTCCTGCCTTTATCAAACAACATAGGCTGGATGATGATTTTGCCATTGAACTGACGGTGCTCGAAAACGCGATTTCGCAACTGAATGATCCTGAAGAAACAACAGCGCTTACGCCTGCGCATCTGGAAGGATTGACACCCGAAGGCCTCATGGATTTGGTGCTCTATCCGCGTGCGGCCCTTGAACTGTTTGCGTTTGAATACCCCACCAATCATTACTACTGTGAGGTACAGGAAGACAAAACGCCGGAAGCTCCTAAGCCAGCACCAAGTTTTACGGCGGTGTTTCGTCATGAGGATGTTGTCTGGCGGATGGATCTTGAAAAACAGGAATATCTGCTGCTACAAAAACTCTTTACCGGCATGCCGATTGGTTTAGCGCTCGAAGCCCTGCAAGGCGCTGAGGATGAGTTGGCTTCACAGCTTTCTAATTGGTTTTCCAGGTGGATGCGCAATGGGTTGCTGAGCTATCCCGAAAAAGACGCGCGCACAAAAAAGAGCGCTGCATGAAAGGTTAGGTGGATTTTATGACCAAAAAAAGCTATTCTGACACTTCCGCTGATAAGGCCCGGCAGAACGATAAAAAGCAAAAAAACGATAAAAAAGAACGATTAGCCAAAGCATTGCGGGAGAACCTCTTGCGTCGTAAAGCGGCGGGGCATCTGCCGATAAGGAATGAATAGAATATGTCCGGTCACCATCACCTGACCAAAAAAGAAGCCAAGGCGGCCCAGCGGAAAAAGAACCAGTTCCATGAGCGGCTTTTCAACATGCTGCGCCAGCGCCGCGCCGAAGAAGTGCGCGTCAAAGACCTCGCCAAAGTGCAGGCCCCCAAAAAAGAAGAAAAATCCAACCCCGAATGGTCCGACAAAGTATCAACCGTACGCAACCGCCTAACCGGCAAAAAACGCGAATCCAAAGAACGCTGGAATAGGTTTGCGGGTACGAGTGATGGTGGGGGCAGGGGGTTGTAAGAGGTTTTTTGTTCTATAAAAATGCCACATACCTCTCAATGATATTTTGTCATAAAAACTTCATTATTTAACGGTTGGTTAAACGATACCCATCCATTATAGTGGAGACTGCGGCAGTGTCACCAAAAGGGATGAGGCTATATGGCCGACCAAAACAATAAGACACCAGAAGATATAGAGAAAGAGCTTTCTGTCGGTAAATTTGCCGAGCAGCAGGGACGCGCTATGGGCATTCAGTTTGGCAGTGCTGCCCTTGGATATGTGGCCGGATCTGCGGTAGCGGGAACTAAACTTGCAAAAGGCGCTGGCAACTGGAATTGGGCGAAGGGGTTTGGTGGCGGGAAAAAAGCGATTGCGCTCATAGGGGGATTTCTAGGCTTCATGGTCGGCGGTCTTTACTCTGGCTACCAACATTGGGTGAAGGGGGAACGCGAACGCCTGAGCGTCCAGGAAATCAATAAGGATGTCGCCGATTTGATGGGCAAACGCGTGCAATTTGAGGATACGCTCGACAGCCAGCATACGATCGTCAAAGAAATGCTCAAAAAATATGACGCAACAGGGCAGAGCCTTGGTGATAAAGTTCTTGCCGCAAGAGAGAATAGCGATTCCGTTGAACAGTCGCGTATCTAGGTGAGGCGCTGCATGGCCGATTCACAGATTGATCCTGCCCTTTCCGATAAGACGCTAAGCGAGCAATATGTCCCGCTTAAGCAGCGCGACAGCCAGAACATCGGCCCCGCTCCGTATATCAAAGAATGGGTGTCCGTGATGGCCATGACGGCGCTTGGCGCTGTTATCGGCTACTTTGCCGGAAAAAAATTGGAGCCACGAAACCTCAGCATGAAACTACCATTGCTCGGTGCCAAACAGGTTGACAGCCTATCAGGCAGCAGAATGGGTGGTGGAATCGGCGGTATTTACGGTATATTTCAACAATGGAAATACGAAGAAGGCCAGAATCTTGGCGTAAAGAATATTAGCAACAATCTCAAGACCGTCATCGACCCAGCACAACTGGAAACAGATACTGCCAAAGAAACCGCCCTGCTAGCAGACATCAAAATTCTGGATGAAAAACTATCCGCGCCCACGTCTCACGGCGCTGCCGTACTTACCCGCCGCGAAGCCGATCATCAGGAAATAGGCGTCATTGCTTAGGCCGCTTTCGCGGCAGGGCTGCACTGCGGTTGTCTACACCGCCGCATCATTATAAAACATCGGGCCTTGGCCTTTTTCGCGGAACCATTTGGTGATGATGTATTTCTGGCCTTCTTCCACCGGCATGCCCCAATGCATACTGTCGCGATTGACTGTGCCGTCGGGGTATAGATTATTCCACACCACCGCCATGCCTTTTACGGGTTTGAAGTTTTTATCAATGTTGGTAAATCGCGTTTCGCCGCCCTTGGGCGTGGTGTTGAGGTAGATCATAAACGTCCAGGTGCGATTGCCCATCAGGGTGGCATGCACCTTGTATTCATCCGTATTGGGTTCAAAAAAATCGGTGTGGGCTTTGAATTCCTGGCCGATATCGTAGCGCTGCGCCTGGATACCTTCGGAATAGCTGAGGCGAATGCCCAGGGCCGTGGAGATTTTCTTGTCGATTTCCTCAACGAACGGCGATTTGAGGTCGATCAGGTCGCTGGTGTAGCTGGTGCGGTATCCTTCGGAATAAATCGTAATGGTGGAGGGGCGCACGTTTGGATCAGAAAGCTCAATCAGCTTATCGCACTCCTCGTCGGTCAGGAAATTCTCGATCGTATAAAGCTGCAATTTGTCGTTTTCGATATACTTAAATCCGGATTTCCATTCCATCTGCGCCACCGGAACGCTGGCCAGCGCCTGATAATTGATAGTTTGCATGGTGATAGCGGAGGCCATACCGAATTTCGCCGGGAAATGCACGCCCATGGCCTGGCGGATGGCATCGAGCGTAAAACCATTTTTCTGCATGATCTCGACCAGCCCTACGGGGTCGCATCCGCGGCGCAAATTCTCATTGATCCACCCCTTCCACTCAGCATTGATAGCGGCGGGTTGCATGACGTTCTGGGCTTGGACTTGCATTTTATTTTCGCTGGTGTGGAGTTTTTTAGGACTCACAAAGGTAAAGTGGTTGGGGAATACGAAATTAGTGCAGGAGATGTTGATGCTCATCTCCAGCGCTTTCACATCATGCCACCAGCCGACGGGGATGAATAACACTTCGCCCGGCGCGAGTTCGAACTCCATAATGCTGGCTTCGCGGAATTTGGGAAACTTCGCGTAATCGGGCTCGCGGCTGAGGATCGGGCTATAGACGCCGTCGTCATTATACACCAGATCCATCTCCGATGCCGGGATCAGGCGGACGGTTTTGCGCCCCTTCACCTGCGCCAGCAATATATTCATCACGTCATGATGCAGCGGCGTAAAGGTTCCCTTCGGCCCGTACCAGAGATTAACCCCCACATTGGTATCAGGCAGTAGATATTCCGGGAACATTTCCATATCCGAAATCATCGGCCTTACACCTGGATTTTGAAAAAAATCCCCACGGGCGGTAAGGTAATAATCGTTGGTTTCCCCGCCGGTTGTCACCATATCGATATATTCGGAGAATTTAATGTTCTTGCGGTGGGCGCTGTCGTCGGTTTCGTAGTTCGGGTTTTTATCGCGCTCGGTGGAAATACTGACGATGGTTTCGCCGCATGTTTCTTTCAAATATTCCGGCGTCCAGCGCGTCATCGCCGCCCAGTTATGCATAAGATCGGTGAGGATCACCGGGCGGCTTTTGCTATAGTAGTGCTCTAAAAATTCCGCGCGTGAGACGTTGCTTTTGCGCTCAATGATGCAGTATTTGGGGTCCAGCCGGTGCAACTGCCGCTCGATCATGGCGAGCGACTGGCGCTTATGCAAAAGCTGCGTGTAATGATTGGCCGCCAGGTAATACGGATGCCCCTCCAGCGCCATTAATTCGGCGCGCGCCGTTTGCTCGCTGAAGCCGTTGCGCTTCATCGTATCGACGAGTTCCTGATCGGGAATACCGAGCAGTTTATTTTCCGCGACCCAGCGTTTCCAGGAGTTATCTAACATAGGAGGTGAGTGATAGTGAATGATGCACTCTACTATCTCTAAAAATGATTAAGAGTCAAATAACGAAAGATAAGGATTCTAGGCCTGATTAACGCTCAGCGATTTTTTGCGATTCGTCAGGTCTAGCGGCGGCTTCAAGCACGGTAGCCAATCCTGCATGACGCGGCACCACAGTAATTTCGCCGATACTATAGCCCGTATTGAGCAATTGCGTATAGGTTAGCCAACGCTTCGTCCCAAACTTATCGGTGATAATAAAGTGAAAAGAAGGATGCTCCATTCCTTCCCCTATCGTATCGACAATGGCTTTTTGGTCTTTAAGACAAAGTGTTGGAACCCGGGTGATATACACCAAGGCTTTTTCTAATACTTTCTCGCCGATGATAGCATTGTCGTTGCCGGACCATTCCCTTAATTTATGCATTTCTTTGTGCAGTTCTTCCAGCTTGTCGAGGTTATCATTAGTAAGGGCAATAATCTCCGCTTGCTGAATGGCTATGCTATAAGGGTCTATTTCCTTTTGTTCTTTAATTTCTATGATTTTCTCGCGGTTTTGCGCATAGCTATCGATAATGGATTTAATGGATTTGGAAAATTTATTGGCTTCGGGCGATTGAAAGTTAGCAGTATCCTCAGTGTCCAAAAAACTATTTTTCCCCGTATTAGAGCCGGGCACGTTGGTATCGCATCCATAAAATTCAGCATCGATATCGAAACCGGGAGTAAGATTAATGAAATCGCCTTTGGGATCTACCTCCTTAACAAATGCCAGGGCGGTGGGAATGGTTGCTAAGGCGCCACCGGCCACAAATGAT
>Ga0206860_10059_pt1 | contig 28999 bp, 30 predicted proteins | sample Alteio_BWOrgCont_44_FD_152624 | JGI IMG/M metagenome (GOLD analysis project Ga0206860, IMG submission 152624) | Enriched cells from forest soil in Barre Woods Harvard Forest LTER site, Petersham, Massachusetts, United States -... | ecosystem: Environmental > Terrestrial > Soil > Temperate forest >...
CGCTGGGCATCGGGAAAAATATTTCCGCAGCCGACCTGATCGATCAAACGTTCCTGGCCTACAACGGCGGGCGCGTGCGCGAGGCGGCCCGATTATTGACAGAGAAAATGCTGCCGGCGGACGGGCTGGTGGGGATGAGCTTGACCGGGGCGCTCACGCCGGCCGGACTGGGCAAGTCCTGCTTGATTCCGTTGATGCGGGCGGGGTTCGTGGATTGGATCGTTTCCACCGGGGCCAATCTTTACCACGACCTGCATTACGGCCTGGACATGTCACTCTATCAGGGGTCGCCGTTTCTGGATGACGTGGTATTGCATCGGGACGGGATCATCCGCATTTACGACATTCTTTTCGATTATCACGTGCTGCTGGACACGGATGCCTTTGTGCGCGAAGTCATCCAGGGGCCGGAATTTCAGCACACCATGGGCACGGATGAATTTCATTACCGGCTGGGCAAATATGTTTCCCAACGCGGCCGGCAATTGAAACTGCGCGACAGTTCGGTGCTGGCCGCCGCCTATGAATGCGGCATTCCGGTGTTCACCAGCAGCCCGGGCGACAGCTCCATCGGGATGAACGTCGCGGCCATGGCCATGCGGGATTCCAGGCTGATGCTGGATGTCAACCGCGATGTCAATCAAACGGCGGCGATTGTTTACGGGGCGAAATCGAGCGGGAAGAAATCCTCTGTATTTATTTTAGGCGGGGGTTCGCCCAAGAATTTCATGCTGCAGACCGAGCCGCAAATCCAGGAGGTGATGGGGATTGCGGAAAAGGGGCACGATTATTTTCTGCAATGCACCGACGCGCGCCCGGACACGGGCGGCTTGAGCGGGGCCACGCCGGCCGAGGCCGTCAGTTGGGGCAAGGTGGACCCGAACAATCTGCCCGATTGCGTGGTGGCCTACCTCGATTCGACAGTGGCGCTGCCGTTGTTGACGGCCTATGCCCTGAACCGGCATCATCCGCGCAAGTTGAAGCGCCTCTATGACCGGCGCGACCAAATCTATGAGAAAGTCAAATCCATGTATCTGAAAGTAGGAACCGTGACCAAAATCAAGACCAGCCGCAAAACGGCGCGACGCGCCAGCAAGGGGGCCGCATGACAACTTCCGCCATGTCCCGCCGCACGTTTCTCCAAACTGCCGCCCTGGCCACGGGCGCGATGGCAGCCGGCGCTGGCCGCACACTGGCCGAGGATTCGTCCTGGCCCATCGGCTGTTTTAACCGGCCTTGGATGCAAAAGTTCGGCTCAAAGACGCAGCCGCTGGACACGCCGCAGCCGGCCAACTGGGGTTTCGATGTCGCGCTCAAAGGGATCAAGCAGGCCGGTTATAAAACAGTGGGCCTGCTCACACCCATGCCGGACGAATTGTTCATCGGCTCCAACGTGACGGACGAGTACTTGACAAACCTGAAGAAGAGAATCGCCGCCTCCGGCCTGGCCGCGAACATGGGGGCCATGCACGTCAAGCCCGAGCTGCCGCTGGCAGATGCGATCGCGGATGCGCGCCGGCAACTCGATCATGCGAAATTCCTCGACCTGGAATGGGTGCTGACTTTTGGTGTGGATAAAAAGGAGTATTACGAAAAGTATTATAAAATGATGGCCGACGCGGCGGATTATGCGCACGAGGCGAAAATCAAACTGGTCATGAAACCCCACGGCGGCAGCAGCGGGGACGCGGAGGAAATCCAGCGTTGCCTCAAGGAAGTCAACCGGCCCAATTTCAAAATCTGGTACGACGCGGGCAACATTATTTATTACGGCGGCAAGGACCCGGTGGAGCAACTCAAGCCCATCGCGGAACACGTCACCGGCTTCTGCGCCAAGGATTGCTCCGGCAAAAAAAAGGACGTAATGATCCAGTTTGGCGACGGCAAGGTGGATTTCACCGCGGTGTTCAAGGTATTGAAGCAAGCGGGCTTCAACGGCCCGACCTTTGTCGAGTGCGCCGGAGGAAAAACCTTCGCCGAAGTGACGGCCAGCGCACAGTTCAACCGCGTCTTCCTGGAAAAAATCTTCGCGTCGATTTAGGGCGCGGCGTTTCGACCGCTTAAAGCATCTTGACAGCAAGTCATTTTAGCATCATGATGCAGGCATGAGAACTACTGTAACATTGGAAAAGGATGTGGAACGGATGTTGCGTGACGCCATGCATCGCTCCCGGAAATCATTTAAGGAGACGCTCAACGCCGGCTTGCGCGCCGGTTTGGGCGGAAAACCGGCCCAGGTCAGGAGCGTACCGTTCGTCATTAAAGCCCGTAGTTTGGGATTGCGCGCAGGCGTTGACCCTGCCGGTTTCAACAAACTAGCCGACGATTTAGAGATGGAGGCCTTCCTGGAGAAGCACCGCCGCGCAAAGAAAAGATGATTGTTCCAGACGTCAACCTGTTGCTCTACACCTACGATTCCGATTCGCCTTTCCACGCCAAGGCGGCAGCGTGGTGGCGTGAGAGTTTGTCGGGAACGGAGCCGGTGGGTTTGCCCCCGGTGGTCGTGTTCGGTTTTCTGCGCATCGTGACGAATGGGCGCGTGTTCCAGAATCCGATGACGCCCGCCGAAGCGACTCAACATGTCCGCTCCTGGTTGACACAATCTGTCGTGCAGATTCTTGAGGTTCGGAACAATCATGTCGAACAGGCATGCCAGTTGTTGGAAGCTCTTGGCGCGGCGGGAAACCTCGTAACCGACACGCAAATTGCAGCCTTGGCTATCGAATACAACGCGGTTGTGCACACAGCGGATGCGGATTTCCTGCGGTTTCCCCGCTTGCAGTGGTACAATCCCGTTACCGGCGCCCGGAGCCGGAAATTGTCAGGAGGTTGAGAATCGTGAACGAGCGGGTGGATTCTTTTTGCGCGAAAGAAAGCCGGTAGAAACTTGTCCAAAACCGCTCGACAGCCCGGTAGCGATATTTCATCGCAAATGCGGCGGCGGGGTTTTAAACAGAGCGGTTTCCATCTCCACAAAACGCTCTCCCCGGCCATCTTTCATTGTTTCCTTGAATTCATCAGGAATCCAGGAATCGTCCGTGTCTAGAGCGTTTCAACAAAAGCTGTAGCTACACGAAGTAAACCAGCCGAGTGCGTCTTTGGGGGTAATCCGGGCCAGTGCCTGGCCGATGGCAGCGACCAAGTCATCGGGTGTTCGGGCCTCCGCTCCGCGCAGCAGGCTTTTGACTTTGCTCCACATCTTCTCTATGGGATTGAGGTCCGGCGAGTAGGCTGGCAGGAAAAGCACTTGGGCTCCGGCATTGATGATCAGGGTCAGGGTCAAGTCGCTTTTATGCGGGGAGAGATTGTCCATGACGATGATGTCGCCCGGTCGCAGAGTGGGAACGAGCACTTCGCCCACATAGGCGCGGAAGCTCTCCGTGTCGGTGGTTCCCGCCAAGGCCATGCAAGCCGTCGAGCCATCCAACCGGATGGAGGAGATCATGGTGGTGGTCTGCCAGTGGCCGCAAGGCGCGGCCGCATGAGCCCGCTGGCCCTTGAGCGCTCGGCCGCACAAACGAGTGAGGTTAGTCTTGGCCCCCGATTCATCCAGAAAGATCAGCTTGGCCGGGTCGAAGCCCGTTTGCCGTCGGCGCCAGAGCCGCCGCGCTCGCGCGATGTCCGGACGGTCTTGCTCGCTGGCGCGGAGTGTCTTTTTTTATATGTCAGCCCCATCTTCCCCAACACCACGTTGATGGCCTGCAAAGAGCATTTCAGCCCGGTCGCCTCGCGCAATTCTTTCAAGGTGAGATCGTTCTTCCGGGCCAGCAGGGCCCGCATCTGGCCCTGGTAACTGCCGCCAATCATTGGCTTGCGCCCACAAAACCGGTATCGCGGGGCGATATCGCCGGTGTGTCGGCGTTGCTGCAGGAGCTTCTTGACCATGCCCAAGGAAACGCGGAAACGATGGGCCATCTCGGGCCGCGTGCCCTCATGGTTGTCATAGGAAGCCAGGATCCGTTCGCGCAAATCCAAAGAGAGTGTTCGCATGCCCCAATCTTATCATACCCCTTAAAAATGGCTACAACTTTTATTGAAACGCTCTAAGACAAACTTGGTAACTTGTGCCCGCTCAGCTGGAGGCAGGCGTTTGATTTGCTCAATGATTTCGTGGACGCTCATGTGGCTCCCTTCTGGATAAAACCGCGCCTAAGCTTCAGTCTTCGCTTTGGGAGTGAGGATCAGTTCGTAGCCTTCACGGGCGGCTTCGATGATGAGGCTCGATTGGCGGCGGGCCGCCATTTGACGCGCCCGCGCCACCATGCGGGAAATTTGTTCGTCGGTATGGTCCGGGTCATGGTGAAAAAGGAAAAGGCGCTTGACGTTGGCGTGCAAAGCGAAGGCGACGGAATCCTCCACACAACTATGTCCCCAGCCAATATGCTTTTCGTATTCGGCGGCGTCATATTGCGAATCCAGGATCAACACGTCGGCATCACGGATGAAATCGATCAACTCGCGATCTTCCGGCGGCGTGGTTTCCTTTTTGTCGTGCGGGACGGGGTCCGTGCCGGTGTTCCAGCGCAGGCGCAGGCGCTGGTATAATTCGATGTCCGGCAAATAAGCAATGGAGCCGCCGGGGGTCTGGAGGCGATAGCCAGTGCAGATGCCGGGATGATTCAAAAATTGGGCGCGCACCGGCACCTTGTTGATGTTGAAGTTCAGGTCGTGCAGTTCGCGGATGGCGATATGACCCGGCATCTGTTGCATGCTGATGGGGAAATAGGGACTTTCCATTTGACTGGAGAGGGTGTTTTGCAGGCCTTGGCTGGCTCCTTCGAAGCCGTAAATGGTCACGTTGTTTTTCGGATTGTAGGCCGGCAGAAAAAAGGGAAAGCCCTGGATGTGGTCCCAATGAGTGTGGGTGATGAGCAGGTTCAACTGCATGGGCCGGTCCTTGAATTCCTCGACCAGGGCCAGGCCCAGCCGGCGCAGTCCGCTGCCGGCGTCCAAAACAATAATGTCCGAGCCGACGCGCACTTCGACGCAAGAGGTGTTGCCGCCGTAGAAAACGGTTTCGGGGCCGGGACTGGGAATGGACCCGCGCACGCCCCAGAACCTCAGCCGGACTTCCTCGCCGCTTGGGGCGCTGCCATTGCCGGCGGCAATGTTTGACTGCCCCTGTTGTGGAGGGGTGTCAAAGCGCGCCAGAAACTTGTCCAGGGCCTGAATGGGAATAGGCTTCACCATATACTCATCGGCGCCCGCTTCCAAAGCATTAACCTTGTCGGTGGCATTTCCATTGCCCGTGGCAATAATAATCAGGGAGCCGGACTTGATCTCGTCATGGCTGCGGATATCGCGGCAAAATTGGAGACCGTTGCAACGCGGTGTGAGCAGGTCGCAGAGGACGATTTCGGGCTTGTGTTGCAAGGCCAGCTCCACCCCACCCTGGCCGTCCGAGGCGTCGACCAGCGACCAGCCACGCTCATCCAGCCAGGGTGCTAATTGGCTGCGAAAAGCCTGATCGCCATCAATGACCAATACCTTCTTCATGCTGGCCTACAATCTCCCTGTTTCCCCGCAAAAGGTCAATGGCGCATCAGGCCGGGATGTGTCCCTTTAGTTGACCTCGATCCGTCGCGGTTTGATCTCTTCCGCTTTCGGCAGAGTTACTGTCAGGAGTCCTTGTTCAATTCTGGCCGTGATTTTGGCGGCATCAATCGAAGGGTCCAACTCGAAGACCCGGCGAAAATCAGCCGGCCCGGATTCCCGATAGAGCAGATTGGCCTCCAGCGCCGGTTGACGCCGGCCTGCCAGGGTCAAAATATTGCCCTCCACACCAATGTTCAAACCGTTTTTGTTGACTCCGGGCATTTCGGCTTCGAGGACGTAGGCATCCGTCGTTTCCAAAATATTCACCCCGGGGGTGGCGTAGTCCCGCACGGTCTCGTCCGGCGGGGCCTGATTCGATTCTTTGTTTTGTTCAGCAACTGTGTTCATCTTTTTCCTTTCATGTGCCGGGGCGGACAACGCCCGCCCGCGGCGCAAATTATTTAATGTCAACGGGGATTTGTTTCGGTTTCGCTTCTTCGGCTTTGGGCAGCGTGACGGTCAGCACACCGTCGGCGTAAACAGCCTTGATTTTCCCGGCGTCCACCTGGCACGGCAGACTGACGCGGCGTTCAAACTGCCCCAGCGCTCTTTCGCAACGACAAACCGTGGCCCCATCGTGCTGCGGATTCTGTTTGCGTTCGCCGGACACAGTCAACACTCCATCTTCCAAGGAAATGGCGATGCCCTCCTTTTTCATGCCGGGCAGTTCCACGGTGACAACTAAACCGTCCTTGTCCTCGTAAAGGTCGAGCGCTGGCTCCGTTCTGAGAGGCCGTGTCAGGGCCTGTTGAAACAGATTATCCAGTTCATCACTCAAAGTCGCCATGCGATGAAATGGAGAAACGCCGCCGTTGTTACGTTTTTGAAATCTTGCAAATATCATAAATTATCCTTCGTTTTATAAGTTCATTTAAACTTCGCGCTATAGTTAATAGCCAGAGACGTGCCAAGGTTAGCAAAACGAATAAAATGTTTATTATAAGAGATTTACATTAATGCAGGATTGACATAACGGAATAATATTGAGCCTTTATGTCTCACACGTCACAATTTTTATAGTGTCATTATGTCGCATTGTCGCAATTGCAGAAAATGAATGGACGCAGGACACGAACGAACATGAAAGCGGGAAAAATGGCTGTCCGACATGGATTCGAACCATGACAAAAGCCTCCAAAGGGCCTTGTGCTACCGTTACACCATCGGACAGTGGCTCCCTAAACTAGCGTTTCCAAACCGGTCTGCAAATGGAAAAATTGGTCAATTGTCTTTGCGGGCATTTTGCAGCGTGGTTTGCCAGTCCTTATTTGCTGGATCAAGGCGGACCGCTTCTTTCATGTCAGCGAGTCCTTCAGCCCGTTTTCCCGGCTGGCCCAGCAGGCAGAGGCCTCGACAGAAACGTGCCTCAGCCCAGGTTGGTTTGGCCTTGAGAATGGTGGAGAAATAGGTGATCGCCTCCGCGCTCTGCCCCAGGTTCATCAGCGCCACTCCCAAATTGAAATGGGCTTGTGAATCAGTCGGATTCAAACTTAGTTCGCAGCGCCCCGCCGTGACCGCTTCTTCATAGCTGTGGCGTCGCAACGCCAAGTCGCACCAAATTTGGCAGGCATACGCATCTTCAGGCGCCTGTTCATACGCTCGTTTGGCGTGGGCAACCGCTTCGTCCAACCGATCACACAGTGCAAGGTCCCAAGCCAGCTCGGATTCGATCCGAGCGTTGGCGGGGTCATTTTTGATGGCCTGCTCAAGCCGTTGCACGGCCTGTTGTGGATGCATTCTGGCTTCCGACGTGGCCAGCCAGATCATGGTCTGGCTGTCGTTGGGGTGGTGGTTCAAGACATTCAAAAAGCCCGCGGTAGAGTCTCCCTTTAAATACAAGGAGGCGGCGATGGCTGACGAAAGCTCGCTTTGGACGGCCTTGGGTCGGATCCAAAATGAAGCGTAAAGATTGACCAACCAAATTCCCAGAGTCACCCCCAGGAAATAGCGCGTCACTTTGCCGCGACCGGCCCAGAACTCAAAACCCAGCGCTCCCAGCGCGCAAAATGGCAACAGGGCCGGAAGCCCATGAAAGGCTTTGATCAGAGCGTAGGATGGCATCTTCAAACTCATGTCCAATATGGCAAAAGCAAAAAGCCATCCCACGGCCAGCAGCAGCAACCATGGCAAGTTGACTGCGCGCAAGACACGCACCAACCCGGTCAATACCAGTGCGGTCGGGGCGAGTGCCAGAACAAATCCCACCGTCATCAAATCATAATTCCAAGGCGGCCGGCTCTCCAGGGTGACCTTGCCGCCCCAAAGACCGTCGCCCCAAAGGGTAGAATAGATTGCGTCCCAGAAACTATGCAAGCCGCTGAAGAACGGCCGGGTCAGCGAATCGCCGAAGGAGAAATAATAGGCGGGAGTTTGGAACCCTTTGGCCTGCCACCATGGCGCGAACATTTTCGGGTCCCAACTGCCCGCCAGCGGGTTGCCGTAGTCACGCCATAACTTCAGGTAAGGCCAGCCGCCCATGAGAAGGCAGATCAAGAGCGGCGCGCCAACGGCGCCCAACCAAACCAGCGGCGCCCGTTCGCGGCGCAGCATCAATTTCACGGCGAGCGCGCCGAGGATTGCCGGCACGGCCAGCACGGCTGAAACTTTGCTCAACAAGGCCAGCCCAAGCACGATTCCCAAGACGCCGTACCATCCCCACCCAGGCTGTTTGGCTCGCAAGAGATGCAATCCCACGCACAGCGCGCCAGTGACAAACATGGCCGAGAGCGTTTCATTGGTGGTGTAATGCAGTAGATAAATCTGCGCCGGTAAAAACGCGGCCAACACCAGACCGGTCAACGGCTTCTTCCAATCGCCGGGAAAAATCAGCCGCAAGCCGGCAAAGATCAGAGCCAGGTTCACCGCCCCGATAGCCAGGCTCAAGAAGCGCAAGAGCACCAGGCCTGCCGGCTGAAAAGCTTCGCAGTGGCCCAGGCTGAGCAAGGTTGCGGATAGGATGTAATAAAGTGGCGCTTGAAACGTTTCCCAACCCTCGCCGACATGCGGCAGCCGGTGGTGATTTTGAACATAGCTGACATAATCCAGATGATCCGAGGCGTCGAAACCGCAAGCGGCCGGGATGGAAGGAAAATTGTGCAGAAACAGCAGCACCCACGCCGCCGCCATGATGACCAAAATCATTTTAGGAAAGGCCACCGTGCGAGCCAAATAATATTGTAACAGCGCCACCCCGCCAACGGAGATCGCCGCAAAAAGAAACAGCCACGGCCAGCAGCGTCGCAACGCGTCCGGCGTTGTCTCCAATAAATAAAGCTCGTTGCCCTTCCCCGGCCTGGGGGTCGCTGCGGCCGCTTGGGCTGCGCGCCAATTGGAACCGGACACGGAAACTTCCCAAGTTTCATCGGACGTGAGCAAAAAGTTTCCTGTTTTAAGTTCGAGGCTCAATGCCGGAGGGCCCAGTTGGTTTGTGAGCAGGACTGAAATCTGATTGGCGCCTTGTTTGAGCAAAGGGCCGATATCCAGTGGCAACGTTGCCTTCCAGTTTTTGGCAGAAGAGACCGGGCGCGGGACAACCACGCCGTTGACACGGAGTTCGCCATTGGTCAGGCACCGCCAGGAGAGGAGCGCGGCGGAAGGCTTTTCGGGCAGCACGAACGCGCGCCGGAAAGTGCCGGTCAACTCAAGGCCGGAATACATCTCCAATTGGGGAGGCAGCGGGTAAACAATCCATTTTCCCGATCCGGGAGGCAGAAAGTGGATGTTGGGATTGAAGACGCAATGCCATGCCAGCAAGGCCAGGGCTGCCAGCGTCAGCGCCGGAGCGCCCCAGTGCCAGGCGGCCTGCCAGCGCGGCGGCAGTGAATCAGGATCAGATGCGGACACAATTCCGATTAGGCCATCTGCCGGGAAAAATGTCCAATGACGAAATCCGAATGACGAATCAATTCCTGAATAACCAATGACGAAAAACTGCGCCCACGCATTATTTGTTCTCGCTCATCTTGACCGTCGCCGTCCAGCATTTGAGGCCGAATTTGGTTTTAAAATTTTCCAGCAGACGTTCCACTGTCCCTTTCGCATCAGTCAGCGCGAAGGTGGTGGAACCGCTGCCGGACATCAACGCGGCCCAGGCGCCGTTTTCGCGCAGAAATTCCTGGAATAATTCCAGCAGCGGATATTTGTGCAGGGCGGGCGCTTCGAGCGAGTTGTAAAGTTCCCGGCTTGCACCCGCCGCATCGCCGGCGCGCAACAGGGCCGCCAGCTTTTCCGCGCGGCCGGCCCGGCCGTTTTGCGCTTCAGGAAACTTGGCCAGTTGCTGGTAGGCCCACGAGGTGGATATGCCAAAACCGGGATGGATGAGCAGGAGATACGCCCCCTGCAGCGCGGGAAAAAATTCGAGCGGCTGGATAATTTCGCCCCGGCCAGTGGCCAGCGCCGGACGATCCTGCAAAAAAAAGGGGACGTCCGAACCCAGGGCGGCGGCCAGTTCGTGCAAGGTTGCCGGTGTCAGGGGCTGGCCAAAAAGTTCGTTGAGGGCAAGAAAGGTTGTGGCGGCGTTGCCGCTGCCGCCACCCAAACCGGCGGAGATGGGGATCCGTTTTTCCAGGTGGATGCGAACGCCTTCGTTGATCGCGGCTTTTTTCAGGAAGAGCGCGGCGGCGCGATAGACCAGGTTCCGGGAATGCACCGGCAGAACGGGGTCGCTGCAGGTGAGTTTGATGTCCTTGCCGCCCCGGTCAAAGCTCAATTGATCATGCAGGGCGACCGGGTGCATGAGGGTTTCCACTTCGTGAAAACCGTCGGGACGCTTTCCCAAAATGTTGAGGAGAAGGTTGACCTTGCAGCATGAAGTCTTCTCAAGCATCAGCGGATAAAACGCGCGAAGCGTTGCCGGAGTCGGACAGCGTCCACGGCTGCAAGCCTCCCTGTTTTTTCTCAGTTGTCGTAAATGCGGAACCGGCTGCCGGGCAGATACGGCGCAATATCGCCTCCGGCAAAGCCGAGCGAAGTGTCCGGCGAGACCATGCCGTCGGTGAGCCAATCCGGCTTGTAACTGTCGGGATAAACTGGATCCGGGGTGCGCAGAAGACCTTCCCCAAAGAATATCGGGTCGTAGTTGCCGTAGCGGCCATTGGGAATGGGAAACGTCACCATTTCATAGATGCCGACGCCGGTGCGGGCAAAAGTGCGGTCGATGCCATGGAAGAAACCGTCGGTGACGCCGCCGTGGCCGGGGGTATCAAAGATGGTCGCTTGTTCCATGGAGCGGCGGAGTTCGCCCATGCGGGCAAATTCGAGCGTGTTATTCAAGCCACGGCTAAACTTTTGCTCCGGCCCTTCGCAGCCAGCGACAAGTCCGGACACAGCGATCAACGCTAAGAAATACAAAGCTTTATTACGCATAATTCAATCCTTGTAGTAAACCTAAGCCCGGCAGGCCGGCTTTGTCGAGCTTTTTCGCGCGATTTTACACATCAATCGCTCCCTGTTGCGCCTCGCGCTTTTTCTCCTGCCGTTCCCAGTACCAGGCGATCCAGACCGCTGTTTCATAGAGGAATTGCAAGGCTGCCGCCATGATAATCTGGGTGAAAGGTTCCGGAGTGGTGAGCAGGGCGCCCAGGATAAGGTTGCCCACGATCATGTAACGCCGCATGGCCGTGAGTTTGGCATAGTCGAGCAGGCCGATTTTGACCAGGGCCAGCAGGACCACCGGCAATTCAAAACCCAGTCCCATGCCCAGCATAAACTTGATTTCGAAACTGAAAAAATCCTCGGCCTTCCAGATGTCCGACGAGATGCCCATCAAGTTGGAGGTCAACTCGGCAAATTTGATCGCCGGCGGCATGACGATAAAATAGGCAAACGACACGCCAATCAGAAACAGCCCCAGGCCAAACCAAAAAGCGCGCAGGAAATATTTCTTTTCCACAATCTTCAGGGCCGGCATGACGAATTGTCCGACGAAATACATCACGAAGGGCGAAGCCAGGAACAATCCGCCAAAAAAAGCCATGTGCAGGATGGACATAAACGAGTCTGCCGGACCCATGTAATAGAGCTTGGGGCCGCCGGTGGCTTCATCAGCGTCCGTCGGCACCTGATGCAAGGCCAGCAATGTGTTGGAGCCAATTTGCACGGGCTCCAGTCGCAGGGTGACATGGCGGTTGGTACCGAGATTCAAGGAGCCAAACAGATTTGTGTCCAGTTGGATGGACTGAAGCGGCGTCGAGCCGAGGCGCAGATGCAGGACGGTATTGGTATCCTCCGGCATGAAGTAAAGATGCCGGTTCTCGGCGCGTTTGAGGGGCCACCTCAGGATGGCGGCCAAATCTTTGGCGGCGAAGAGGCAGACCATCATTCCGACCAGCGTGGCCGCCGTGCTTTTGATGATCGTCCAGCGAAGATCTTCAAGATGCTCGAGAAAGGATTTTACAGCGCCACCTTCACCATCCTCGTCCTCCGGCTGATGTTCCTCGCTCGGTTCTGCCATGATCTATAGTGGCAACGGCGATCAAGCCTTGGGCACAGTGGAAGGCGGATTGGCAGCGGCTGTTTCGGTGGTGACGGGCGGTTTGACGGAAGGAGGCGCTGGAGGCGTCTCCTGGTTCAAGGCATTGTGAAATTCGTTGGTCACATCGCTGGACGCTTTCTTGAACTCCTTGATGCCCTGGCCCAAGCCCTTGGCAAACTCAGGAATCTTCTTCGCGCCAAACAGGACCAAAATGGCGACGAGAACTACGATCAGTTCCCCGCCACTCAACCCCAATACTGCTAAACTTGTATTCATAAAGTTACTTCCTCAAGGAACTATCAATCTCATCACTCACATCGCTGGATGCTTTCTTGAACTCCTTGATGCCCTGGCCCAAGCCCTTGGCAAATTGAGGGATCTTCTTTGCGCCAAAAAGGATCAAAATAGCGACGAGAACAATAATCAGTTCCCCGCCACTTAGACCCAATACTGCCATGCTTGTATTCATAAAATATGCTAACTGTGCTTCCTCTACTATATATACATCCCCATGGCCGGTTAGTAAAGACCCAAAACAGGGCTATTTGGGCGTGATGAATACGATGTCGCCGCGGCGGTTTTTGCTCCAGGCGGCTTCGTTGTGGCCGGTGGCAACGGGTTTGGAGGCGCCGTAGGTGACGGTCTTGATCCGTTGCGGGTCCATGCCGAGGTTGGCCAGGTATTCGCGCACGGCCAGGGCGCGCCGCTCACCCAGGGAAAGGTTATACTTCTCTGTGCCCCGCTCGTCGCAGTTGCCTTCGACAATCAGGGCGTCGGTGGAGTCGCTTTTGAAGTAATTGGCCACGTCCTGCAATTTGCTTTCTTCCGAAGCCTTGATGGTTGCCCGGTCAAAGTCGAAATAGACGGTGTCATTCTTGAATTTCTCGCGGTCTTCATTGTAAGGATGGTTGAAGATCTCATTCAGGTTGATGGGAATTCCTTGTGTCTTATCTGTGACCTGAGGTTCAACGGGAACCGCCGTGCCCGGACCCACCCCGCCCGTGTTATCGCCGCCAGACGGCCCTTGCGAACCTGGAATTGGCGTGATCGAACTGGGTTTGTGGTGGCAACCGGTGGCCAGGAGTGCCAGGCCAAGGATGAATACGCTGAATATATTTAAATTTTTCATTTTTCTTTTTAGTTACCCAAGAAGCCGTTTTTCACCTTGCCCATGAAGGCTCCGAACAGCTCCCCGAAATCTGTTTAACATCTTTGACGTGTTTCGTCGGAACGTCAAGCAAGCATAAGACTCGCTTCTCGTTTCTTTCCTGTGCGAAGATGATCGTGCGGGAATTGGGCGCCCAGCACGGGTCTTCACCAGAAACCAATTTTTCCGCCGGGCCCCCTCCGGCCGGCATCACCCAGATGGTGAAGGGGCGGCTGCCGCTGGTAAATGCGATTTTACTGCCATCAGGCGACCAATCGGGCGAGGTCAGGTTCCCATAAGCGTTGGCATGCACGGGGACAGCCTGCCCGCCGTCCACGCTGATTTTCTGCAACCCCGCGCGGCCGCTCCGGCAAACGAAACAAATTTCCCGGCTGTCCGGCGACCAGCACGGGGACGAATCTTCCTCGCGGGAACGGGTCAATTGTTTGAGATGGCCGCCGTCAATGTCGCAGACATACAAGTTGGGGCTGCCGTTTTTGCTCAGGATCATCGCCACCATTTGTCCGTTGGGGGAAACTTCCGCGCTGAAACTTGAGCCGGGATAGCCGGCAAAGACCTTGCGCGCGCCGGTGGCCAGGTTGTGTTCGTAGATGGCGGTGTTGCCGTGCATCCACGAAGTGTAGAGCAGCCCCCGCCCTCCCGGCAGCCAGGACGGTGAATCAACCATGGCGCCATCGTGCGTCAGAACCACCGCATGGGCCCCATCGAAATCCGAGACGCAAATTTCTGTCGAGTTACCCTGCTTCAGGCGGAAGGCGATCTTGGTTTGAAAGATGGGGGCGGTCTGGCGCAGTTCCTTGACGATGTCGTTGGCAAAGGCATGCGCTTGCGAACGGGTGCTGCCGCCGTTGTAGGCCCGGGCGAAAATAGGCCGCTGCATCCCGGTCTGCGTCAGGCTGCCTTGCACCTGCCCGTCGTTCCGCCCGCTGACGATGTAATCCGCCGGCTCCGTGATTTCCATGCCCAGCACGGAAAGATCAAATCTCAAAACCTCTTCCGCTTCCCCGGTAAAACCCCTGAGGGCAATGGGAATAAGGTGGGCGGTGTCTTTGCGGATTTCAATGGGGTGGTCCTGTGCGCGCAAAGACAATGAGCTGGCAAGAATTAATGTAAAAACTATTTTTAATGGTATCTTCATCCGGAACCTTCCTTTGCTTCCAAATTAAAACGGAGTAAAAAAGTGCGTTGCTCGTCATGGGCGCCGGCGGGAAATGGCGGCAACCGAGTCACTGCCTGCAACGCATTCTCCACCGACCTGTCCAGCGCCCGTTCGCCGGACCTTTTGATAATTTCAGCGGAAATAATCCTGCCGTCGCGCGCCACCACAATTTTGACGTCGGCCCCCGCCAGCTTGTCCGCCACGCTGTCCGGAGTGCTCCAGGCATGGTAATAAGCGTTGTAAATAACAGTTTCGTAGCCGGCGAACGCTTCGCCGCCCCCCTGGCCCGGCATGTCCACCACCGTTCCTTTGGCCCCGCTGTTGCGCACACCTGTTGCCAGTGCTTCCAGGGCTTGGGCAAGCTCTTGCCGACGGCTTCTGGCGTCGGCGCGCGAGGAGGAGGCGGATTCATCCGAAGCGGTGTCCGTCGGTGCCGGTTTCACCTTCGTCTTACGGGACGTTACTGTGGCGGGAGTAAAGTCAATCTGAATGTCATGAGTGCGCTTCGCCGTGGTTTTCTTTGGCAGTGATACTGGCTCGGTCGGCTCTGTCGCAGCTTCGCGCGGTTGCGGGCGTTCCACGGGTTCACGCGGCTGGGGACGTTCCACTGGTTTGGGCGGCGGTTGTTGTGCGACATGCGGCTGTGGTTGGACCACGGGCGGCGCAGGTTGTGGTTGCGGTTGCGACGGTGACGGTGGCGGCGCGACGGACGGTTCAGGACTGCCACCACCGGCGCCCGGCGCGTCCAGAATGTTGGCCGGAATCATGGTCAAAATGGGAATGTGGCTCGTCTCGGGTTTGTCGCGAAAGGCGGAGCTGCCCAGCAAAATAGCCAGCAGCAGGCCGTGCATGCCGGCCGAGATCAGAAAACATTTTTTTTGCAGGCGTGTCATCGGTGTTCGACGGGTGCGGTCTTCGCGGAGATCTGGGTGATGCCATGGCGCGAACAAACGTCAAACATGGCGGCGACAAAGTTCCATGGGGTGCGTTCGTCCGCCCGGACCTCGACGATCAACTTGGGATTCTGCCGATAGGTCTCGACCAGATACCCCTCGAGCTGGCGGAAGGAAACGTGCCGGCCCTGGAACAAATATTCGCCACGGGCCGTGATCTCGACCAGGCGGACATTGCGGCGGTCGAAGGACCGTGCTTCCGGCCCGCCCATGTTTTTCGGGAGTTGCAAATCGATGTTTTGCTCAAGCAACGGGCGGGTGATGACGAAAATGATCAACAACACGAAAGCCAGATCGAGCAGCGGCGTGATGTTGATCTCGCTCAGCGTCACCAGTGAATTGCGTTGGGAGAACCGTCTCATTCTTCCTTGAGATACTCCGTTTCCATTTTTGAAACCAGATTTTGCGCGAAATTATCCAGCTCGACCGTCCGGACGCGCAACGTGTGCACTAAAAAATTATAACCGAACATGGATGGAATGGCCACCAGCAAACCCGCCACAGTGGTGATTAACGCGGCGGACACGCCCGGCGCCATCGTCGCCAAATCGGCCTTTTGCGCCATGCCCACCATGGCAAACGTATCCATGACACCCCAGACCGTGCCGAGCAACCCGATGAACGGCCCGCCGCTGACGGCGCTGGCCAGCAGAATCAAGCCGGATTCCAGTTTGATCGACTCACGGGCCACGGCCCCTTCCAGGGTGCGCTTGATGTGTTCCATGCTTTTAAGGCTGATGAATTGTTTGCGCGCGGCCCCGCTTTCGCTTTTGAGGCGGGTATCCAATTCCACGCAGCCCTCCTGGTAAACGGCGAACATCGGGCAGCCGTCCACTTGCAGGCGGCGGTCAAAAATACTGAGGACGTTTTTCTGCCGGTTGTATTCGGTCTCAAAATGCAGGTTGAGTTTTTTGGCCCGGGTCATCTGGTTGGCCTTGTACACCATCATCCACCAGGCGAAAAGGGAGAAGACCGCCAGGACGCAAATGATGATCCGGCCGGTGTCGGTGGCCCGATTCCACACAAATTGCAATTGTGTCGACGCAAAAAAACAAACGGGAACGCTCATCAAAAAAACGATTGCCGCAGCCTTGGGCCGCAGCGCCTCTTGGCGAAACGTGGAGGAGTGAAATGGTCAAAAATTTCACGTTTCGCCCAATGTTCCGACCATCTGTGTGGAATGTTAGTCCAAACCCCTTTTTTGGCAATGATATTTCGCAAAATCTTTCACCGTCTGGACAAAGGCGAAACAGGCGGGTATCCGCTGTCACGGCGTGATCAATCGCACGGAAGGAAAAAATGTTCGGACACGCCGTGGATCACGGGTAAGCAATGGGAGATGGGCGACATAGGCGTGCGCGCCGATAAAAAAGTCGGGCAGAGGACGTGCCTTTTTGCCACCCGCTCGCCGGTACTTTTCAAATGCTTTCCCCGCTTGGAAAGCGGCGTGCAGCGGGAACGGCAAATGTGTGAAGGCGGAGAGCCGGTTTTCCAATTCCCTTTGGGTGTCAAATTTGACGGCTAATTCAGCAAAAACAATGGCGTCATAAGCAACAAGCCCCTGGCTGGCGGCGCGTTCGATTTGGGTGCTGGACCAATGGAACCAATCAGTATCCTTGGTGAAAATATCGGCAATGACGCTGGTATCGACCAGAATCATCCGCGTGTCAAACGCAGCCAGTCTTTCGTCCGGCTTTTGATCTTGCCTCCGCGAAGCAAGGTCGCCAAAACTCGTTTGCCGCGTGGATTTGTTGCGGCCTTGATCACCAGCACACCATCGGGTTGGTCCACCAACTCCACTTCAGCCTGCGCTAGCAGCCCATGCTTGCGGCGCATTGCAGGAGGTATTGTGACTTGTCCTGTCCGTGTGATCTTCACTACTTATACTATCGCCCGGAAAGGAGCGACTTGTCAATGATTTTGCGCGATGAAACGCGCGTTTGCTGCCAGGCGATAGTTCAAAAGTTGGATTTGCGAAAATCTGGCGCGTCCGTAGTTCATCTGCGCGAAGCAGAAAAGAAAGATTTTTCTTTCCCGCTCTTCCGCCTATTCTCCGGGCAAAAAATTGAGCATCCCCTCTCCCACAGCGCAACAGCAGCGGGCCATTTCCGCCCGGGGCAATGTCCTGGTCGTGGCCGGGGCCGGCGCGGGCAAAACGCAGACAGTGGTCGATCGTTGCCTGGCCTGGTTGCTGGACGAAGGCAATGCGGGATCCATCGACCAGATTCTGATGGTGACTTTCACCCAGGCCGCTGCTGCGGAAATGCGCCAGCGCCTCCGCCAAAGTCTGGAGCAGGCCCAGGCCCGATTGGAAAAAGCCGGTTCGCCCTCGCTTCATTTGGCCGAACAATTGGCGCTGCTCGACACCGCCCATATCTGCACCCTGCACAGTTTTTGCTTCCAACTGGTCAGCCGCCATTTCCACGACCTGGGACTGGACCCGAAGGCCCGCATTTTACCCGAGGAAAGGGCCCGGCAGCTGGAACGGCAAAGCTTGGACCTTGTGTTGGACAGGACTTACGCCGCCGAAAGTTTTTCCGCGCTCGCCATTCAGCAGCTCATCCAGGCGCAAGGCGGCGATTGGGACGTGCCGGTGCGGGAATTGATCCTGCGTTTGCACAATTATTCGCAAACATTGCGCGACCCGGCGGGCTGGTTCGCGAACCAAACCGCGCTCTTTCAGCAAGCCCAGCCAGAGGTCTGGTTGCGTTGGCTGATGGACGAATTATCAAACTGGCGCAAGGCGTGGCTGCCCGTCTTGCAAGCCCAGCCTGCCGAAAACAAAAACGCCGCCCAATGCGCCCAGGCCCTGGCCGCGCTGCCGGAAAAGCCGGAACGCGCCCAATTCGCCGCCGTCCTCGAGGCCATCGGTCGCGCGGATGAGAATTGGCCCAAGCCGAAGGGGCCGTGGCGCGACCCCATAAAAAATATATTTGACGATGCGGAATTTCTGCATTCAGTGTGCGCGGTGGACGGGGCCGATCCGCTGGTGGAGGACTGGCATTGGGCGCGCCCGGCCATGCTGGCCCTGCTCGATTTGGCCGGGCAATTCGCCCGGGCTTTCCAGGAAGCCAAAAAGCAGGAAGGCGGCATTGATTATCACGACCTGGAGCAATTCGCCTTGCGCCTGCTCTGGCAAAACGGGCGTCCCAGCGCCATCGCCGAACAATGGCGCAACAAACTGCGCCTGATTTTTGTGGACGAATACCAGGACATCAACGAAGCCCAGGAAGCCATCATCCAGGCCCTGGGCCGCGAGGGCGCGGAGGCAAATCGTTTCCTGGTCGGAGATGTCAAGCAGAGCATCTACGGCTTCCGCCTGGCCGACCCGCGCATTTTCAGCAAGTACCATGTCGAATGGACGGCCGACTCCGCTGCGCAAGTCATTCCGCTCACGGAAAATTTCCGCAGTCACGAAGCCATTCTCCATTTCGTCAACGCGCTATTCACGGGATTGATGCGCAAGGAAACGGGCGGTGTGGAGTATGACGCCGGAGCCCGCCTGCTTTTCGGCAACGCCGCCGGGCGCGCGCACCTGGCAGCGGGGGGCGCGCCGCCGGTGGAATTGCATCTGCGCTGCCTGGGGCGCGAGGGCGACGACGGCGAAGACACCGCCGCCCCCGAAGCCGCTTCCGACGCCGAAAAGGAGGCGCGCCTGGTGGGCCGGCGGCTGCTGGAATTGAAAAACGCGCGCACCATTCTATTTGACAAATCGGGCAGGCCGCGCGAGGCGCAGTGGAGCGACATGGTTGTTTTGCTGCGCTCCCCCCGGCACAAGGTCGAAGCTTATGTGAAGGAATTCGCCCAGTTGGGCATTCCCCTGGCCGCCGCGCGCGGGGGATTTTACGAAAGCCTCGAAGTGCGCGATTTGCTCGGCTTGCTGCAAGTGCTGGACAATCCGTTGCAGGATCTGCCGTTGCTGGGCGTGTTGCGGTCACCGCTGGTCGGCCTGACCGCCGATGAACTGGCGCTCATCCGCATCGGGAGCGGGCACGGGCGTTTTTGGGCCGCGCTGGAACAATGGCACGAGACCACGAAAATTCGCACCGCGCATTATGACAAGGTGGATGAATTTTTCCGGCGCTTTACGGACTGGCGCAGACTCTCGCGGCAATCCGCCGTCTCGCACTGCCTGGAAAGTGTCATTGACCAGACGCATTACGGCGACTGGCTGGCCACGCAGGAACGCGGCGAACAAAAACGGGCGAACGTCGAACGCCTGCTGCAATTGACGCGCCAGTTCGACGCCTACGACGGCGAGAGCCTCTATCGTTTTTTGAGATTTGTTGACGCGCAGCAGGAAAACGAAGTGGCCGTTGAACCGGCGGCCGCGCCGGCGGCGGAAGCCGTACGCCTGATGAGCATTCATCAAAGCAAAGGATCGGAATTTCCCATCGTGGCGGTGGCGGATTTGGGCAAGCCGTTCAACTTCTCCGATCTTTACGTCAGAATTGTGCTTGACGAAGAATACGGCTTGTGCCCGCAGATCCAGCCGCCGGAAACACCCCAATTCTACCCCAGCCTGCCCTATTGGCTGGCCCAGCGCCGCCAGAAGCGAAAAATGCTGGGCGAAGAAATGCGCCTGCTTTACGTGGCCATGACCCGCGCCGGCCAGCGCCTCATCCTGGCGGGCACTACCGGAAAAAACAGCCTCGAAAACAAATGGCCGTTGCAGGCGGAACGCGCCCAAAGCGTGGCGGAAATCCTGGCTGGCCGCAATTATCTGGATTGGCTGGGACCATGGCTCCTCCGCTCCGCGAATAGAGATGCGCTGTTGAGTTGCACGTTTTATGACGAAAACGACCCGCGTCTGGCCAAAGGTGACGCCGCTGCGCCCGCCGCAATGGAAGTCAAACCGGACGGGCAGGAAATTTCCCCGGAACAACGCGAGCGATTGTCGTGGCGGTATCCGTTTCAGGTGGAAACCTTGCAACCAGCCAAGACTTCCGTCACGACCTTGCGTCGGCAAATCACCGATGCGGACGGTGAAGAAGCCTTTCCATTATTTGCCGTGTCCACGGTGCGCGCGGAATTACGAAAGCCTTCGGGGTTGGGCGCGGCGGAAATCGGCGTGGCGCATCACGTTTTTTTGCAATGGGTTTCATTGGATAAAGTGCAAACAGTCGGCGCGCTGCAAGCGGAAGCGGTCCGCCTCGGCGGCCAGAATCTGCTGACTCGCGAGCAAATCGCCTGTTTGGATTTCGACGCGCTCTCAGCCTTTTGGCAATCGGAGGCGGGGCGGCAACTGCTCGGGCAGTCCGGGCAGGTGAAGCGCGAGCTGGCTTTTACGGCGCGGTTCAGCGTGGCGGATCTCCGGCAATTGGGCGCGGCGGAATTTGCGGACGTGGGTGCGGCGGAATTTGTCGTGGTGCAAGGTGTGATGGACCTGGCGGCGATCCTGCCCGGCGAAATCTGGCTGCTCGATTTCAAGACCGACCACTTCCCGGCCGGCGACCTGGAGGAAAAAATCCGGGCCTACCGCCCGCAACTAGAGCTCTATACCCTGGCCCTCGAGCGCATCTACCGGCGTCCGGTGACAAAACGATGGCTGCATTTTCTGGCCCTGCGTCACACCGCCCTGCTCTGATTTCAAAATTCAAATATCAAGCTGACCACAAAACCCCAATGAACTTCCGCGCGCGCCCCGCTGTCAATTGGAAATACGTAGGCAAGCCCCAGCCCCGGCTGCATTTCGCCGATGGGTTTGAAATTAAGCCGGAATCCGGCGTCTCCCAGCACACTGTCCTGGCCAGCCTCATCCCGGTTTAATCCCCTTTCTCCCGCGATCTCGAACATGGGGATGAATTGTTGCACGCCGGGCAACGGCAATTCGCGATGCGGAATCGCATATGCAAAACTGAGGCCGTACTCGAACGTCTGCGTGCCGCCATCCTCCCCGCCATCCAAAAGCGTGGAGTAGCCCAGGACGGTTTGCACGGTGAAATGACTGCCCAGTTTCAGGCAGTTGAAAATTTCCGGGACCAACTCCGCGTTACGGCTGACCGTCGAATCGGCGGGCAGGCCGCCTTCCAGCGCAACGCCGAAGGTGGCGTCCACCAGCCGGTCGGCCGAGACGATTTGATACAGCGGATAACGCGCGCCCATGTCAATATTGCCGATGCCCTGTGTGGTTTCGCCCGGCCCCGCATTCCGTTCGTAGGGAATTTGCACTTCCAAAGTCAGCAGGCCGATGCCCTTTTGAAATTCGACCGTGCCGGTGTCGTTTTGCCGGTCGCTGCCCTTGGTGTGCAGCCAGGTGAACTCGAGTTCATTGTCTTCCAGGGCCATGTCATCCACCAAAAACGGTTCGGGAAAAACCTCCTGGGTGTACATGCTGCGGTGGTCGAGCCAGTTGAAAAGTCCGTAGCGCGTGTCCGTTGCACCTGCTGAATTTGTGCCGGTTGCCGACGGCGGCGCCGGTTGATCATCCGCGTCGGGAGCGGCGGCGGCGACGTGAATAAAAGTAATGGCAGCTAATACGCCAAAAAAATGCGCAACCGCCTTTGTTTTGAATCCCATCGCGGTAGAAATAAGGGATGCCCATGGCGGACGCGAGTATTTAGTGGCACCCCCCCAATTAGTACGGCGTAGTTGACTGCTCGTGATTGGGGTGGTATGAACATATGGACAAATGCCGCGCAAGATTCGCCAATTGGTCTCAGATTTGACGAAAGCAGGGTTTGTCCGGGTGGTGGGTGGCAAAGGTTCGCACCGTAAGTTTCGCCATCCCCGGGTTCCTGGCTCGGTGATTTTAAGCGGCGGCGATGGCGAAGATGCCCGCCATTTCAGGAAAAACAGGTGCTCAACGCAATTCGTGAGGCAGCCAAATGAAAACTGAAGACCAGTATTTGAAATTCGTGCGGTGGAATGAAGATGACAGCCTGTACGTGGGCTACTGCCCGGATCTTTTTCCCTGGGGCGGTGTCTGTCATGGCGACAATGAAGAAACCACCTACCACGAATTATGTGTGCTCGTTCGCGAAGAGGTCGAGCAACTGCGGCAGGATGGCAAAGAGTTGCCCGCTCCCGGCACACGGCCCATGCGTGAAGCCGTGCTCGCATAAATCAAAAAGTTTTATTTTGGGCGCATCCGGCGGGACTTGAGCCTGCAATCTTCTGATCCGAAGACATAAACAGTGTTCCTCCTAGAAATCCCCGCATGAAACGTGGAGAAAAAAATGCCGGCAAGGAGCTTTACCAGCAGTTGCGCGCCTTGTCGTGGGAACAATTATGGGCCGAGGAGGTGCCGCGCTTCGATAAGGCTTCTGCCAGGGAACGCAACGAACGGGTGGCACTGGTGCGGGCGGTCGGCGTCGTTTTTTCCGAATCCGGCGACCCGGCGCAAAAGGACGCGGTAATATCGTGGCTGCGCGGGTTGTTGCAGGATCCTTGTGAGAAGATTCGGCGTTACGCCATGGCGGCCCTGCCCAAGATCGGCGCCGGTCCGGGCGAGGAGGCGGAACTGCTGGCCTTGTTGCGGACGACCACAGCGGAGCGTGAGAAAAAATTCCTGGCGCAAGCCCTGGAAAAAATCGGCGGCGCGGCCACTTTGGAAACGATGCGAGCGGGAAACCTCGGTTTTCTGCCGCAAATGGAACAGAAGGTCAAAGCCAGCGTCGCGCGCAGTCAAAGCCCGAGCGCGATTCACATGACCGGCATTCTCTCCGATTTCGACGGCTTGCGCATCCATTTGCGCGGTCGCCGGGGATTGGAAGGGATGGTGCGCGACGAGGCGGAGGAGTACATCAAGGCGCACGGAAAATTTCGCATCGCCGATGTCGGCAGCGGCCTGGTTGCGCTCACGCCGGTGGCTCCGTTTGCGCTGGCCGATCTTTATGCGCTCAGATGTTTCGGCGCAGTTGGCTTTGTTCCCGACTCAACTCCGGCGGAGTCTGTCGAAGCTTTGGCCCCGGTCATCACATCGGCTTTATCGCGGCGGGTTTTGCAGGCGTTCACGGAAGGAACGATTCGTTATCGTCTCAACTTTATTGCCAAGGGCCATCAAAGAAGCGCAGTGCGGCTCCTGGCCGGCCGGGTCTATGCCCTCTGCCCGGAAATTCTTAATGACGCCCGCAATGTCACCTGGACCATGGACATTTACCCGAGCGGACGCGGTCACTCGGTTGAATTGCGCCCGAACTTGACGCCCGATCCGCGTTTTTATTACCGGCGGATGGACGTGCCTGCGGCCTCGCACCCGCAACTGGCCGCCGGCATGGCGCGGTTGGCTGGTCGGGTGGAAAATGAAATTGTCTGGGACCCTTTTTGCGGCTCGGGCCTGGAACTGGTGGAAAGCGCGCTGCTGGGCGGCGTGCGCGGCGTTCATGGAACAGACCTCAGCGCGGAAGCCGTCGCCATTGCGCGGGACAACTTCGCCGCTGCGCGGATGCCGCCGGTCCCGGCGAATTTTGTCTGCGGCGACTTTCGTGATTATGCCGCCGGCGAAAATTTGGGGCCGGAGAGCGTCACCCTGATCATCACCAACCCGCCCATGGGCATGCGGGTTCCGGTGGGCAACCTGCGCGGGCTGATCGAGGACCTTTTCAACGTCGCCGCCACCGTGCTGCGACCTGGTGGAAGGCTGGTTCTGGCCAATCCTGTGTTCATGGAAAAACCGCCCCAAGGATTTCAATTACAATCGCGGCAGGCGGTCGATTTCGGCGGATTCGATTGCCGCGTGGAAAAGTATCTCAAGCTAAGCGAGCGCACCGGCAGGCATTAACGGCAGCGAGCAGGGTTTGACGGCACGCGCAATGAGAGCGGCAGATTTGTCCGCCGCGATTTCCAAGTCGTAGTGCGTCTGCAAATCAAGCCACCAGCCGGGCCGGGTGCCAAAATAGCGGGACAGCCGCAAGGCGGTGTCCGCCGTGATGCCGCGCTGACCCCGCACGATCTGGCTGAGGCGGATCGGCGTCACGGCAATGGCCTTGGCCAGCGCGTACTGGCTCAGGTGAAGCGGCTCCATGAAATCGTGGAGCAGTATTTCGCCGGGATGGACCGGCCTGAGTATCTTGTTCTTCATAAGTTCAATAAAAATACTATGTCAAGTTTCCATCGCAACCCTCAAACCGTCCGGCGACCGGCGGCGATGAAGCAGCCGATGGCCGTGGCCGAGGAAAGAACGACCAATGTTTTGGCCAGTCCTATGCCATGCGTCACGTTTTCGGCCCATTCCGTGACGCCCTCCATCAGCAGACCCATTTTGCCGTATTGGATTTCTATTTGACGCGTGTCCGTGCGGGAATCGAGCGGGGAAAGCAGGGCCCCATCGCTGGCCGTCAAGGAGGCATTCTTCTGGTCAAGGCGAACCTGCGCGCGCCAAGCCAATGCGGCGCCGGAATAACCAGCCAGCAGAACCGCCAGCCCTACGAGATGCAGGATCAATCGCCACCTACGCGGTGAAATTGCGGCAAAAAAGTTCGACGCCATAAGCCAGCTTGGCACAATTTTTGACAACTGCAAAGTTGGCATTCCTTGAGGTTTCTGGCAGATTACAGGCATGAGCATGAGAGCGAAATCGCTGGCTTTGGGGATTTGCCTGCTGGCCAGGGTGACTTTTGGCGGGGATGCCATCTCGTCCTTTGCGCAGCAATCGCTCGGGCTTGACCTTGCGTCCATTCCGTTCGGGGAGGTTATTCCGACGAACGAGGTGTATGAAACAACCAGCGCGCCGCTTTCACCTTCTCCTGCGCTTGAGACCAAAGGTGTGTCATGGATGTCCAATGCTGTCTGTGACAAGTATAATCACGATTTTACCAATCGTGTTTTGAGATGCGGTGTTCGCGATGGCCGGCTCGCGGCGGTGCGAATCTCCATCCATTCGTTCATTCCCCAAGCGAGCGAGGAGATATTCGCTCAGCGACGCAAGGAGCTTGTAAAAATCCAGGATGAACTGTGGAAAGCCAACCGCAGCGAAAAAGCAAATCCCGATGCCAAATACAGCATGCACTCCGGCGCCCTATGTTCACCCAGTCCGGAATCACTCTTTCTCCTGGAGATCCAGATCACGCCTGTTGAAAAGAAACAGGCTTCTCCCGTGCCGCCTTAATGAAATAGATGATGTGTGACTCCTTTACTTTATGGGCTTTACTATTTTTCACGTTGCAATCGTTGTCGCCGGCGTAGTAATCGGTACCTGTGTTGGAAGAATTTTTGGCCATGCTTATGTTCAGACTGGAGCTTTGATAGGTTTTGCGGTTGGGTTTCTTGCCGCTCTCATTCCTTATCCGTTGCGAGCCATATTTTGGCTTTTTGACTACAAAAAACGCCCGCAAAAAGAAGAAGTAAAACTTCCAATCAAAAAGCATTGATTTCAAATGGCCCACTTCCCGCTACCTGCATGCTTGGAGTCATTTTTTCCGGCGTTGGAGTGCGAGGGCGCTCTGAATGTAGGCGAGATGGACCTTATCTTTTGGCCGGCCGACGCTTTTTTTGCTGCGTTGGAGTTGTTGCAGCGAGAGCACCCAAACGGCCTGCCCCAACCAGCGCAATCTTCGCGCTCGTTTCTTCTCCACCGCGAAAGCTTTCAGCCCTCCCATGGCATAGGCAAAATTTAGTTGGGCGCCATCAGGCAATTCAACGATATGGTCTGCTAAAATTCTCGCGCCCAGGTGATGGCAGATACGCAAGACCGCGTCATGCTTGCTGGGTGCCGATCCTATCCAGAAATCAACGTCAGCCGTAGTCACGGGAATCCCTTGCAGCACTCCCGCAGTCATCCCGGCGATCAGAAAGGGAATCTTTTCTTGGCGGAGCGCATGAAGGAACCGACCGAGCGCAGGGATGCCAGGTTTAGACGCCATCGTTCGTCGGGCGTGACGGACAGATATCGCGCCCAGAGGACTTTTTCGTCCTCGGTCATGCCTTTTACGCGTGGCAGACTGCGCAGCACCGCCGCCATTTTTTTTTGCACAATGAAAGATAACCCGGCCCATCACGGGCGTCGAGTTTAAATCCTCTTTGTAACGCTGATTTGTCGTGTCACCGCTCTTGACTCTATCGGCGGCAAACCGCATTTTATTTTGGCAGCCTGCCACGGCGGGCTGATGGTTTATTATGCAAACTCAAAAGCGGCACAATCTTTTCGATTCATTAAAGGAATTTGACCTCGGCCAGGGCAGCAAGGGCGGCTTTTACTCCCTGCCCGCCCTGGAAAAAGCCGGCGTGGGCGCGATTTCCCGGCTGCCGGTTTCCATCCGGCTGGTGCTCGAATCAGTCTTGCGCAATTGCGATGGCAAAAAAGTTTCCGAAACTAACATCAGGGAACTGGCGCAATGGCAGCCCAAAACAGCGCGCACCCAGGAAATTCCATTCATCGTCGCCCGCATTGTGTTGCAGGATTTTACCGGGGTGCCGCTCCTGGTGGATTTGGCGGCCATGCGCTCGGCGGTGGTGAAGCTGGGCCGGAACCCCAAATTGATCGAACCGCTGGTGCCGGTGGATTTGGTGGTAGACCATTCCGTGCAGGTCGATTTTGCGGGGACGGCGGATGCGCTGGCGCAAAACCTGGCCATGGAATTTCAACGCAATCGCGAGCGTTACCAGTTTCTCAAATGGGGCATGCAGGCGTTCGACACTTTCAAAGTTGTGCCGCCCGGCATTGGCATCGTGCATCAGGTCAATTTGGAATATCTGGCCAAAGGCGTTCTGTCCCAGGCCGCCGGCGCGAACGGCCCGGCCCTCTTTTATCCCGACACGTTGGTCGGGACCGATTCGCATACTACGATGATCAACGGCTTGGGCATCGTCGGTTGGGGTGTGGGCGGCATCGAAGCGGAGGCGGGGATGTTGGGGCAGCCGGTTTATTTCCTGACCCCGGACGTCGTCGGGGTGCATCTGATCGGGACGCTGAAGGAAGGAGTGACCGCGACCGATTTAGCTTTGACAGTGACGGAAATGTTGCGCAAGGCGAAGGTGGTGGGAAAATTTGTCGAGTTTTACGGCCCTGGCGCGACAGCCCTGGCGGTGGTGGACCGCGCAACCATTGCCAACATGGCGCCCGAATACGGCGCGACCATGGGCTTCTTCCCGATTGACGAGGAGTGCGTTGATTATTTGCGCAAGACCGGCCGGAGCGAGCAGCATTGCAAAGCTTACGAAAATTATTTTCGCGCCCAGGGTCTTTTCGGAATTCCCAAAAAAGGTGACATCGCCTACTCAACGGACCTCGAGTTGGACCTGGCCAGCGTGACCCCAAGCGTCGCTGGGCCAAAGCGTCCGCAGGACAGAATCGACTTGGGCAAACTCAAAGGGGAATTCATCAAGGCATTAGGCCTGCCTCTGGCGGGAAACGGATTTGGCAAGGCGGCGGACGAATTGAAGCGCGCTTTTCCGGTTCTCGACAACGGGTCGGCGAGTGTGGGCGGCGGCAGCCTGGAACCGGTTTCGAGCGAACATTCCTTGGAACAGAACACCAATCCATTAACGGAATTGGAAATGGCCAGCAACCGCCCGACGCCGGACCCGGCGACGGCCACGGGCGCATCACCGCACGGGCAATTGCATCACGGCGATGTGTTGATTGCCGCGATCACCAGTTGCACGAACACGAGCAATCCTTCGGTCATGCTGGCGGCCGGCTTGCTGGCAAAGAAAGCGGTCGAGAAAGGGCTCAAGCCCAATCCGCTGGTCAAATCCTCCCTCGCGCCGGGTTCGCGGGTGGTGACTGATTATTTGAACAAAACCGGGCTGCAACCGTACCTGGACCAACTCGGCTTCAACCTCGTCGGCTACGGTTGCACGACCTGCATCGGCAACTCCGGCCCGCTGGCCGCGCCGGTCGAGGAGGCGGTGACAAAGAACGACGTCATTGCGGCGGCGGTGCTTTCCGGCAATCGAAATTTTGAGGCGCGCGTTCACCAGAACATCAAGGCCAATTTTCTCATGTCCCCGCCGCTGGTGGTGGCATTCGCCCTGGCCGGACGCGTGACGATCGACTTGACAACCGAACCTCTCGGCAAGGGAACCGGCGGAAAGGATGTATATCTGAAGGACATCTGGCCGAACCAGCGCGAAGTGCGCGACGCCATGCACGCCGCCCTCAAGCCGGAGGTGTTCCGCCAGCTCTACCGTGATTTTGCCGCGCAAAATCCGAAGTGGAACGAAATTCCCTCCAGCACCGGCCAGGTTTATCAATGGGACGAAAAGAGCACCTACATCCAGCAGCCTCCCTTCTTTGAAAACTTCGACCTGCTGCCGGGGCATATCGCGGAAATCAAGGGCGCGCGGCCGCTGGGCATTTTTGGCGACAGCGTGACCACCGACCATATTTCGCCGGCGGGCAGCATCAAAAAAACTTCGCCGGCGGGAAGCTATCTCATTGAGAACGGCGTCAATTTTGTGGATTTCAACAGTTACGGCTCGCGGCGCGGCAACGACCGCGTCATGACCCGCGGCACTTTTGCCAACGTCCGCATCAAGAACCTGATGGTGCCGGGCGTTGAGGGCGGCGTGACGAAATTGCAACCCGGCGGCGAAACCATGAGCATTTTCGACGCGGCCATGAAATACGCGGCCCAACACACGCCGCTCATCGTCCTGGCCGGGACCGAATACGGCACGGGCAGTTCGCGCGATTGGGCGGCCAAGGGAACGCGGCTGCTGGGGGTGAAAGTCGTGGTGGCGCAAAGTTTCGAACGCATCCACCGCTCGAA
>Ga0206860_10043_pt2 | contig 28701 bp, 24 predicted proteins | sample Alteio_BWOrgCont_44_FD_152624 | JGI IMG/M metagenome (GOLD analysis project Ga0206860, IMG submission 152624) | Enriched cells from forest soil in Barre Woods Harvard Forest LTER site, Petersham, Massachusetts, United States -... | ecosystem: Environmental > Terrestrial > Soil > Temperate forest >...
CAAGCCTATGAGCCAACATTACTAAAGCGCGTATCAGGAAATCCAAATAACGTTAAAAGCTTGCGTACTTGGCTGTCTAGATTATCTTCAATGAAAGATTATCAATCAGGGCAACCTTGGCTACCGGCTAAAATTTTAAGCTTTTTAAATTTAGCGATAGAAGATAAAAACTTTAGCGATAAATTTTATGTCATTATCAATGGAGCTGCAGACACCTGTGGTGATCGAATGGCTCTTTCAGTAATAAACTTAGGGGTGGCTTATCAATTAACAAAATCAATGGAAATAAAGGCATTAGCTGAGTTCTTGAAAAGAGGGGTCTGGGACGATGGACCTTTTAGAGCAATGTGCTCGTCAAAAAGTGCCTACACTTAAATTTTTTGATGAAGTGGAGGTCTATTTAGGTTATCCCGTTAGGTTGAAAGATAAGCTCCAATTACCAATCGATATTAAAGAGATGCTTTATTTTCGCTGTAGTGCTCTAACAGAGAACGATTTGAAAAATGCCTTTGATTATGTGAATGCTACTATTAGCAATACGGAAGCATTCTATGACTTCCTCAGTAAAAATGAGTTTTGGTTAGCCACATTAGCTAAAAGCTATAGTACTGAGTATCAAGAGATTGTTAAACAAAAAGAGACTGCCGAGGATCTTGAAGATCTTGATTACGAAGCTATAGGGAATGATTTTAATAATGGCATGCTGGCTTTGACTAAGAAGGCCTTAGGAGCTTAAGCTCTTCGCATTTCAATATGAGACTGTCAGAAAGGTTTGCTTCCAATCTGACAAGTCTTTGCTTTTTGAATTTCATCAAAAAATCATAATTAAAAATTTTATAAATTCTGAATTTAGTTAATTTAATTTGATTTATTTGAAGTTATGTTTTACTATATATCCAATAGTAGTGATTTATTTACAATAAATACAATAGTAGCTAGATGTTTATATGAATAGTTTGATAAATAAAAAAATTGAAGATAATCAGTTCTTTAATATCAAAGATAACGAACTAACTATTGGTAATAGCAAAGAAATTGGCATAGCATCTATTACAGATTATTTGGCAAAAAATATATTTACTGAATTCAATCAAACAAAATTAGAAAATAATCAGTATCAGGTGCTATACTATAACCTCGAATTTATTAAAACAAAGATTGGTAAACACAATAGTGTTTGGTCTGTTAAATTGGCTAATTGGCTGGGTTTGAATATTCTGATTAATGGACTTGGCCTGGATAGGTATAGTTTTTTTGCCAATCTTAAAACTTGCGATACTCACATAACCGACAGGTTCATTGATGAGCGGGTGATAAAAAATTTAAGAGACGAAGGTTTTCAGGGGGAAATAATCACGAGGATTTTGGATTTTATTAAGAACCCTGAGCATGATTACCTTTCACTTGATAATCTTTATTTAACTAAAATACCGACTATCATATTTACACATCCGGCTTTTTCCCATACTAAGCTATTAAATCTTTCTCAAAATCAGTTGACTACTTTGCCATCCGAAATATGTAGGCTGACAAATTTGCAGCAATTGAATCTTAATAATAATAGATTGACCACTTTGCCAGCCGAAATTGGCAATCTGACTAATTTGCAAGAATTATATCTTTATGAAAATCAGTTGACTACTTTGCCAGCCAAAATTGTCAATCTGACAAATTTGCAGCAATTCAATCTTGGAGGAAATAGATTGACTACTTTGCCAGCCAAAATTGTCAATCTGACAAATTTGCAGCAATTCAATCTTTCTGGAAATAGATTGACTACTTTGCCAGCCGAAATCGGCAATCTGACAAATTTGCGAGAATTATATCTTTATGAAAATCAGTTGACTATTTTGCCAGCCGAAATATGTAGGCTGACAAATTTGCAGCAATTAAATCTTTATGGAAATCGGTTGACTACTTTGCCGGCCGAAATTGGCAATCTGACAAATTTGCAGCAATTCAATCTTGGAGGAAATAGATTGACTACTTTGCCAACCGAAATTGGTAAGCTGACTAATTTGCAACAATTAGATCTTTATGTAAATCAGTTGACTGCTTTGCCAGCCGAAATTGGCAATCTAAATATATTAAGCAGATTGGATCTTGAACACAATAGATCTTTAACAGGTCTTCCTGATGAAATTTTAAGATTACCTCAAACATGTACAGTGGAATTAACAGGCTGCCACTTATCGCAAACCGTATTGAGCAATTTAAGGCAAGCTACTGATCATCCTGGCTATCGTGGACCGATCTTCAGTTATTCTATGGATGCAAGAGGTGAGGTAGATGAGCGTACTGTAGAAGAGTTGTTAAAAGAACTCTTTCAAAAAGTTAAGCAAGCCTATGAGCCAACATTACTAAAGCGCGTATCAGGAAATCCAAATAACGTTAAAAGCTTGCGTACTTGGCTGTCTAGATTATCTTCAATGAAAGACTATCAATCAGCGCAATCTTGGCTACCGGCTAAAATTTTAAGTTTTTTAAATTTAGCGATGGAAGATAAAAATTTTAGCGATAAATTTTATGCCATTATCAATGGTGCTGCTGACACCTGTGGTGATCGAATGGCTCTCTCAGTAATAAACTTAGGGGTGGCTTATCAATTAACAAAACCAATGGAAATAAAGGCATTGGCTGAGTTCTTGAAAAGAGGGGTCTGGGCCATGAACCTTTTAGAGCAATGTGCCCGTCAAAAAGTACCTACACTTAGATTATTTGATGAAGTAGAGGTCTATTTAGGTTATCCCGTGATGTTGAAAGATAAGCTCCAATTACCAATCGATATTAAAGAGATGCTTTATTTTCGCTGTAGTGCTCTAACAGAGGCCGATTTGAAGAATGCCTTTGATTATGTGAATGGTACTATTAGCAATACGGAAGCATTCTATGACTTCCTCAGTAAAAATGAGTTGTGGCTAGCTGCATTAGCTAAAAGCTATAGTACTCAATATCAAGAGATTGTTAAACAAAAAGAGACTGCGGAGGATCTTGAAGATCCTAATTACGAAGCTATAGGGAAGAGTTTTATTGATGGCATGCTGGCTTTGACTAAGATGGCCTTAGGAGCTTAAACTCTTCACATTCATATGACTTTTCAGTTTTTGAGACCTTATCAAGCGAGCCTTTAATTGAGATTTAAACATTTTTTTAATTCTAAACATTGCTGTCTCGGCCAATGATCTCATGATAATCATGGCAAATTTTCCAAAGCTTTCTCACTATCTTATCAGCACATTTTGATCATATTGCCAATAATAGACTTCTTTCGAAATTACATTTATTTGTTAAAATTGCCTTTTTTGGCATCTTTAATCCTAAATTTTTCGAGCATATTGCCAAATATGCTCTTAAAATTTGGCGTGAAACCTATTATGCAACAAGGCTACTTCAAATTAAACCTATGGTCTTTGTGAAACAAGGCCCATTATAAATGTATGCTTATTGTTTTAAGAAAATTACTATTGCATTTAAACACATGTTATATTATAATTTATTTATAAAATGTATAAAGTTTAAATAAACAAAGGAGATAATTATGTTTGGTTTCACTACATACTTTACATCAAGCGCTAGTACTACCACCCCAAATACCAATAATGATGAGCAATCATGGAATAGAGCGCTGGGAAATCCATCACAAACTGAACCTTCTCCTCAAGAAAGATTTAATAACTTGGAGAATATAATTAAAACTGCAGGTAACAACGTTCAGAATCATCTTGATAGGCGTGATAACAATGTTAGAGCAGTTATTGCAGAAATGCGTGCACGTCGTGAAAATGGAGAATCATAAGGACATTACGGTTCTTTAGGAGCCGTAAAAATTAAAGAACATAAAAACCTGAACTACTCAACTTACGCGTAATTTGAATAAATGATTTTTGATGCCTATACATAGACACATTTTGCAAATAACCTAAGCTCTTTGCAAAATGTGTCTAACCTATAGAAGGCTTTAGATAGGTACTAAAATTCTGCCTAAGGTTGAATTTTAAGTAGCTATTGGATTGGCTCTGTTTTTCAGAGCAGGTGCTTGCCTAGCTTCTTTATAAAATTGATCGTACATTTTAGCAGAATTTGCCCTTATTCCCTGAATTTTATTTTCTAAACTTTCTAAAGGGACAGTAAGACGAGAGAAGGCCGTATCCACATCTTCTGCATTCGCTACTAAAGTTGAACTTTCTTTAGTGAGCACCTCTGCCATTTTTATTGCTCCCGGACTTGATTGCACCTTTCCAGCAAACAAACCTAATAAAGCTGTTACATAACCATTTTGACGTAAAGCATTCACTAGTCCATCAAAAAAAGATTGATTTTCAATTAATGGCTCGCCATTGGCAGCTGTCAATTGTTTAAATGGACCAACTTCCTGTGTAAAAGTTAAGAACTGCATTCTTCTCATTATCGCTTGGCTTTCTTGATCAATTTCATTAATCATATCGGCGGAAAGATCATCGCTTCCAGGATTCGCAGAATCTTTCCAAATTTCCATTTTTTTTACTCTTTCAGTAGCTAGCTTGTTTGCCACATCTGCAAGCAAACTGGTCACCACAGCAGGTGGTAAAAGATTTTTTAATATTAGTATATGTGGGACAACTGCTGCAAACTCATTGACAGCTACATTAGCTATTACCCCCATTAAAGCTGCTACAGCGGCTCGTTCAAGTTTAGGTAAACCTTGTTCTAGCGGCGCAGTGCCCTTTGCAATTACTCCCTCCATTCCTTTTTCAAAATCTTCAATACCACTAATGACCGTTTCAACTTCTTCTTTTATGGCTAATTCAGCTTCTTCATAATATTCACGAACTTGCTGTACTTCATTTATCAAACGTGTTTTTTCGGGACCATCTGGCAATTTAGCATATTCTTCGAGCAATAGTTGTTCTTGTACATAACCCGCGGGAAGCTGACTGGCATGCTCACTCCAAATACGTCTGAGCCTTTCTTTATTTTCATGCAAAACATTCATGTCTGACAATGTTCTATTGCTCAAGTCTGCTCTAGTTTGTTGACGAAGCTTAGCCGCTTCTGTCATAGTTGCAGTAACTACACCAATCGCTACCTTTTCACCAACTTTTTGCATTTTAGAGGGTATATTTATACCACGTCTTGTTGCCAATTTTACCAAACGTGCACTCGCTCTTGGGGCAGCAGCCGTCATTGCTATGGTAGTCAAAGCAGCCCCACCTGCTACACGTGCCAAATATGTTAAAGAAGATTCTTTTCCTACACCGGTGTTTGGAAATGAATACCCACCTACGCCTCCAACATCACCAACTTCTCTAGTAGCCATAATCACCCCCTAATAAAATAATTCCACACATTAATAAACTTTTAACTATAAATTTTATTATATAACTTTCTACATTATTTAAACAATATAGTTCAAATTAATATTTAAAACAAAATTAAGTAGGTGGTGTAAAACAAACTAAAAACAAGACTTTATATATTAGATTGGTCAATAGAACTACAATTTATACAGTAAAATCAATTTTTGCCATACTATATATTAATATAGCATTTGTGTTTATATATTAATAAAGTTATAACGCTTTATTAAATCACTATAGAAATAAAACATGTTTATAAAAAATGGTTAGTGCTAAAATTTTTGCTCCTCCCGAAAAAACAAAGAACAAAAAGCAAAGATCCAAAATCAAGAAAAAATAGCGATCAAATTATATCAAATAGTTAAGATAAACATTAGCACAGTTGTTTATTATTGTGTTTATTTGCCATTTATGTTAATATGGTTACGTATAAAGTTTATTGGGAGTGAAAATGTCAGCTATAAATATGGTTATAAATAGTTTCTATACTGGGTTGCAATTTAGTGAAGGTGTAGGCATTAGATTTGGTACACTCTGGCAACAACGGCCTAGCTTTGTGCAAGATGTCTCGATTGCTATTAGTGCTGCTTTGGAATCATTGCGTGCCTTTAATTTTATCCAACCACATAAGTATGTTACTTTAAGCTTTCTATTAGATAGCACTAATACATTTGATTTGGTTGATGCCATAGTGACTGTCTCAAAATTTTCATTAAGTTTTTTCACTATACAATCTAATGAAGATGCAAAAAATGAAGATGCAAAAACAAAAAAACCACAAGAACAAGAAACGGCATTGTTAAAAAAAATAGCCGATTATGCTGATCTTACCTGTAAGATAGGCGTTATTTTAAATTATGCCGATCAATGGAAAGCCGTTGATTTAAGTGCCATGGTACGCAAATTTGATGGTGTACCCGTTTTAGAACATCTTAATAAATTATCGCTGGGTAAAGTGATTACCGGAGCCGTAACAGTTTATTGTCTAGTTAGCTCCTTGAACACTATTATTAAAATAGCCCCATTGGAACCTAAAAATCCTGATCATAATTCACTTATTTATAATTTAATGGGAATGTCGATTTACCAAATTACTGGAGCAGCCTTCTATGGTTACATTACATTACTTGGTTCACCACACAGCCTGACCACCTGTGCATATCGAACATATAAAGTAATTTATCAACTTATTACTAATGAACCAAAAGGAATATAATTATGTCTCGCACTACCATCTCCGACATGCTCACTAATTTCTGTTCCATGAATGGCTTAGACGCACTTAGCCGTACTATGCTATTATTGCCTCAAAACTTGTGTGGTATTGATACAGACCAAATTCATGACACCTGCTTTGCTATTAAAGATTTAGTAAGTAAAACTAAACTTCTTTCGAAACTACCTGATTGGATTGGTACTAGTAACAACGAGCACCATTTACAATGGCCACAAAAAAAAATTAAAGATTTAGATAATGTTACTAGGCCAAATTATGTGGTAACCTTTTATTCGGTGGCTGGTTTGTGCGATGCCATAGATTTATTAAAAACCTATTGCGATATTAACATTACCGCCCCCCTTTATGAAATTGGTGCTACAGTAGCTAATAATTGTGGACGCTTTAGTGTTTACGCAAACCAAGTTGTAGATTTGGCAAAACTTAAAAATATTAAAGATTTTTTTGTAATCTTAGGGGCTACTACTAATTTATATGAAAAGCTTTTCAACACTTCAGCTTTGAACAAAAAAAACGACGATTCGCTATCGACACAAATACACTTTGCCGCCATTGTTACAAAAACAGTTGCACCAATATTTTTAATTGTACTCAGTCGCTTAGGAGCGGATCAAAATATTCTTTACTGTGCCAATGCTGTCTCTACTTTTTCTAGAGTTGCAGCTGTAGCCTTACAATAGACTTGTTTGGTTTAATAGCTCACTTGGGAAATTTTTCCCTGTGAGCTTTATATGATGATGATTGAAATTTTAGTCTTTTTGAAACCTGATCAAAATTAAATGGCAACATCAATAAATTGTTGCATATATAATTGCGCGTAATGCTTTTGTTGCGAAAGCTCTTCGGCACAATGATAGTATAAAGTCAACTGCCGAAAAAGCTGTCTTTTTTCCCATAAAAGCGCTTTATCCATCCACCCCCCTTGGAGCGCTATATCGCCACTTAAGACATGACTAGCCAATGTCCAAGAACGTGGATAGGTAACATGCAGCAAGCCTGTAAAATGAACATGGGCGATTTCTTGTCCTTCTGTAGCTTTCAACCAACAACCATATAAAAAGTGTATTAACGTATTGCCTTTATTTAAAAATTCTATCGGATATTCATAAAATAAATCGCGCGCCTCTGACCATTTTTTTTGTAATAATAAGGCCCAAATACGCCTGACATTAAAGGCTACTTGATGATGATTCAATGAAGAGATACAAGGGGCTAAATAAGGCCAAGCTTCTTCTACTAAATCAGGTCGATAAGCATCGAGAGCTAAATCCATAAAATAAAGCAATGTCCGTTTCTGGAAACTATCAATACTAGTAAAAGTATCGTTAAAAAGATTATCAAAACCGTTTTCAAGCCCATCGCTGTGCAAAGCTAACATTTTCGCTAAATTTGCAGTCATAGAAGGAGAATCTATCACTAGTTGATCAATTACCATATTTAATTTAGCTTGAGCAAATTTATAGGCTCCTAATTCAAGCAAACAAGCGCACGCGTTGCCAATTGCTAATGCTGATGTTGATGTTGATGATTTACCATTCTGAATAAAGGCATCGATCACCTCTCCTAAACTATGTGGTTTGACAAGCCAAAACGATAAGGGTATAATCAAGCGGGTGATTTGCTGCGGACCATTTTGCCGTTCTTCCTCGATAATAAAAGGGAGCACCTCCCAGTGTTTTTCTAAACTAGCGCACAAGCGTTGCGTATGGGCATCAATTGCTGAAAATGGAAAATAACAGGCAATTAGTAACACAAATCGATAAGTACTAATTCGCTGATAGCGAGATAAGGCATGGGTGCGTGATAAAATTTGTTCTTGCAAAATCGATAATAACGGATGTCTTGGATAGCGTCTGTACGCCAACTCAAAGCATTTAATTTCTTCGACATCTTCAGAAAGGGTTTGATAAACAAGTGCTTTACCTAAATATTCTAGCGGTCCACTCAAAGAACCGTGTAGTTTTTCAAATTCATCTAGTGCCATTTCCAAATAAAACGATTTATCAGTTTCGTTTTTGGCCTGCTCAATGAAAGTTAAACCAGCGCGAAACAACGCCTCTCTCCCTTCGGTGCGATCAGGGAACGAATAGGCGATACGGCGATACTCACTAAGAGCTTGTGAAAAATCGCCATGCGCCAAAAAGGCATCGGGAACGGCAAGACAATTTACCATTAAGTTAAGATTCCCTATGGCTACACTGAGCGGTTCTAAATCAAAATAATCGTCACGAGAAATAAATCCTATGTGTGTACCCATAAGAGGTAGATGAGTAATATAAGAGAATTGCAAAACATCATTTAGATATAAATGAATACTCCTTTCAATTTTTTCAACTCGTATACACACCCATTGATGACGAGGTAAAAAAACATCATAAGCATGCATGACCTCTACATTGGAGCGAAATAAGCGGGTCGAGCGATTTAAATCCGACGCTAACCATAAGCAATAACCGTCATTGATAGATGTCCGTTCGGCAATTTCAGGGACGCTCAATAAAATACCAATTCCCATTCCCTTATCTTTCAAATAAGCCGATGTTTCTATACGTACATTTCCAGCAAATGATTGTTGTGAAATCATCAAAGTCACCCATTCAGTTTCCTCAGCTCCTCGCGTTATGGCAGTATAGCCAGGCATTAAAACGTGTTCTTGAAATTCCCAATCATTTTTATTTTTAATATCTAGATTAGCTATGTGAAACCAATCAGAGCGCCCTTCTAAATAATTTTCAACATCCTTAATTAATTCATCGACAGCCTGGTATCGATCTTCAGGAACATGGGTTAAGCAGCGTGCCACTGCTTTAGCAAGGATACTGGGTACATCACGATAGGGAGCTGCCAAAACTGGATCTATCCACTTTTCTTTGGACCATATTTGGCGAAATTCACTTAAGGTTGTTCTTTTAAAAGGACTTTGCAAGGTTAAAAGCTGATATAAAATTACACCCAAAGCATAAATTTCGCTTTGAATTGTAGCAGGATTGCCCAAAGCTCTTTCAGGTGACATATAAGCAACAGTGCCGACAACTTTTCCCAAACGAGTTATGTTTTGATTTTGGAAATCGACAATATTATCATCTGCTAAGACCTCTTCATTTTCACTTTGCACATGTTCTAAGAACTTTGCTAAACCCCAATCAAGGATAAAAACTTCACCATATTTACCGATCATAATATTTTCAGGCTTGAGATCGCGATGTAAAATCTTTTTGGAGTGTGCATAAGCTACCCCCTGACAAACCGTCATAAAAATTCTAACCAACGCGGGGATCGAATTTTCTAAGTGACCAGCTAAAATACCGTTTTTTTCTTGTTGGCGTGCATGGCGGATAATTTGTTTTAAAGTTTGCCCTTCCAAAAAAGGCATAGTATAATAGACAGAGGCGTTAGTGGAGGCAATGGCATAAATAGGGATAATGGCAGGGTGAGTTAATTGACATGTAATATAGGCTTCTTTTAAAAAGCGACGACGAATTTGGGGGTGCTCTAACAAATCACTACGAATCCTTTTTATGGCAATGCGCCTTTCACACTGTTTATCAAAAGCTAAAAAAACCTCTCCCATTCCCCCTTTTCCAATTACTTGCAATATCTCATATTTTGCAGAAAAAGAATCGACAGGCCTATTTGTAGCAAGATTTATAGAATTGCCACAATAGGGACAAAAACGCCAATTCTTTGATGGGAGCGCAGTTTTTTCTTGCAATTGAGTATGACAAGTGGGACAGCTAAAATCTATCTGCTCATGAGTGGACATTAGTTATCTTTAGTAGTTTATATATCAAGCACCGGTGACTGGGGTTTTAGCGCCTGCAAATATAATTTATTTATATTTTATTTAGAGCGTTTATGAGTTTTATGATCTCATTTTGGATTATCGATAATTTCGACATTTTGATTAGTTTTTCTAAATAAATATTCTTTCATGATTAAAAAAATTCCTATTCCAATTAAAATCAAAGGCAACATCGAATAAGTTTGGCTGGTAAAGGTCAACATGGCTAGGATCGCAAGCAAAAGCAAAGAGAGAAAAAAGGCACTTTTTTGACACGACAAATAATAACGCACCGCCGCGCTTATGCCAAGAGCAAATAAAATACCTGGCCACCAATATTGGGTGTAAAATAATAATCCAAGTAAAATTAATAAGACCCCATTTGCAATTGTATTCGCTTGACGTTTAGAGAAATAAGAACAAAACATATTGCCCCATTAGTTTAAATCTTGTTCAATCCTTGATCCATCTGATAAAACACAACTTTCAAATAAAAGTAGTTTCAAAAGAAGTCTATTGAATAATACTACTGAAAAACTTTTGAAAAGAAGTTGTTTGTCGCAACCCTTCCAACCAATCATCATGTAAGAGATCTTCTATCTCTGGTAAGGCTTCAAATAAGTATGCCCGCTCTAAATACAACATAGCTTGTTCAAAATGTTGATTTATTGAATATAAGCCAGCCAATTGATAATAGGCTTGTGTATTACCTAAAGAAGCTGCTTGCATTAAATGATGCTCAGCCCTCCGATATAATAAATCGGCCTGCTTGGTATCATGCGTATCTTGAATTAAGAGTCCCAAATTAACTAAAGTAATGCCAAAATCAAGTTGAATCATTTCATCTTCGGCATATTCGTCGATTAATTGTTCAAAATGTGCGATAGATTGAAAATAAGGATCTACTTCATAAGTTGTTTCACCAAGATGTGAAAGGGTCAATGCAACATGATAACGAGCTTGCGTGAAAGTTGGATCAACTGACAAGATTTGTGTAAAAATCTGTATAGCTTTTTCAAGATGTTGAGGATCATCATTGAGATTCCCTAAAACATCAAATGCACATCCATAGTGATGAATCCATTCTAAGTGCATATCATTGGATGTGGCCTGTTTAGTTATCTGCATTAACGCAAGCTCTATTTTTTGAATGGCTAGCTCAGCATAAAACGCCTCTTCAGTCATCTCAGCTTGCCTTAACAAACAAACGCCCCAATCATTAAGTAACTGAGCTACCTCTTCACCACCATATGCAAAAGCCATTTCATAACTATGAGCAGATTCTTCATAAGAGGATAGATCTTGCTTTAATTCACCTAATTCAAACTGAGCAATCGCTAAACCATACCACAACAACGAATGATATGGTGCTATTTCAAGGCCACTGCGAAATTTGTCAATGGCGGATTGGAAGTGATGTGGCTCTAAAAAATATTGTCCTAATTCATTGTAACAGGCGCCATAAAAATACCAAGCATTGGGATTTTGTGATTGTATAGCAATAACCTGCGCAATTTTGCTTTGTGCAGAATTAATAAGCTCAAGTCTTTCTTCTTGGCAACCTAAAGCTAATTCAGCTTCTGCCCACTTTAGTAGTAATTCCGGATAATTTTGATCTAATAGATAAGCTTGTGAAAATTTTTCCAAACTTGTTTTTAGATGTTGCATATCCTGCGTAATTTTTCCCAATTCCATATGCAATTCACCCCACTTTATCCACACTTGGGGTTTATCAGAAAAAAACTGTACCAGTGCAGCATAATTAGCATTAGCATATTGCAGCCATTTTTCAGTGTCACCATAAGTTGCTAAATTTTGTAAACAACAACCACGATAAAACCAATTTTCAAAGGTTGGTTTGTTTTCTAAACTAATTGCTAAATCTAAAATTGTTAATGCTTCTTCAAAATAAGATTTTCTGTTTAATAAATCGGCAGCAGTAATTAGACAGTGTGCATACTGGGTTAAAAAAGAACCATTTTGATAGCCAAAATGATAGGCTTGTAGGTATTTTTCTAGTGCTTGTTGATATTCAATAGGTTCGCCTGAGATTTTTGCCAATCCATAATGGGCAGAACCCCATTTCCACATTAAGCGTGCTGATAATTCTTTATCAAAAATCTTTTGTTCACCGTTTTTTAAAATGTGCCAAGCCTGCAAAAAACGATTATTAGCTTCTTCAAAATAATTTTCTTCTAGCTTCACACAGCCTAGTGTTGAGTATACTTCACCTAAGGCAATCCAGGCATCCAACAATAAATTATTACGATCAATAGCACTCTCAAAAGCCTGTGAGGCTTTTTTCAAACAATTAATGTTATCTGCTATTGCAGCATATGCCAATCCTTGCTGATAAAAAACATCAGCGGCATCAAGTGAAACTTTTAAGGCCATATCAAAATTTTCGGCAGCTTTCTCATGATTCTCTGACAAGTGTTGTGCTCCTTGTAAAACCAACAATTGAGCCAGCAAACCACGCTCTTCAAGCGTCAGCGAAGGCCAAATGGAAGGGTTTTTAAAATTTTGCAATCCTTCAAAGGATCGTGAGCATTGGATATCAGCCAAACTCTTGCGAATGAAAGTCATTTTATCCTAAAAGCTAGTTTTTTAATTGATTGTAACATTTAAATCGTTTTTAGAGAAGTCTTTCCATGAAATCAACTATAAACTCAAGATTTAGGTTATAAACGATATTTCATGCACAAATTATAATAGCAAGAATGGGTTAGCAACCCATTCTTGCTGATATTTTATCAATTTCAAACTACTTGTTGTTAGTTTTTCGCCGATTTTAGGAAAACAAATTTAAATTTAAATTAAAACAAAATTATATCAACATGGATAGAACGATAAATAAACACGTTGATTCAAAGGTATAAGGCAACTATGCATATTTTATACTTTGTTTAAATGCATGAAATATTGTATCTTTACGTATCTATGGACGATCTTCTTTATAGACGACCTTCTTATAAATTTTCATTTTGCCACTATTTGTTGGTATATCGATGGCTAAAAATTTTATCGAATCATCGCTGATACAACCTGACAACACTTTTGAAGAACCGTTGCGCCCGCAATATTTACAAGATTTTGTTGGGCAAACCAATGTTTGCGATTGCTTAGAAGTAGCTATCGGCGCAGCTCTACAACGTGGTGAAGCATTAGGACATTGCTTATTTAGTGGCCCGCCTGGTCTAGGTAAAACAACTTTAGCCAATATTTTGGCAAAAGCTATGCAAAGTAATTTAATTACTACCTCTGGACCTGTGATTGAGAAAGCTGGTGATTTGGCCGGTTTACTAACTAGTTTAAAGACCGGTGATATATTATTTATAGATGAAATTCATCGTCTAAATCGTACTGTAGAAGAATTTCTCTATCAAGCTATGGAAGACTATGTCATTGATTTAATGATTGATAGTGGTCCAAACGCTAGAACTGTACGAATTAAATTAAATAAATTCACATTAGCTGGGGCAACTACACGTCTAGGTTTATTATCTGAACCATTGCGAAGCCGTTTCAATTTTACTTATCGATTAGATTATTACGATCATAATACTCTTGAAAAAATTATTCAAAGAACTTCCAGAATTATCAATATTAGCATTGATGCAGATAGTGCCTTTGAAATCGCACGAAGAGCGCGTGGCACACCTCGCATCGCCATTCATTTGCTCCGTTGGGTAAGAGACTACGCACAGATGCGAGCCAACAATAGAGTCGATTTAAGCGTTGTACAAAGCGCTCTGCAAATGCTTTCAATTGATAAAAGAGGGTTAGATGATATGGACAAAAAAATTTTACAAGTAATGATCGAACTTTATCAAGGAGGCCCCGTAGGGCTCAACACAATAGCTGCTTGTGTGGGAGAAGAGGCTTCTACTATAGAAGAGGTCTACGAACCATACCTAATCATGGAAGGTTTATTAGAAAGAACAGCACGCGGCCGAAAAGCAACACCTTTAGCATACCGACATTTAGGCGAAGGTTAATTACTCTCAAAACTTGCTTTACTAAAAAAATGTTTTTTTCTGCAAGTTTTGACAAAATTTTGAGAACATAAAATAAAATGAATTTTCAATTAGGAGAATTAAAAATTATGCTGCGATTTTATTCGTTATTATTAGCTATGTTTATTTGTTATGCACCACTGCAAGCTTCCTGGTGGAATTCTATAACAGATTACTTCAAAAAGCCCGAAGTACAAGTACCTGCTATTAAAGTATTAATCAAACACGACATACCAAAAGCTCAAGTAGAAGTTAAAGGAGAATATAGTTTATACGATCCTTACGATCAATCTAACAGTAATCAGTCCGAAGAGCATATTAGTAGCCGCTATGCTGGTAAGCAACGGTATATGGAAGCATTAAGCGATGGTTTAAAATGGGGCGAAGTTTTCCCCCGTCGTCATCAAATACGCATTAAACCTGATACTACAAACACTGTTATTTTAGTAGATAATCTAGAATACCCTGGCTCACTTTACGTTTATGATATCGGCGGCACTATTAGCATAGTTAATCAAGTACCCATTGAAGATTATGTAGAGTCGTTGTTAGCAGCTTATCAGCCATTGCGATTAGATACAGAAACATTAGCAGCCCTTGCAATTGTAATACGCACCAATGCTTATGATCAATCACTCAATCCAAAAAATAGTAAAGGATTATGGGCTGTTGATGCTAATCAAATCGATTATAATGGACGATCTGTTTACTATAACGAAATTGATAAAGCTGTACGTGATACTAAAGGCATGATTATGAGTCGCACTGGCCTTTATGAAGGACATCCTACTCCATTTACAGCGCGTTTTGGAGACCACTTAATGGGAAGCGATTCTAAAAAAGGGCAAACGGCTGCAATTTCAATTGAAGAAGCTAATCGCATGGCCAAAAGTGGCGAACATGCTGCTCAAATTTTAGCAAAAGCTTTTCCTGGCACGACCATTATGATGATACCTGGATCTTAGTTTTTTAACTCACCTTACGCATAATTTGAAGAGTGCCTTTAGTACCTATCCGAAAGCATCTATAAAGGAGACACATTTTGCAAAGAGCTTAGGCTATTTGCTGCAATGTGTCTCCTTATATATAGCTCTAGGCTATGTCAAAAATCATTTGTTCAAATGTGTAAGGTGAGTTTTTAAAATAGACTTCTTTCGAAACTGGCTTTTTTTGGAAAAATATCAATTTTAACAAATATATGTAATTTCGAAAGAAGTCTAATTTCAAAAGAGGTCTATTGTACCATTAGGACAATAGCACTGTAAGAATGAATGCGTATCGTGTAAAGGGATTGGATAGGACGTTGTCCCTGATCATAAAAATCGTCTGGTGGCAAATTATATGTATTTACCACCCAATGCCATCGGTGCTCATCTTTTAATCTTGGCAACTGTATATTTTGAAAATTATGATTGGCATTAAAAGCAATATATAAATGTGGTTCCCCATCCTCACCATTTAAAGTAAAGGCTACTAATTTATTGTCATCCTCCCATTGCGCCTGAGAAGGATGTATACCGTGCCAAGTAATATCTTTTGTTGTTAGAAAATTACTGCGCATAAATAATGGATTTTGTTTTCTGAATTGAATAATAGCCCGATAAAAGCGATAGAAACCCGGATGTGTATATAAATTATTCCACAAGAACCAATTTAATTGATTATCTTGATTCCAACTATTATTGTTTCCGGCACGACTATGTGCATATTCATCACCCATCAGGAGCATAGGAACACCCTGAGAAATTAATAACGCAAGATGTAAATTACGCATCTGACGTTCGCGTAAAGCTACAATTTTTTTATTGTCCGTAGGCCCTTCTACACCACAATTCCAACTCTCATTATTATTGGTTCCATCTAAATTATTCTCTCCATTATTGGTGTTGTGCTTTTCATTATATGATACTAGATCAGCTAACGTGAATCCATCATGTGCGGTTACAAAATTCACACTACAGATTGGTCTTTTATCAGCACCTCCATAAATGTCTTGTGAACCGCAAAGGGCGGTGGCAAAAGCTGTTCTTTGATTCGAATCCCCCTTCATAAAGCGCCGCACTACATCTCTATATTGACCGTTCCATTCCGACCAACGAGCGCCTCGATAAAAGGAACCCACCTGATACAATCCAGCAGCGTCCCAAGCTTCAGCAATCAATTTCACGTTAACAAGTACCGGATCAAGCGAAATAGCTTCTACAATTGGAGCGCGATGCAACACTGAACCATCGGTGGAACGGGTAAATATCGAAGCCAAGTCAAAGCGAAAGCCATCTACATGCATTTCTGCCACCCAATAGCGTAAAGAGGCAATAATCAATTCCGACGCTACTGGATGATTGCAATTAAATGTATTACCACAGCCTGAGAAATTTAAATATTGATTATTGGCATCGATCATATAATAGGCTGATTCAGAAATAGGACGAAATGAGGTCGCAGGGCCATTTTTTCCACCTTCGGAGGTATGGTTATAAACCACATCTAAAATAACTTCGATCCCCTCTTTATGACACTCGCGCACCAAAGTTTTAAATTCATTTATAGCCTCATCATGTGCAGTTTGGTACGCATAACGAAGCATGGGAGAAAAAAAACTTACGGGGGAATAACCAAAATAATTATATAACGGTTTTCCGGTAATTGGATTATTAAAAGAAACTTCTTTTTCATTAAATTCATAAATAGGCATTAATTCTATGGCATTAACACCTAATTCTTTTAAATAAGGAATCTTTTCGATTAAGCCTGCATATGTACCTTGGTGACTTACCTTACTAGAGGCATCTTGAGTAAAACCACGCACATGCATTTCATAGATGATTAACTCTTGCCGCGGAATTTGAGGAGGGCGATCATTTTGCCAATCAAAATTTGTAGGTGGAATAACTTTTCCCAAAGGTTGATAGTCCACATTATCGGCCCACACAGCCCGTGCACTAAGCGCTTTGGCATAAGGATCGAATATTAAATTACCTGATCCATTTGATTCTTGAAGACCATCATATTTATGCAGAATGCGATAACCGTAAACAGTAAAGGGAGCTAAATTTTTTATTGCAATATGCCATATATCCCCGGTTTTGTTTTGATCGGTATTAAGCTCAATTTCACGCAAAAGCTCGCCGGTTTCTTCTTTAAATAAGCAAAGCGAAATTTTACTAATATTAGGTACATAAATAGCGAAATTAGTGCTTTGTTCGGTAAAATGTGCTCCCAATGGATATGATAAACCTGGTAAAACTGCTAGATTATTTTCGGGAGTACTGTTACTGCTAGTTATATTTGTATTGATCATGTTTTATCAGTTATTTCCTAGCTCAAAATTTGATATTTGACATGCATTTAAGATTTTTTCATTCCTTTGAGATATGCCAAAAGCTTAAAAAGCTTAAGTTGCGGTTATTTAACTGATTACTGTTATTAAAGAAATTCTTAATATTTTTCAAAAATAATGTATTCACACAAAGATTTCAATATAAATACTACAGATGCTAACGAGTGTCCAAAAAAAAAAATTTAATAAAAAAACCTAAATCGAATTTAAATATTAAAATATTGATTGTGTTGTAATTTTTATCATTATGAAAGATAATTCTCCCATATATAAAATTAATCAGTTAAAAGGATTCAAATTATGCTTAACGTTTCCACTACTACCATAGAATCGGCGCTATGCGCTAGCGGATTGTACGCCTTAACCCAGGTCAATCCCATAATAGGCGCTATAATGTGTGTCTCTACTAGTTTAATTAGAAATCTAAATGAAAAACCATTTACTTTGGATAGAGCTATTAGCGCTTTAGCCTTAGCCATTTTTAGTACATACGGAATATGTTGCGCAAACGGCATTCATGTGCGTGGAAAAGAAATTGCCACCTCACTGGTTTTTGCCTTAGCATCTATATTGTCAGTTGATATCTTTTTTACTAACAAATTCCAGTTACGTGGCCTGTTTAGTGGAAATAACTGATATTAGCCAGATATATATAATCTTGCTTATTAAATTTGTATAATGTGAATATGATATCTTTGGTAAAAAAGCACTGAAACGACTTCTGTTGCAATTTTGATCTCATTCAATTACACTGAATTTTTAGGTGCAATTCAAAAACATTAATGGTAAAATAAAATTAACAAAGAGCGATGAATCCTCATCTAAGGAGCGGTTCGTCTCATTTTAAGGAGGTTAGTATGTCATTACAACACGCCAAGGATAATTTGAAAGAATTTGGCAAAGAATTAGGACTAGAGGGGTTAGAATTTGATGAAAATAACACCTGTATTTTAGGCATAGACGACGAATTTTCATTACATTTAACTTATGAGCCAAACTCTAAACGTCTTTATTTATATTCACCTTTGTTGGATGGATTACCTAGAGATGACAAAACACGCTTAAAACTCTACGAAAACCTACTAGAATGGTCGATGCTGGGCGGTCAAATGGCCGGCGGTGGTGTTGGTGTAGCGGTAAAAGAAGAATTAATATTGATGCATTGCATGCTCGATATGGAATATGCCGTATCTTCTGCTTTACGAGCCTTTGCTCCGTTATATGTTGAAACGGTTGAAAAGTTGCGCAAAAAATGTCGCGAAATTTGTGAAGGAAGAGAAGACACCTCTACTCCGACAACTCCGACAAAACCAACTACTCCGGGTATTCCTACAGGTAGACCTGGTCCAATGCTCAGGGGTTAATTTTTTAGTTCTTAATTTAAACGGCCGATAGCTATCTGACTATGATTGTTAGCAGATATGAATATTGAGGCCGTTTTTGTTTTTTAGTTATTTGCATTTACCAAATTTTCTGTGAATGCATTTCTTTAGATGTATTAAAGTCAATAATTAGGATGGCTATATGTTATTTGCATATGTGATGGGAAATTTAGGGAAAGATGCTGAAACTCGCATAACATCAACTGGACAAAAAGTAACCACTTTCAGCGTAGCCGCGCGTGCTCGAAAAAACAGAGAAGATGTGACAATATGGGTACGAGTGACAGTGTGGGGCGATCGTATATCGGAAAAAATGCTCGGTTTCCTCAAAAAAGGGGCCGGAGTAGTCGTTTCTGGACAATTATCTTATTCTACTTATATTGACAAAGAAGGAAAAACACAAGTTAGTTTAGAAATGACTGCTGAAAGCGTTAATTTCAATCCTTTTGGCAAAGGCGAGCGTGCACATGATGGTGAGTCGCAAACTTCCGAATTTACTGCCGCTACTCCTTATGCCGGTTCATCTGCTTCTACATCGCGCGCTCAAGGAAGTCGTGCTGGACAAGAGAGCAACTTTGCACACGATATAGATGAAGATACCCTTCCATTTTAATTCAGAACTTGACCTTATTTTATGAAGTTCTAAAAGAAGAGAATTTTGAAATTCCACCCGTTCTTAAATACACAAGGCGGATTTTTAATTAAGGATATACAGTTATGGAAATGAAACATGTCCAAAATATAGTAGAACGCACTGATGCCGATGCTCTTGTAATTCCTTTCTGGAAAGAAGGTAATCAAAAACAAGCAGCCTTTGACATGGATAAAGCCCTAGATAAAACTTGGCATAAACAAATAGCCTCTGTTTTAGCAAGTGGCGATTTTAAAGGCAATGAGGGAGAATTTGTTTACCTATATGTCACAAATGGCTTAGAAAAACGTTTAATTTTATTGGGGTTAGGAGAAAAAGATCTTATTACCGCTGAAACATTACGCCGCTCCTTTGGAGCTCTAATACAAAGCTGTATTGCTAAACAATTAAATTCATTAAATATCGCCATACCACAGTTAGAGTTTATCCATCAGGATATTTTATTAAATGGCATCGCTGATGGAGTATTGTTAGCTAATTATGTCTTTAATGTATGGAAACACAATGATACAAATGAGCAAAGTGAAATTCAAACACTCAAAAAACCGCTAGAGAGAGTCACTTGGGTTGGTATTGACGATAAAATGTTAGAAGTTATTCAACAAGCTGGAATCGTTGCTAAAGGGGTATACTATGCCCGCGATTTAGTTAATGGTAATGCCGATGAAGTGACACCACAATATTTAACGCAATGTGCCAAAGAAATCGCCAAAAAAATTCCTGCTATAAAGACGACCGTATTTGACAAAAACAGAATTGTCAAAGAAAAAATGGGCTTACTATTGGCTGTTAGCCGTGGAGCTGCTGTAGATCCTGCCTTTATTATGATGGAATACCGGGGTGATCCTAAATCAAGTCATCATACTGTGATTGTCGGAAAGGGAGTTACTTATGATACCGGTGGATTAAACTTAAAACCGACTGGTGGCATTGAAACTATGAAATGTGATATGGCAGGCGCGGCCGCTTGTTATGGTATCATTATGGCTGTGTGCCAATTGGGTCTTAAATTAAATGTCACCGTGGTTATTCCCACCACAGAAAACAGCATTGATGCTAACAGCTTCAAACCTGGCGATGTCTATGAGAGTTATTCAGGAAAAAGTGTTGAAATGACCAATTCAGATGCGGAAGGACGATTAATTTTAGCAGATGCCTTAGCTTATGCAATAGCCAAACTAAAGCCAACTCGTTTAATTGATATAGCCACATTAACTGGCGCTATCGAAATCGCATTGGGTTCTGAGGCCTCAGGATTAATGAGCACAGATGACGCTTTAGCTGGTCAATTAGTAGAAGCGGGTGAAAAGACTTATGAACGTTTATGGCGTATGCCTTTATACGAAGAGTATAAAGAAAGGCTAAAATCCGATATTGCCGACATCAAAAGTTGGAATGGACGTTCAGGTAGCTCTAATGTAGCAGCCACCTTCTTGCGCTATTTTGTTAAGCCCTCTATTCCATGGGCGCATATTGATATTGCCGGTACTGCCTATGTATCGGAGGCTAAAAAATATGTTCCAAAATATGCAACAGGAATGGGTGTGCGATTGATAGTTGAGTTTTTAAAAAATGATAAAAATGAATCATAGTGTGTATGATAAAAGCCAATAAATTGGATTTTATATGCAAATGATGGGCTCTGACTTTCAATTTCGTGAAAAAATCGCAATCGCTATTCTTGGTGCCAGTAGTTGGCTTGGAGTGCAGTTAGTACAAAAAGTATCTGCACATCCTTGGTTTACAATGGCAGCTCTTTGTAATGAGCAAAATAATGAGCAAAATAAAGAAAGGCAGAGCTTGCTAGAAAAAATAACGCCCTTTACATTAGCTACAGAGATGTATGAGCCTTCAATACCACTTTTGCTACCATTATTGCCTGCTCAGAAATATCCATTAGTATTTTCGACTTTACAAAGCGAGCAGGATTTTAATATTGAAAAGCAATGGGCCGACAAAGGATCTGTGGTCATTTCTTCACCTTTATTACCTCATGCAGCAACATCAGAGCTTGTAGTATTAAAAGCTATTGAGAATGATCAAATAGCACGATTAAATCGACCAGAGGTTAATGCTGGACTGCTCATTGCCCTTCCATCACCATATGAGCATGCACGTATAGCACAAGAGATCATTTCATGCGCAGAACTTTTAGTACGCTACGGCAAGATTTACTGGTGATGCTGTGAAATATGACAATCTAATGGCGTTTCAAAAATATCTAAAAGATAAATCAGAGTTGATTAGTAATGTTTATCTGGTTTCATCAAAAGATGATGACGAACGAAAAATAGCTGTTGAAGCTATTTTAAAAGCCATCGAACCATTAGACTCCAAAAGAGCTTTTGCTATAAGTGCTTTTGATGCCAACCATTTAGATATTGATACTTTGAGTATGGCAATTGATGCTCCCCCTTTGTTTAGCGATAAATCTATTATATGGTTGCAACAAAGTGAAAAGTTAACCAAACCCATCCAAGAAAAACTACAATCTGTTTTATCAAATCCACCAAAGCAACTATATCTGATTTTTAGTACCACAAATCTTTCTAAAAACTCAGGTTTTTTTAAAATAATACAACAGAATGGTATTATTTTAGATTTGGTAGAGCTTAAACCATGGGAAAAAGAAAAATTGTATGCCGATCAGATTTATAAACAAGCCGAGCTTAATGGAAAGAAAATAACATTGAGTACCTGTCAATTATTTGTAAAGCTAGTGGGCTTAGATCAAGTGGCATTGCAGCAAGAATTTGAAAAATTAATTTGCTTTTGCCTAACAGAAAAAGAGATCACAAGCACTGCCGTTAAACAAATATGTCATAAACAAAACACAGATTCAGCGTGGCAGTTAGGGGAAGCACTATTTTTTAGAAACACCAAAACCGCCTTACAGATTGTCTCAGAGCTGCTATTGGACAAACAAGCTTTTTTGCCACTACTGCGTCAAGTACGTTTTCAGTTTCAGAGCGCTTACCAATTGAGTATTTTACTAAAAAATAATACCAATATTAGCGATATTACGGCTGAATTTCCTTACATGAAAGGAAAGATTTTAGAAAAAAACATTCAGCAAACTCAAGCTTATGGTGGGTGTGCTGTTTTTAAAGATGCATTACTGCGCATAGACATGATCGAAAACGATGCCAAAAATTCAAAGGCTTCTGATCAAGTTTTGGCAGAACTTTTAGTTTTATATTTAACTCAACATACACAGAATTTTTAACCAACTTATTAATAATTTTTATGCACGACAAACCAGCCCTTTTACTCCTTCCAAATCTTATTGGGGAACATCGACATTCTGAACTTTTTTTACCAGCAAGTGTAGCTAAGGCGCTCCTTACTATCGATGGCTTAATTGCCGAAAGTGATAAAGAGGGGCGTCGTTATTTAAGCCGCTTTGAAACAAAAAAATCAACTTTAGAAACACCTATTGCACTTTTTAATGAACATACTCCTGATAACCAATTGGATTTTTTATTAGAACCAATCGCCTCAGGCCAACGTTGGGGGCTGATCTCCGATGCTGGATTGCCTTGTATCGCCGATCCAGGTTCTAAATTAGTTTTAAGAGCACGTCAACGTGGAATGCACGTTCAAGCTTTTGTAGGTCCCAGTGCCATTTTTTTGGCATTGATGTTATCTGGTTTACCAAGTCAAAAATTCTTCTTTCATGGTTACTTACATAAAGAGCCAAACAAAAGAAAAGAAGATATACAAAGATTAGTTGCTCAAGCACGCTCTGAACAAGCGACACAATTATTTATGGAAACACCTTATCGCAATCAATATACTTTAACTACATTGATCGAGACACTTGGAGAAAATACTTTACTGAGTGTATGTTGGGATATAACGATGCCCACGCAAGGTGTATTGACACTTCCCATTGCACAGTGGCGCAAGGCGACGTTGCCTAATTTAGAGAAAAAACCGGCCGTTTTTCTTTTTTGTATTTAATAACCTTGGGTTTTGAGTAAATTTTTTGAGAAATTTTGAGAGTTTATTTATCGAAAAATTTATCAAAAAGATGACAAAAAGAGCCATTGCAACAAGCAAATAAACTTTTGCAATAAGTCTAATACATAAAATGAGTGGGCATGTTTCTTAACATTTTGCATCTATTTTCTGCGACGGGCGAATATACTATGCTCATCGTAGGGGTCATTGCCGTAATTTTTTGCGGACCCCCAACTTGGTCGCTGATTCGCGACCAGATGTTTAATATTGGGGTATTATCTTTGCCAGTTGTCGCTATCACTGGATTTTCTACTGGGATGGTATTAGCCGCACAAGCTTTTTTTCAATTATCGGATAAAGGATTAGCCAGTGCCACTGGCTTAATGGTGACAAAAGCTATGTTAGTGGAACTTGGGCCCGTTTTAACCGCTTTTATGATTACCGGACGGGTCGGGGCATCGATGTGTGCAGAGTTGGGAACCATGCGCGTAACAGAACAAATCGATGCTTTAAGTTCTATGTCGGTAAATCCTTTGCGTTATCTAATTGCTCCTCGTTTTATAGCAGGAATATTAATGATGCCGCTATTAACAGTATTCAGCTCACTTATGGGCATATTAGGAGGATATTTAGTGGCGGTTGGCATTTACCATATGACTCCAAGTTCATTTTTAGATCCTCTGCCTTTGCACGTAACAAACTTTGATTTTGTCAGTGGCATGATTAAAGCAATTATATTTGCTGCCATTATTGTAACAATTTCTTGCTATAAAGGGATGACTACGCGTGGAGGTGCAGCGGGAGTAGGGCGAGCAACCACTAGTAGTGTTGTCATATGCTATTCAGTGATTTTAATAAGCAATTTTTTTATTACTTTGGGATTAAATAGTTCATATATGTTTTGTTGTCAATTAATTGAAAAGCACGCATCCAGATGATTCGCGTACACGATTTGTGGAAAAGTTATGGCAATTTGGAGGTTCTAAAAGGACTTTCTTTGGATATTTTTACTGGCGAGACTTTAGTAATTCTTGGTCGCTCTGGAGTAGGAAAAAGTGTTCTATTAAAACAGATCATTGCCTTAGAAACTCCTGATAAGGGTTACGTTGAAGTAGATGGACAGCGTATCACAAACGTTAATCGCTATGGGAGTAATTCAGAAATCCTCAAACAAATGGGTATGCTTTTTCAAGGATCGGCTTTGTTTGATTCTATGAATATTGGCGAAAATACTGCTTTTTACTTGCGCCAACACAATCACACATTGACAGCAAAAGAAGTTGAAGAGCTTGTTGATAATGCTTTAAAAATGGTAGGGCTAGAAGGGACACAGCAAAAATTACCATCAGAGTTGTCTGGAGGGATGCGTAAAAGAGCCGCTTTAGCGCGCTTGATAGTTTATCGACCTAAAATTATTTTATATGATGAGCCGACAACTGGATTAGATCCGCTGACGTCAACGCAAATTAATGAATTGATGAATAATATCAAAGTACAATTAGGGGCCACTAGCATTGTAGTTACCCACGATATTCGCTCAGCACTGGAAATTGGCGATCGTTTAGCTTTTCATAAAGATGGCAAAATCGCCTATGTGGGTGAAAAAAAAGCTTTTTTTGAAAGCAAAGAGACGATGATTCGCGATTTTATCGATCATGCCATTATCGATAAAAGTTCTATTGAATACTACACTTCTAAGACAAATATTTAAATGGTTAACATGCTAAATATAGATTTAAATTTATTAGACAAAGCGTTGGGTTGCACATGAATAACTCTGGACTAAAAAATATCATTATTGGAATTTTTGTCATAGCTTCGCTAGCTGTCATTGCTTTTATGCTACTTTTTTTACACCCTTCTGTGGGAGATCAGGCCAAGACATTACACGTTCGTTTTGCCGATGTCGATAAAGTAACCATTGGCACACGCGTTACTTTTGCTGGTCGCCCGGTGGGTGAGGTGGTGGCAATTAAGGAAATACCTGACGCGCGCGCGCAAAGACCACATGATGGCGATATTTATATGTACGAATTAACTTTGAAGGTAGATTCAGGTGTAAGTGTCTATAATAGCGATGAAATTATCTTACGCACTTCAGGGTTGTTGGGAGAAAGAAATGTAGAGATCAATCCCATGCCGGCGCAACCGGGTCAAAAATTACAAAATGTCGATAATCAAGTACTATACGCTTCACAAACTGGTTCAATTGACGCCGTTTTCAAACAATTCGGCGTAATATCACATAAAATTGACCAAGCTTTAGAAGATGTGCATGAGATGATAAATGAAATAAATAAAACCCATCTTTTTGACCATTTGGGAACTAGTATAAATAATATCGTCGATATAACTAATGCTCTTAATCAACCAGAACGCTATAAAGAGATTATCGATAATGTTGTCATATTTTCTGATGGCCTTAATCGCTCAAGGTTAAATGTTGATGTAGCGCTCCAAAATATCCAACACTTAATCGATCGATTTCATAGCAGTTGGACAAATGTCGATGAAACTGTGCAGATGACTCATAATCGCTTACAAAATTCTTGGAATACTATCGATAATACTTTGCAAAATGTGAATAATGTTTCGGCGCACATTGCTAATGGAAATGGGACAGTAGGAGAATTATTAGTTAACGACGATTTCTATTTACGGCTAAAATCGCTATTGCATAAAGGTGAAACTATCATGAACGATATTAATAGTTATGGATTGCTGTTTCAGCAAGACAAACGTTGGCAACGTTTGCAAGCGCATCGCTTGCGCTTACTTGAAAAATTGTGCACCCCTGGTGAATTTTCACGTTACTTTAATCACGAATTAGAGAATATCACGGCTTCTTTAGCACGCGTCTCGGGAATATTGAATGAATCTAATTGCGATTTTCAAAGTTTAATTTATAATCCAGATTTCACCAAACGTTTTGCCGAAACATTGCGTCGAGTAGAAAATGTTGAAGAAACATTAAAACTTTACAATGAACAGGTTATATATCAAGGTGACTGAAAACTCAGGTTAAAAGTAAAATAGACTTCTTTCGAAATTGGCTTTTTTTGGAAAAATTGATGTTTTTTGAGCAGATTTGATTCCAAATTTTAAGAGCATATTGGCAACCAGGCCCGAAAAATTTAGGATTAAAGATGCCAAAAAAGGCAATTTTAACAAATAAATGTAATTTCGAAAGAAGTCTAATTAAGATTAAAAGGAATTGCAATGGAACATATGCCTTATTCACAGATTCAAAGAGGCACTTTTTTGATCGCCACACCTGAGATAGATTCTGGTTTTTTCTTTCGCGGCGTTTTATTACTCTGCGAACACAATGCTAGTGGTTCATTTGGTTTATTGGTAAACAGAAATTTAGATTTAGAATTACCAGAAGAAATTGTTAACACTAATCAGTTTGTCAATCCCCGCATTGGCATACGTGCTAGTGGTCCGGTACAAACTAATCAAATGATGCTTTTACATGCTTGCGATAAATTGGAGCAACAAACGCTCAAAATTAGTGAGGGTATTTATTTAGGTGGAGACTTACAATTTTTACAAGAGAGCATCACCGATCGCGATGGCCCAGCCATTTATTTATGCTTTGGCTACACAGGCTGGGGTGCCGGACAGCTGGAGCGCGAATTTCTGGATGGACACTGGTTTTTGCATTCTGCTGACAACAAGTATTTGTTTGACACCCCTCCTGAAAAATTATGGCAAGCACTATTGCGCGATATGGGTGGCAAATATGCGACTTTATCGATGATCCCTGAGGACCTCTCCTTAAACTAATAGGCTTCTAATGTGTTTCCAAAACACGCTGTACCCACAAGTCTTTGGCAAGTTCATGACGCCATTGTGATCGTAAGTCTATTATCTTTTCTGTTATTCTTTCTTCGCTTTTCATTAAATAACGACAAAATAACCGTGCATTTTCATTAAAATTCACCGCGTTATTAAACATTTCACCTAAGTTTTTCATCCAATTTGGTGGATTAAGTATACTAAAATAAACATCCGTAGATAGTGGAACGATAAGTATAGGCTTTTGCGTTAACAGTGCAGAAACGTACATCCCTATACGAAACACATTGAGCGTTTCATTGATTTCTTCATGATTGGCAGGTCTGTGCCGACCAGTTGCCATCTCCAATTTTATTTGCAAAGCTATAAAGGCCGCTTGAAAAAACAAATAACATAAAGTAGCAACCTCTAGCATATATTTATAATTAAAGTTTTCAACCAAACGACTGCCTATTGCTGTTATAACCAATTCTATATTTTTATCAAAAATAAGACGCATATTTTTAAAAGTGTCTGATTTTTCAATATTTAAGGCGGCCACGCAAATACCACCAAGACAACAAATGACTGGTAAAATTATAATCGCTCCTCCGATCAGCCCCATACAAAAAGGTAGCAATGTTCTAAAGATATCTTCTATCACATAAGAGATCATGATTGCTATTTTTTGAAAATTTAAGGAGGCATTTTCTTGTGCTAATTGCAAGATGGCACTTTTTTCTTCTTGCGTGCACTCTGCCATTCTTTGCTCAAAATCATATTCTATGAGATATTGTTCGGCCCTTATACTCGGATGATCTTTTTTATAATTGCTGTAGATATCAAAGGCTGTAAATTTATGTTGCAACAAATAATCTTCAGCAGATATAGCGGTATTTTTCTTGGAAAACTCTGTATCAGTATAAATTATTGAAAATCTTTGGCGCAAGTATTGGCAAGCATCCATGTCAGGATACTTCTCTTTGTAAGCTGCATAGTCATAAACATTGGTTTCTTTTAAGCGTTCAAGGGCTGATGACTCTACAGCTTCCCGAGACATAAAACGGCGGAAATTGCCATAATCAGGGCCAGGTGTCAATGTTTTAATATCGCCTTCAAGGGGGACATAACTCAATGCTATACATTGTAATTCATTAATTAATGGTAACATAAATATCCTAATAAATTATTTTTAATAAGTTAATTGTATCACA
>Ga0206860_10063_pt1 | contig 27599 bp, 28 predicted proteins | sample Alteio_BWOrgCont_44_FD_152624 | JGI IMG/M metagenome (GOLD analysis project Ga0206860, IMG submission 152624) | Enriched cells from forest soil in Barre Woods Harvard Forest LTER site, Petersham, Massachusetts, United States -... | ecosystem: Environmental > Terrestrial > Soil > Temperate forest >...
GAACAGTTCACGGGACAGAATATCCCGGTCAAGATAGTAAAGCTGAATCGCAAACGCGGCAATGTCGTTGTCTCGAGGAAGCTGGCAGTGCTCGAAGAGGTGGAGGCGCGCAAACACGTCACCCTGGAAACCTTGCACGAGGGAGCTGTCCTGACCGGCACGGTAAAAAATCTGACGGGGTACGGAGCCTTTATCTATCTCGGTGGGATCGATGGCCTGCTTCACGTAACCGACATTTCTTACGGCCGAGTCACTCACCCGGCCGAGGTATTGCACCTTGGCGACGAAATCACTGTGCAGGTGCTGAAGTACGACGCCGCCAAAGAACGCGTGTCTTTGGGCATGAAGCAACTGATGCCCGATCCATGGGAGGGCGTGTTAGAGCGTTTTCCCGTGAACACCCGTATTGTGGGCCGCGTCGTCAGCGTCACGGATTATGGTGCATTTATCGAGATCGATAGCGGCGTCGAAGGCTTGATCCACATCAGTGAGATGACGTGGTCGCGGCGAATGAAGCATCCCTCGAAGGTTGTTCACCCGGGCGACCAGGTAGAGAGCGTGGTTTTGGAAGTTAACACCAAGGATCGACGTATTTCCTTAGGCCTCAAGCAATTGGAGGCTAATCCGTGGACAACGGTTGAACAGCGCTATAGCGTGGGGTCCGTGGTGGAGGGCCGTGTCCGGAATATGACCGAGTTCGGCGCGTTCATCGAGATTGAGGAAGGCATCGACGGGCTGGTCCATATTTCCGATTTGTCATGGACGAAGCGCGTGAAGCATCCGAGCGAAATACTTCGCAAAGGCTCCATGGTGCAGGCGGTCATCCTGGCAATCGACGCCAATCAAAAGCGGCTGTCTTTGGGTGTAAAGCAATTACAGCCCGACGCCTGGGAGACTTTTTTTGAACAGCATCACGTAAACGACACGGTACGCGGAAAAGTTCTGCGCCTGGCTGGATTTGGTGGATTCGTGGAGATCGCCGAAGGGGTTGAGGGTCTTTGCCATTTTTCCGAGGTCCCGGGGTGGTCCGGTCGAAAGTCCGAACCCACTCCTTTGACTCCCGGCCAGGAAATGGACTTTAAAATCATCAAGATGAATGAGGCGGAAAGAAAGATAGGCTTGAGCCTGAAGGCTTTGGCGGAAGCCGAGGAGCGGGGTCGCCTGGACGAGTACCAGAAGCGAGCCGCAGCTGCCAGTTCCAGCCTCGAAGACTACCTTCCACGCCGCGATCCACGTTGATGTGTGAAGTGAGGTGGCTGACAGAACTTGAAATTCTGTCACTTTCGGGCGATATTCTTATTTCCCCTAATTGCTTCATCCTGTGCTATTTGGCAAAATCAAGAAGGGTGGAAGATGACGAAAGCCGATCTGATTGAAGAGGTTTCGCGAGTGGTTGAAATGACGCGGAAGGAATCCGAGGTCATTGTGGAAGCGATCTTCGACAGCATCGTGCGGTCGCTTCGTGGCGGAGACAAGATCGAGATTCGCGGTTTTGGAAGCTTTAGAACCCGGCAGCGCCAGTCCAGAGTGGGGCGCAATCCGAAAACCGGCACACGCGTCGAGGTTCCAGCCAAGAAGATCCCCTACTTCAAGCCCAGTAAAGAACTGAAAGACGTGGTGAACATCGGAGGTAAACCGGCAGTGCCGGAACCCGGCGCCTCCGAGATTTCGCCGGCATAATCATCCTTGGACTATCTCTGGAGTCCGTGGCGCTATCGGTATCTGACGGACACCGCCAAGCCGGAAGGCTGCATATTCTGCACGATGGCGATTGCCCCCACCTCAAGCGCACAGGATGAGGAGTTCCTGATCGTCTACAGAGGCGCGTTCAATTTCGTGGTGTTGAACCGTTTCCCCTACACATCGGGCCATCTCATGGTCGTACCCTATCGTCATGTCCCCGACCTCTCCGGCCTGGACGGCGAGGCGGCAGCCGATCTAATGGCGGTGACGCGCACATCCGAACGTCATCTCCGAGCGGTTTATCGTCCCGACGGCTTGAATCTCGGCATGAACATCGGCGAGAGCGCGGGGGCCGGTATCGCCGGTCACATTCATATGCATGTTCTGCCCCGCTGGACAGGTGACGCTAACTTCATGACAACGGTCGGCGAAACACGTGTCCTTCCCGAAGAGCTCACAGTTACCTGGCGCCGCCTCAAGGAGGAGTTCGCGCGCGAACCGGGCAACTGAACCGGTTTTTCGCCTCCGGCCTGGCGAATTTTGCGGAACTATTCCACCATCCACATCAATAGAACATCAGGATGACTGCGACCGTCGACCTGGATACCCAACTCATGATCGCTGTGCAGCGGGACGACGCGTCGAGTTTCAGTGAGTTGCTGAACCGCAACCGGAATCTGGTGGTCAATTACTTATCCCGCATGGTTGTGAACCGAGCTATTGCGGAGGAACTGGCACAGGATGTCTTCGTTCGAATTTATCGTTCGCGCCAGACCTATGAACCGACGGCCAAGTTCTCCACATGGTTGTACCGCATCACAACAAATGTGGCCTTAAACCATTTCCGGGACGAGAAGCGAAGTCAGAATCAGGTCAGCCTGGATGTTCCGGACAGCGTCCCGGTGCGCCGTGAAGCGCAGGATCGCGGGCAGTTGATCGAAGACCGCCTGGTAGGCGAGGTTGTGGCGCGCCAGATTCGGCACGCAATCCGGGCATTGCCGCCGAAACAACGCGCGGCCGTGATCATGCACAAGTACGACGAGATGGACTATGCGCAGATCGCAGGCGTGCTCGGTTGTTCCCCTTCCGCAGTCAAGGCGCTGATGTTTCGAGCTTATGAGACGCTGCGTCTGCGGTTGCGCTCTCTGCAGACCGGGAGTTGAACCAGCCTCTCAGGTGAGCCCCATTCGCTTCGCTTCCTGATGGGCAGCGGTACGGATCGAAGCGAGCGGATTGGGCGCAATTTTCCAGCGTTGCTGCCGGATGGCTTCCTGTATCGCCGGAATCATTGTTTCGGGCATCTGAACGACATCGCGCACAAACGCCTGCCATTGCTCCGAATCCGGCGCCCATTGGCTGGCCGCTTCGATTTCAGGATAAAACGGCGGTTTCTGCGCGCTTCGGGTTGGTACGTAAGTCCGGTTCTGGGGGACTGACGGATAATTCTGGCCGCGATATCGCTTAGCCACGTTTAAGCCTCACTATTTCGTCCTGCGTTCGAATTCATCGATATCCGGAGCGGATGTTGGCGGGGGTAGAATTCTCGTTTGCCTCTTACGATTATTTCATATGTGCGGCAGCGGCGCTATAAAGGTAATATGTCGGCAAAAACGAACCCATCGCGCTCGATCCTGTCGCCGACCGTAACCGGGATGGCGCTGGCGAAGACAGGAGCATCGTAAACAAAGGTATGAAACTCGCCGTTCTCGCCGCATGGATCAACCCCGGCAGGCAAGCTGCTTAAAAAGTCGGCGTCATACTCACGGCCCGCATATGACGCGTCCAGTTTCGTCCGGTCGATACAAGTCACCTTAGCTTTCACTCCCCGGCCGATCAAATCCCGCGCGAGCTCTCCGGTTGGGATCATCCACACTGGAAACAGCGGGCGTAGCCCCGCTCGCTCCATCTGGCGCTCGCGATAGTCGCGAATATCCTGGAGGAACAGATCCCCGAACGCAACGGCGGTTATGCCGTCCGCCACCGCGCTCCGGCACATATCCTCCATCCGATTCTCGTACTCGGCATTGGAGCATGGCCAGGGGAGGTCGATCGACCAAAGCGGCAACCCGATTCGCCCCGCCTGCGCGTCGACAAGCTCCCTGCGGACAGCGTGCATGGCGACCCGGTCGGCCGCGCCGTTGAAGGTCGTCAGCAGGGCCACCATTTCAATGCCGGGATCGTCCTTAAGCCGATGAAGCGCCCAGGCGCTATCCTTTCCGCTGCTCCAGGACAGCAAAGTCCGCTGTGTCACCGGACTCCCGAGGCTATTCTTTAACCTTGAGCTGCGCTCGGTTCTCTTCGATGAACGTCTTGATCTCATCGGCCGACGCCAGCAACTTCCGCCATTGTTCCTGATAAAGGGTCACCGGGAAGCGGCCAAGACCATAGACGGAAACGGCGCCCTTCTCGCTGACCTTCATCGATATCGCACTGTTTCGTCTCTGCTTCAGCGCTTCGTTCTCGGCTCTTAATCGAGCGAGTTCCGCCTGCACGTCGTCGTCTGCCATCCGTTCCCCTTTGCCGCATAGCTGCTGCCTCCCGATCGGCAGGCGGCAAGCGGCACCCATGAAGTATAGCAGCGGTCCTCGGCTCACAAACCTATGTTGGGCATGACAGGCAACGTCGCTCTTCAGCTTCGCCGCGATCCCGCGCCGGGCTCGCAAAATAAAAACTCCGAATATGGCGGATTTTCGAGCCACTATTGCCCGGTTATCGTGTGATTTAGGACAGCCGCTCCTTATAACGCTAACTATCGATGGGGTTTACAGATCCGATTTCGGGGTTTACACTGCGTTTATGCCTTGCCCCGCTTGCGGATCGAATAAGCTCAGATTGCGGGAGGCTACCGGCCTGGAGCGGTTGATCCTTCTGTTTATCAGCAAACGGAAGTACCGATGCCGCGAGTGCAACATCGCCTTTCGCGCCCCCGATCGCAGACGCATGCGTCGCGAGAAGGTGTCTATGCGGGGCAAGGCCGGTTCCATACCGACTTAAGACCTCCGCAAAGCAAAGGCTGCCGCAGCCGGGCCTTTTCTTTACCCGAGGTTTATGTGTCTTTCGCTAAGCTCACGAAGTGGTGTGGTGGTGGGTATTCATCGGTGTCAGTCTGGTGCTCGTCCTGGCGCTCGTTGTGGTCGTCGTTCTGCTTGCCCGCAGTGAAAGCCGGACGCCCTGACCCGGTCCACATTTCGATTCATTGCTCTGTATCCTGAGTGCCATGACGGACAGCCTTTTCCCCGACGCACTTTTCGCGCTCAAACGCCATAAGCCGGTGCCCTATGCGTTCGTGCTCGACGCGATGACGGCGTTGTCACCGGTGACCCGACCGATGTTCGGTAGCCTCGCAATCTACGTTCAGGACAAAATTGTCCTCATCCTGCGCGAGAAGCGCAACGGGACTCCGGACGACGGGGTGTGGCTGGCAACGACTGAGGAACACCACGAGAGCCTGCGCCGCGAGTTCCCGAACATGCGATCCATCCAGGTGTTCCGAACACCGGTGACGAGCTGGCAGTTACTCCCGGCCGCCGCGCCGGATTTCGAGGAATCGGCGCTCCGGGCGTGCGAGCTTATCGTGGCCAGGGATCCGCGAATCGGAAAGGTTCCGAAGTCGCGGCGGACGAAGGCGATCCGGAGGGTCGCGAAAGATCGCGCGAGGCCCTGAAGTGACGCGTTCGGGCAAGTCATGGCTTTGACTTGTCCGCTGTCGCGTCGAAGAAACTTGTCACTGCGTTTACGACGGAATGTATGCCATCCGCTCCTCCGGAGAGGAGTGCGGCGGTGAGCGCTACATCCAGACCGAGGAAAAACAAGTATTGCGCTCCATGCGTAAACGCCGCGTTCGTGAGTCTTCGCGGATCCATAAACGATCCAAGCGCGCGCACGCCGGCGATGCTGGCCAGAATCGATAAAGTGAGCGAAATCGCAAAAGCATACCGTTGCGTATCGCCTCGGTAGTCATCCAGTTTGTCGGAGACGGCTTTCCGATCCAGTGCGTTTTGTGCGTTTGCGGCGGGGTCGGCAGGTCTGGCGTCGATGGCTGCCATCTCTTTTTCAAGCTTACTTGCTTCCGCGTCTCGCCATGGGCTCACAATGATCTCGACCGCCCGTTCGATGACGGCCGCGGCGAAGACCAGAGGCGCCAGGAGGTTGCTCAAATCCGTTAGCTTCACCGTCAGCCCAATGGCGTCCCAGTTCAGGAACGCCCGGAAGACGATCACACCCAAAAGCGCAAGTGTGCCGGCGGTAAACAACGGCCAGTTCTTTGTGATGGAAGGTTTCATTGCTTTGGAGCGTAGACGTCGACGCGGCCGTCATAGGTCGCGACGTACAGTTTGCCGTCGGCCACCACGGGAGGACAGAACTTGCTGAAGTTGAAGGGAACGCCGGCATGTGTGCTGTCCCAGAGCAGCTTCAGCCGTTTGGTCCCGTCCGTATTGTTGGCCGTGTCGAACGCAGTGGCGTCGTACGCGCGAGCGGCGCCTGCGACAACCGCCTGATTCGCGTTGCCGTCGATCGGCGCCAGCGTCCAGACGATGCCATTCGAAGTGCCATTGGAACTGACAGCAATCATTCCACCTGTCATCCCGCCAATGCTCTGGTCAAGAGAAGAGGCTCTGGATGCAATCTCCGCGCTCTTGCCAAGAAAACTAACCTGGCCCGTCGCCGGATTCACCTGCCATGAGCGCAGCGATTCGTTTTCTCCCCAATCGAAAAGGAATGCGCCAGTGGATCCGATCCAATAGCCGGGCGAAGAGTGTTGATGGTGCGTCTTCTTCGGAGGCCCTTCGCTCGGATCGGGGCCTCCGCCCAGCACAAAATCTATGGCCGGCGGACTCGTCGACAGGCCGAGGCCGTTGAATGTGACGAAGAGAGGCGGTTGCTTCAGCGGGGTAAGATCGGCGATCTTCTTTCCGAGATTGTTACGGTCGAGCACATAGAGAATCCCGTCTTTCCCGGCACCCATTACCAGGGTCGTTCCGGCGGGAAGGATGGGAGCGCCGCCCCCCAGATCCTGATCCTGGTAGTCGGGATTGCCTTGATTCGATCGTTTCGAATCCTGGAATGGAATGTACCAGTCGTCCAGCGTGAGCGAGCCTTTGCCCGTGCCTGTTCTTTGATATTTGAACTTGATGAAAGCTTCGGCGAAGTCGGTCGTCCCGTTGAAGTCAACAATTTGTCCCGCACTGGTGTCGCCGCCGTTCTTCGTGATATTGAAGCCGCCATTTCCGGTCATTACGTAGACGTTCCCCTGGTCGTCGGAAGCGGGTCCCGCGGCTCCCTGCCAGATACCTCCACCAAATCCCTGCTGGGTGGTGGGAATGGCTGCCGTCTCTTTAAAGGTGTCGACGTCAACGGCCACCAGCCATCCGTGTGGATCGCCCGGCACTTCTCCTCCCGTAATCCCGATAAAGAGCGTCTTATGCTGGCCGCGTAGAGGCGACAGAAGCAGTGCCGCTCTCTGCTTTTGATTGGAATTCAACTGGACGGGTTTCCCGCGGGCGTCGATCGCCGGTTTTCCATTAGCGCCATTCACTACCCCGGTCAGCGGTTGCCCTTTGCCGATCTCCTTGCCATCCGCCAGGCTGATCCGGTGCAGGAGCAGAACCGGATTTTTCGGATCGGGACCTTCCGTCCAGTTCACGAGATACATCTGCTGCTTGTCCAGGTCAACCACGGGCGTGCTGAGAATCCCCCAAAGGATGTTGATGCCCCAGAGGTCGACGTTCGTCGTGCGGCCTTCCGGATTATTGTCCGGCATGACGATTGGCTGGTACGGTTTACTCAGCAATGTGGACGTCCACAGGAGATCCTGGCCCTGGGGCGCGTCGGCGTCGAAAGCATAGACGTGATTCCCCATCGAAGCTACCAGGACTACGTTGTGGGTCTTGCCGTTAATGAGCAGACCGGGCACGTAGAGCGGCTGGGCCTCGACCCTCTTATCGTCGGGGATCGTCAGGCTTTTGATTCTTGCCAGACCGTTCGCCACCAGCGTCGGCGTCAGCGTGGTCTCTGTCGTATTCGCTCCGTTTCTGCTGTTGTCATAAGACCGCGTCAAAACGGGCGTTGCCGCATAAATCGGCAACGTCGCGATAAGCAGGAATGTGCCGGTTCCCGTGATCATCCGTTCCACCTTTCTTCCGCAATTCGATTTTTCGGTCTTCCATGCCTCAGGCTGTCTGAGGAGCCATATAGATGACTTGCAGCCTGAAACTCGGCGTCTTGTTTTCAGGCGGTGTGTTCGATGCCTCGACGAAGAAGCTGTGAAATCCCCGGTTGTTGGTTCGAAACTGGAACCCTGAGCCTTGCTGCGCCGCCTGACCGAATTTCTGCGCGCCGACCTGGGCGCCCGCTGGATTCTCCAGTTCGAGTTGAATGGACGTAGTGCCCGCCCAGTGAGAAATGTCAAAGAAAAAGCGCGCCTCGATGACCGTATGCGCCTCCGCAAAGATCCGGCAAACCTGGGTTCGCTGGTTCTCCACGGCGGGTTGGATATCCAGATCGCCGGCGCCCTCATAGTCCTGCGTCGTCGCAATTGCCTTCACGGGAAATGGGCCAACCTGTGCGGGGCGGGCGTAGCAAACATAGCCGCGGCCGTTTGCGTTCTCCGGAATGGCGATGGTCACCATGGAGGCGCCGTCGGTCGTAACCGATCCGGCGTGGCCCGCGAAATCCTGCAACTGCGTGTGCGGCGGGAAGCCCGTCTGCACCCGGATCGTGCGGGTAATGGAATCCTTGTTCAGTCCCACCAGCAGGTGGCCGCCCCCCAGGCGCTCGTACGCAAAAACGCCGGGGTCTTTCCAGCGCTGCAGTGTGGGCCCCTCGGCGAGGTGCTCATGCACCCAGATCAACGGATCGATCTCAGGCTTCAGTCCGAAGCAATTCTTATCCGTACTGTAGTCGCGGTAAAAAACGCAGGGGTAGCCTTCCGCGGTAAGAATGTGGGCATACGCGAGCATCTTGTTGCGCACAATGGGCTCGCCTTGGTCCGTATCGTGATTTTCCACGAAAGTGACGCTGCCGAGCGGGTCTGCGCCGGTGAGCCCTGCGTGATCCAGAGTCGACATATCGAAGGCACCGGGATCGTTGCACATGGTCGCCAGCATGAACCGAAGGGGAAAATCAAAGGCGCTCGACCGATGCTGAACGGCATTCATCCAGGTTTGAATGAGACCGACATTGGTATCGAAGAACTCGCCCACCGCAAACTTCCCTGCAAGCGCTCCGTGATTCAGAAGCGGGACCATGAACTGGGTCGAAACTCCTTTGACATCGTCCAGCCGAAAACCCTGTACGTCCAGGGACCGCGTGAGCCAATCCCCGGCCGCCAACAAACCATTGAAGACGTGGCGACCTTGCCCATTGATAGGCGCCAGATCCCTGCCGAAAACGAACTCATCGGTGAAGACACCGGGATCTTCGGGCACGTGTGGGTGAAAATCCAGCGGGCCTTTGGGAAAGCGGCCGCTCGCCGGCTGGCCAAGGGCGTTCACATACTCGAAATTGAAATGGCCATCGTCGCCATCGCGCTGGTTTTCCACCAGGTCGACGTAGATGTCGATCCCATTGGCGCGCATGACGGCGACGCAACGCTCCAGTTGTTCCCTGCCTCCATAGCGAGTTGGAACGGCGCCTTTCTGGTCTTTGTCGCCCAGATCGTAATCGTCGAACTCGTCGTAGCCATTCGAGGAAGAACCCGACGCACCCTTTAGCGGCGGAGGTATCCAGAGGGCCGTGAATCCGGCGCGCCGAAACATATTTGCCTGGGCTGCGAGGTGGTCCCACCAAAAAGGGACGGTCTTATCGCCATCCAAAGGAGAAGGGACTCCATGGACGTGTCCCGGTCCGAAGTAAAATCCCTGGAGAAGTACTCCCAAGTTACGACCTCCTGTAAGTCCGGGCGCTGACAGTAAAATCCGAGCCCGGTAGTGAGTTCAGCGGTGAGTAATGGCAGCGCTCTGCTGCAATTGCGCCGCGGACGCTATGAAGTAAAGTACCCGCTTCCGCTTCAGTTACTGTTTGGTCAATGTCGCAACTGAAATATGCGGCCAGTCGATGCCGAAATGCAGCAATACTCGCTGCGTGTACTGCAACTGGAGGAACGTGCTGCCATCCGGGTTCCGGACCGTCTCGGCAACCCCGATGTGGAGAGCCTCTTTCGTCACCGCGTCGCTTACCCGATGCAGATAGGAGATGCCGTTAATTGCGATATCCGGCTGTCCGGTACTGCTGCCCGGTGGCGATATCACACCGCGGTCAGGCAACAGTACGGAGGTTGGTAAACCCGGTCGCGTGTTTGGCGCGGGGGCTGGAAGAATTGGGTTTGCTGCCAAAGTCGTTGTCCTTTTTAACAAGGTCTCGTGTAGTAAGTGCTTGGCTGAAGACGAACGTTTCAATATCGGAGATATCTGGCTGTGTAAGAACTGCGGGAAGTCTTCATTTCGGTTCAGGCAAGTCACGGGAAAAGCCGGGTACTAATCTGTCGCTTTTCACGTTCATTTTCGCGACAATATCGTTAATCGATTCGAGCGTTGCGCACGCCGGTTCATCACCTCGTGAAGCGTGTGCCTCGGTCTCTCGCACGGGCTTCCTCGGCGAATTGTTCTTCGGGCGCGAAGACCAGACGTGCGCGACCGCGCCATGCGAACCAGACGATACCGCACAGGAACCAGACAGCCGCGCCGAAAACGCCGGGCCTGTAGTCGGCACTGAGGAACAACGCGACCAGGGTCGCGACAGCAATCGCGGCAGTCAATACCGCGCCCGGCACGCCGAGTGGAGTGCGCCAAGGACGCACAATTCCCCGAAAAAAGAGGCGCAGAAGAACAAACGAAGCCATCTGAAGAACGTACGCGATCACGGCTCCGAATACCGCCATATTCAGCAATACGGCGCCAACCGGGCTTTTCTGGCCCGCGAGATAAATCGCCAGCGCCGTGCAATAGCCGAGTACGGACCCCGCAATCAGCGCGCGCTCGGGTGTTTGGCGCACACCATGCGTCACCGACAGCCATACCGGGAAATATCCCGCGCGAGAGAGCGAATAGATCTGGCGACCGTACGCGAAGATAATCGCGTGGAAGCTGGCAATCAGCCCCGCGCATCCGGCGAGTGCAAGAACGCGCGCGGTTGCACCGTTGCCGAAGAGCGTACGAAGAGCGAGGAATAACGGCTCATCGGAACGCCCGACCCGATCGGCTCCGGGCGCGATCCCGGCGTTGAGCACGATGGTGAGAAAGGCGAACAGAACCAGGGTGCCGAGGCCGAGCAGCATGGCTTTCGGCATGTCGCGCGCAGGATCGTGGGATTCCTCGGCGGCAAGCGGAAGCTGCTCGATGCCGAGGTAGACCCACAGCGCGAACGGCAAAGCGCGCAGGATGCCATGCCAACCGTGCGGCAGCCACGGACCGCCCTGCAGAGCCCAGCGGTGCAGATCGAAACGGGGCATCGCGGCTGCGAAAAATATGAGCAGCACGACAAAAACGATGTAGCAGCCAAGCCACCAGAGGGGCGCCCAGCCCGGAGCTGTCCCGAAGACGGTACCCAGGTAGCCTCCGATCCCGACAACTATGACCGCTGGCGTGAGAATGTATTCCATGTTTTCGGCCAGTCCCGTGATGTAGCCACCCCACGGGCCCATGGCTGTTCTGGCGAACGAGTACGCGCCGCCGGCGTGCGGGAGGGCGGAGGACATTTCGGCGATCCCGCAGCAGAGCCCCAGGAAGAGGACGGTCATGATCGCGAGCGCGGCCAGCATGCCGCCAAAGCCGCCTTCCAGCAGTCCGAAATTCCAGCCGAAGAAATCCCCCGAAATGACGGCTCCGACACCCAGGGCCCAAAGATGAAGCACGCGCGCGTGACGGCGCAGCGAACGCTGTTCGAAATATTCGTGTTCGGGATGGGTGTAGTCGCGGGGCCGCACGTCCAAGCTTTACAATAAGGCTTCCATGATTCGTTCCACGGTGACGTGCCTCACGGCGATTTGCTCCACGGCGCGACGCTCCGCCGCTATCGGAATATTTCTCGCGGTTGCCCTGCTTGCTCAAAAGAAGCCGATCACCGTCGACGCTGTCGTCAATGCCCCGTCGTCTTCTCTCGGCACCATCACATGGGCTCCTGACGGGGAGCGTTTCGTCTTCACCGAGCGCGGCCAGATTTCGATGTACGAAATCCGTTCCGGCAAAGAACGTTCCATCATCGCGCTGGACAAGTTGCGGGACGCGGCCGTACCCGCCCCGCCCGCGCCTGTTTTCGATTGGACCAATCGGCGCGTCGGTGAGCACGATGTGCAGTGGTTCGCCGATGGCAGGCGGCTGCTGATTGCCGCCGCGGGCGACTTGTTCATCGTCGATATCAATAAAGGCCGCTTCGATCCTTTGACACAAACCTCCGACCTCGAGCGCGATCCCAAGCTTTCGCCCGATAACCGCTATGTCAGCTTCCGCCGCGGCCCGGATCTGTACAGCATCGAGATTGCGTCGAAGGTAGTCACACGCCTGACAAGCAACGGCTCCGATACGCTGTTGAACGGTCAGGCGGACTGGGTCTATCCGGAAGAACTCGATCTCGACAGCGCGCACTGGTGGTCCCCCGACAGCCATTACATCGCTTACCTTCAGTTCGATATTGCGCATGAGCCCATCTACCCTCAGGTGTCGCTTCTGAATGCGCGAGGACTGCTCGAGCCCGAACGCTATCCGAAAGCAGGCGACCCGAATGCCGAGGTGCGCCTGGGCATCGTTTCCGTATCCGGCGGCGAAACCAAATGGATGAATCTCGGAGAGACCCGCGACTTTCTTCTGGCGCGCGTTGTCTGGTCACCATTAAGCCGCGAAGTCATGGCTGAACGCCTCAACCGAGTGCAGAACAAACTGGACTTGCTGGTTGCCGATATTGCTACGGGGGCATCCCGTGTCGTTCTGCACGAAGAAGACCCACAGTGGATCAACGTCAAAGGCGAACCGAAATTTCTTTTGAGCGGCAGCGAGTTCCTGTGGACAAGCGAGCGCACCGGATTCCGCCACCTGTATCTCTACAACATCAATGGCACGTTGGAAAAGCAACTTACCACCGGCAACTGGGAAGTCGAAAATATCGCCGGCATTGATGAAGCCCGCCGTCGCGTCTTCTTTACCTCTACCGAAGACAGCCCAACGGAGCGGCAGTTATACGCGGTCGGGCTCGATGGCGCGGCCAAACAGCGGCTCACCAGAGGCGCGGGTACGCACACAATATCCATGGCCGCCAATGCCGGCTATTACGCGGACGATTACAGCAGTCTGAGCACGCCTCGTCAACGCACGTTCTACAAATCGGATGGAACGGAGGTGCGTCCGTATCGTACAGAGAACCCGGCCTCCACGAATGATTTCGAGATTCTGCCCACCGACATCGTCCAGGTAAAGGCCACCGATGGCACGCTGCTGTATGCCCGCATCATTAAACCCGCCGGGTTCCAGGCTGGCAGGAAATACCCCGCGGTCGTCGTCGTTTATGGCGGGCCCGGCGCGCAGTATGTCCTTAACCGCTGGACCGGATTGACTTGGGACCAGGTGCTCGCGCACAAAGGATTTGTAGTGTGGCAACTTGACAATCGCGGCTCGGCTGGGCGCGGTCATCCGTTCGAATCGATGCTTTATCACGACATGGGTGAGCACGAACTCAGCGATCAAAAGGACGGCATTCAATATCTGGTCTCCCAGGGATTCGTCGACTCGCGCCGCATCGGTCTTTACGGCTGGAGCTACGGCGGTTATATGACCCTCTACACCATCACTCACGCGCCGGGTCTGATCAAAGCCGCTATAGCCGGAGCCCCTGTCACCAGCTGGCGCAACTACGACACCATCTACACCGAACGCTATATGGGTCTTCCCGAAGAGAATAAAGAGGGCTATAAGCGCAGCGCCGCAGTCTCCGGCGCCGCCGGCCTGGAGGGAACCAAGCTGCTCATGATTCACAACGTGGAAGACGACAACGTCCATTTTCAGAACTCGATCCAGATGGCGGAGGCGCTGGAGAAGGCCGGCAAGCAGTTTTTCATGCTGGTTTATCCCCAGAAGACGCACGGTGTGTCGGGCCCCGAGTACAAGCAGCTGCTCGAAGAGGAAACCGCCTTCTTTGAAGAGAATCTGAAGTAGGGGGATGGATCTTACACTTGCGGCGCACTTTGACGGAAGGCGCTTCTACAATCCGGGGGCACCGCAGGCACTCGGGCTTTTGGATGTTCTCCGATGGAAGCTGACCAGCCGGCCGCAGCCGTCGCCTGATTTTATCTCCGACGTCGAGCCTTCCGTACCGCCCCGCTTTGTCGAAGGCAGCGGCCTGCGCGTCACGCTGGTGAACCACTCCACCGTGCTCCTGCAGCAAGGGGGCGTCAACATTCTGACGGACCCGATTTGGTCCGATCGCGCGAGTCCTCTGTCCTGGGCCGGTCCCCGCAGGCGCAGGAAACCGGGCGTTGACTGGAACGATCTGCCGCGAATCGACGCGGTGTTGCTCAGCCACAATCACTATGACCATCTGGATCTGCCGACACTGCGGCGGCTCGCGGCGCGCGGAGATTCCACATTCGTTGTTCCGACGGGCGTGGCTCGGCTGCTTCGCTCGCAGAATATAGCGCCCGTTCACGAGCTGGATTGGGGCGAGGCATTACCGGTCGCGAGCCTTACTATTCACTGCGTGCCAGCTTTTCATTTTTCGAGCCGGGGAATTTATGATCGCAACCGGACCCTGTGGTGCGGATACGTGATCGAATGCGAGGGACGGCTCGTATATTTTGCCGGCGATACGGGGTTCGGCCCTCACTTCGCCTGGATTCGGGAAAAGTTCGGTTCACCGCAACTTGCGTTGTTACCGATCGGAGCCTACGAACCGCGCTGGTTCATGTCGCCGATCCACATGGCTCCCGACGAAGCGGTCCAGGCACATGAGATCCTCGGCGCCACGACCAGCATAGCCATCCATCATGGAACGTTCCAACTGGCCGATGAGGGCATCGACACGCCGCGGAACCAGTTCGATGCCCGTATTCAGGGCGAGTCGTTTCTCGTTCTGAAGAACGGCCAGTTCGCCGAAATTCCATGACGATCGACAAGCACACGCTCGCCTTGATCAGCATAGTCGGCAGTTCGCTCGATGTCCTCGGCGCGCTCTACCTTGCCTACGACCTCCTGGGCGGTGAACATGGACCGCTGCGAACGCTCACCAGGGCAGTCACCTATGGTGCGCTCTTCGGAACAGGTTACGGACTCGCCTTCGGTCCGGTATTCGGGATCGCGACGGGTGTGACGCATGGAATCACACTCGGGTTCGAGTATGCCCGCGCTTCGAAACACAGGCCCATGCAGGGATTCTTGTACGACACGGCAATGAGCGCGATTCGTGGGGTCGGATTCGGTGTGGGCACCGCGTATTTATATGGCCGGGTATTTGGGGCCATGTTTGGCGCACTCAGTACAGTGGCGCAGGCGATCGCGTACCGAGCAGGCATTCGCCCAACCATCGACTACCAACCCGCGGCCCGCCTGCGTTTGACGAAACGTCAATTCCTGACCGCGGTGAATCGCACAGTTGGCTATGGCATCGCCGGATATGTCAGCGCCATAATCGCGCACGAGCGAGCGCATGCGCTCGGCGTCAGTATCGAAATCGGACTGATGATTGGAGCTGTCACGGCGTTCTCAAGCGCTTGCATGCCCGTCATCGAATGGAGAGCGGATCGCGTGCCCGAGAAGCGCATGGGTGTTTTCGGCGTGGGCTTGATTCTGATCGGTTTCGCCCTGCAGTCCGTCCAGTATTGGATTGCGCTGCTCGATGTCAGTGTTGTTTAAGAATGAAAGGAGAATCCATGGACCAATCCGCGATCTGCGAACTGATCCGGCAGTTCGTCGAGTGCGAATCGCCGACCGACTCTCCCGACGACGTGAAACGGTTCATGGAAATACTGATCGATTCCGTCTCCGGCATCGCGACAGCGCATTTAAACAAAGAAGGCGCGCTGATCTGTAAGTTCAAGTTACCCGGCCGGCGCAAGAAGGGGCAACTACTCGCCCTCGGTCACGGCGATACGGTATGGCCCATCGGCACACTTAAGTCGATGCCGTTCCGCCGCGCGGAGGGCCGCCTCTGGGGACCCGGCGTACTGGACATGAAAGCGGGTCTCGCGTTCTTCGTCTTTGCGATCAGATCCGTGGTCGAACTCGATATACCCGTTCCGCACGACGTCGTTCTGCTGGTCAATCCCGATGAAGAAACTGGCAGCAAGGCGTCCCGTGCTCACACGGAGGCGCTGGCTAAGAGAAGCGATGCCGTGATTGTTCTCGAACCGGGCACCGGTCTTGAGGGAAAGGCCAAGACCGCCCGAAAAGGCATTGGCGTCTGGAACCTAAAGGTCCGCGGCATAGCTTCTCACGCCGGCGTCGATTTCGAACGAGGCGCGAGCGCGGTGGTGGAACTCTCCCGTCAGATCGAAACCATTGCCGGCTTCACGGATCTGGCGCGCGGCGTCACGGTGAATCCCGGGGTTATTTCCGGAGGGACACGCTCGAACGTGGTGGCGGCGGAAGCATCCGCAGCTATCGATATCCGGGTGCCCCGACTGGTGGATGCAAGAATACTCGACCGCAAATTCCGCGCTTTGCGGCCATTCGATAAACGCTGCTCGCTCGAATGTACGGGCGGCCTGACGCGTCCGCCGATGGAACGTAGCAAAGGCGGCGTGGCGTTGTTCCAGTGCGCTCGCAAGCTGGCAGCGGACCTCGGCGTGAATCTCGAAGAATCTTCTACAGGCGGCGGTTCAGATGGAAATTTCACGGCAGCTCTTGGCATCCCTACGCTCGACGGCATGGGAGCTGTCGGCGAAGGCGCTCACGCCTCACACGAGAGCATTCTCCTCGACAGGATCGCAGACCGGGTGGCTCTGCTGACGAAACTGATACCCGTCGCGATACACGATGGTAAATCCGCGATATCGTATACAGCATGAACAAATCTCACATCGTCTCTTTTCTATGCGGCGGACTCGCCGTGCTCGGCGTGACCATGGTCGTCGGCCAGTCGAACGCGGAAGCGCCCCACCATGTGTATGAACTACGCACTTACACGGCCACGCCAGGCAAGCTCGATGCGCTCGAAGCCCGTTTCCGCGACCACACGGAAACTATCTTCAAACGCCATGACCTGAAGACCATTGGCTACTGGGTGCCCGAGGAGAACAAGGACAATTTGTTCATTTACATTGTGGAGCACAAGAGCAAAGCGGATGCCGACAAGAACTGGGCCGCGTTCCAGGCCGACGACGAATGGAAGAAGGTCAGAGCCGCCTCGGAAGCGAATGGTCCTCTCACCACCAAAGCTCCCGACCGAATCTTCATGGACCCAGTCGATTTTTCTAAAATGAAGTAGTATGCGGTTCTTACCAATCCTTGCAGTCGTGCTTTTACCGCTGGCGGTATCTGCCGCCGGCCCGGACCCGGGGAGCTACGAAAAGTGGCGCGCCGATCGGGAAGCATCGCTCAGAGCCCCGGATGGATGGTTATCGGTGGCCGGATTGTTATGGCTGCACGAAGGCGAAAACACCGTCGAGTTGCCGGCAGGCGCGTCTCAAAAGACGATTGCGCTGCGTTTGGACGGCAGTAAGGTCACCTTTGAAAAACGGCAGTTGAAGTCCGACATCACCGAGCATCCGGATGTCCTTACACTCGGCAACGTCACGCTCACGATCATCGAGCGGGGCGGGAAAACAGGCGTGCGTCTGCGCGACCCAAACGCGGAGACGCGGCGCGATTTCACCGGCTGCAAATGGTTCCCCGCCGACACCGCGTGGCGCGTGCAGGCAAAGTGGGTTGCTTATCCGAAGCCGAAGACGATCGCAATCACGAACATTCTCGGGATGACCGACCAGGAGCCTTCGCCCGGCTACGCCGAGTTCACGCTTCAGGGTAAGACAATGCGCCTCGAACCCGTTCTTGAGGATGGCGAACTGTTCTTCATGTTCAAGGACGCAACGAGCGCAAAAACCACCTACGGCGCAGGCCGTTTCCTTTACGCCGGGTTACCGAAAGGGGATACCGTCGAACTCGATTTCAATAAGGCGACCAATCCGCCATGTGCGTTCACTGCGTTTGCCACGTGTCCACTGCCGCCGAAACAAAACATCCTCACGGCTGCCGTCGACGCCGGTGAAAAGAGCTACGGCAAACATTGAAGCTGGTGCTGGCATCGCGCTCGCCGCGCCGCGCGGAATTGCTTACCGCCGCTGGATTCGAGTTTACGGTTCGCGTTGCGGACATCGACGAAACGCCGCGGGATGGCGAAGATCCTCAGTGCTACGTCATGCGACTGGCGCTTGAGAAGGCGGACGTCGTCCCGGTGAACCACGGCGAGATCGTGCTCGCGGCAGATACGACGGTAGTGCTTGACGGTCAAATCATGGGCAAACCGAAGGACACCGCCGATGCCGCGCGCATGCTTCGGGCTCTCTCCGGACAGCGGCATGAAGTCATCACCGCGATCTGCCTTAAACGCGGCGAAGACGGAGTTGAGACGGACGTCTCCCAGACGCACGTGTGGTTTATCCCGCTCACGGACGCCGAGATTGCCGAATACGTCGCCACAGGCGAGCCTATGGACAAAGCCGGTGCGTATGGAATTCAGGGACTGGCGTCGAAGTTCATCGATCGCATCGAAGGGTCGTACACGAACGTGGTCGGGCTGGACGTCGCCATGGTGTACCGCGAACTGGGAAGGCCCACAAATGCCCGCACGATTGCGGGCACGGCGGACTGAGAGTCCGCGCAACGTTACACTTGCGACTCGAACTGGCTTTCCGCACTCTTCTGAACAACGCCCTTCTCAGGGGCTTCGATCATGTAACCGATCCCCCGAACGGTGTGTATCAGCTTCTGCGGGAAGCGGTCGTCGATCTTACTTCGCAAATGACGAATGTAAACATCCACAATATTCGTCAGGCCGTCGTAGTCCATGTCCCAGACGTGTTCCACGATCATGGTCCGGCTGAGCGGACGCCCTTTGTTCCGCATCATGTATTCCAGAATTCCGAACTCCTTGGGAGCAAGATCGATATTCTCTGCGCCGCGAATCACTTTGCGCCGCGCGCAATCGAGGGCAAGGTCGGCAACCTGAAGTTTCTCCGTCGCCGGTTGTCCGCGGCGGAGCAGAGCCCGCACGCGGGCGAGTAGCTCCACAAAAGCAAAGGGCTTGGTCAGGTAATCGTCGGCACCCGTTTCGAGTCCCTTCACTCTGTCATCGACCGCGCCCCGTGCACTTAAAATAAGCACCGGAGGACCTGCCCGCCGGCTTCGAACGCGTTCGAGAACCTTCAGTCCGTCCATGTCCGGGAGCATCAGATCGAGAATGATCAGGTCGTAGTCGGTATCGTGGGTGAATTGCAAGGCTGTGGCCCCGTCGGGCGCCACATCGATCGCATACCCGGCCCCTTGTAAACCACGGCCGAGAAAATCCGCAATTCTCTTCTCGTCTTCCACAACGAGGATTCGCATTTACTTTCAGGGTACCTCAGATGCGTGTTTTGTTACATTTTACATAGCGCCGGGCCCGAATGAAAACGCTGCTTCTGCTTTTGTCGCTCTTGTCTTTATTGCTCGCGCAGAAAACGGAGAAGTCGACTCCAACCAACCGGGCGTTGACATTCGACGATGAATTCAACGGCACGGAACTCGATCTTTCCCGATGGACGCCGCACGATCCGGAGGGTCGCGCGCGCGACAGGCAGTTGCAGTCTTATTCCGCGGAAGCGATCTCCGTCGGCAATGGTCAACTGCACATCGTCGCCCGCCGCGCAGCGAACGGATATGTCTCCGGCATCGTCAGCACCTTCGGCATTTTTGCCCAGGCTTACGGCCGCTTTGAAATCCGCTTGCGGGCGCCCGCCGGCCAGGGACTTCGCCCGGGATTCCTGCTGTTACCCGTCCCTCTGGCGCCTCTGCCGGAGATCGCCGTCTTTGAAACCACCGGAAACGCACCGTCGAAGGTCTTTTTCGCCAACCGCTGGGGCACAGAACAAACCGAGCGCTCTTTTGGCGACTCCTTCACCGGCCCGGATCTGTCAGGCGGTTTCCACACGGTCTCGATCGAGTGGGAACGGGATCGGATCGCATGGTTCATCGACGGGAAGAAGACATTCGAATCAATCGACGGAATCCCGCGCCAGCCCATGTACATGCTGATCGACCTGGCCGTGGGAGGCCGTCTGGCGCGCGCGCCGGACGCGTCCACCGCCCTGCCTGCTTCGTTCGATATCGACTACGTCCGCGTGTATCGAGCTTTGGACCAGGGGCCGTGACAGTAAAATAGCGGCGTGGACTCTCCGGATCAGGCTGTTCGCGAACGCATGCGCGCCGATTGGAACGAACGCGCCCGGGAAGACGCCAATTACTACGTCGCCTTCGGCCGCCGCGACCAGGATGATACCGAGTTTCTCGCCACAGCCGCCGACGTCATCCGCGATCTCGAAGGCGAGTTGAAGCGACTCCCCCCGGAGCCGCCCGTTTCGGCGCGCCGCGCGCTCGAAATCGGCTGTGGACCGGGCCGTCTCATGCGCCCCATGAGCCGCCACTTCGGCGAGATCCACGGTATCGACGTCTCCGACGAGATGATCGCGCAGGCACGCGTGAAACTGGGCGACATACCTTGGGCGCATGTCCATCATGCCGGTGGCAGCGACCTCGCTCACTTCCCTTCGGACCACTTCGATTTCGTTTACTCCTATGCGGTGTTCCAGCACATCCCGAGCGCGGAAGTGGTGTTCTCCTATCTGCGCGAGACGGTGCGCGTCTTGAAACCAGGCGGATTCGCGCGCCTGCAAATCAACGGTCTTCCGAAGACTGCGCGCACTTATACGACCTGGGAAGGCGTTCGCATTGGCGCGGATGAGCTGCATCGATTCACGCGCGAGCATGGCGTCCGCTTACTTTCGCTCACTGGCATCGAGACGCAGTACATGTGGACGTCCTGGCAGAAGCCGTCGGCTACCCGCATCCGGCATGTCGTGAACGCATTCAGCGGCGAACAGGCGGTCCCTTCCACCGGGCGCCTCGCCTGCGCGACCCTCCAGATCGAGAACTTACCCGAAGCATGCGATCTGAACTCGTTGGAAGCTTTAATCGATGGCGTTGCCGGCGTTGGATGTTATGTAGGACCGCCGGTGAACGGCCTTTCGCAATACAACGTGTTTCTTCCGGCGGGCGGGCGCACGGGACTCGTACCGGTGCGCGTCGAGTGGCATGGGCAGGCGCTTTGCCCCGACGCGACGATCCGGGTGATCCCGGCGGGACCCGCCGTTCCGCGTCTGGTCGCTCTGAGCGATGGCGTGAATCTGCTTTCGTTTCAGAGAATCGAAAGTGGCACGGTCAAGGCGACCATCGAAGAGGTAGACTCCATCGACAACTTCGGCGCGACCGTGGATGGCGTTCCGGTCCGTAAGGTGGAAACCTTTCGAACCGATCCGCTGGCCTCGCGATACGAAGTAAACTTCGAATTGCCCGCGGAGTCCGGTCGGGGAGGCCACGTTCTGAAGATCCGCCTTGGCACGCGCACCCTGACGCAAATCGGAATCGAGGTCGTGTAGTGCGTCGGCTTCCAATTGTCCTGGTAATTCTGAGCCCGCTGTTATCCGCGGCCACACCGGAGGCGCAGCTCCGCACGGCTTTCGAATCGAAAACCGGCGTTGTCACTTTGCCCACCGGCGTCATCGAAATCTCCCGCGAAATTGTGTTGCCGTACGATGCACACGATCTCGACCTTCGCGGTTCGGGCACAACCATCAAGGCAGCATCCACGTTCCGCGGCCGCGCCCTGATCGTCATCCCGGCCGGTAAGAGTATTAAGCTGCACGATCTCTCGCTCGATGGCAACCGCGACGCCGTTATGCGGCCGCTTGGCCTGCCCCCGTCCGAAACCATGTTTTCGCGCTTCACACCCAATAACGGAATCCTCGCCGAGGGCGTCACCAATCTGGAAATCGCGCAGGTCAAGGCCACTGGAATAGCCGGCTTCGCGATTCTGGTCAATTCCGGCCACACAGTCCGTATCCACGCGATTCAGATCTCCGACAGCGGCAGCCTCAACCTGCGCAAGCGCAACAACACGACCGGCGGCATTCTGCTGGAGGAAGGGACAACCGACTTCGAAGTCCTCGACTGCCGCATCGCCAACGTTCGCGGCAACGGCATCTGGACGCACTCCCTCTACACCTCCGCCCGCAACGCACGCGGCCGCATCGCAGGCAATGAGTTCGCCATGATCGCGCGCGATGCGATTCAGGTTGGTCATGCGACCGAGGTTCGGGTTGAAAACAATCGCGGGCGCATGATCGGCTACCCGGCTGAGGAGGTCGATCTGGAAACGCAGGCCTTTCCCGTCGCGGTGGATACGGCCGGCAACGTCGACCGTGCCGTCTATCGCAATAACCGATTCGAGGAGATCGATGGCAAGTGCTTCGACCTCGATGGCTTCCACGATGGCGAGGTGAGCGGCAACACGTGCCTCAATGAAGACGATGAGCTGAAGAGCTATCCCTACGGCAATTTCGGAATCATCATGAACAACAGCAACCCGGACATGCAGTCGCGCAACATCCGGATCACCGGCAACACCATCGATGGCTTTCTCTTCGGGGGCATTTTCATTATCGGCTCCGGCCACACCGTCACCGGCAACCATCTGATGCATCTGAATCGCGCGCATTGCAACGATCCGGGCCCGTTCAACTGCGCCTATACGCCAACCCAACCCGATCTTCTGCGCAGCGGCATCTATCTCGGAGCAGGCGCCGAGCGCCCGGACATTGCCAGAGGCAACACCGTCGAGAACAATGAAATCGCGGGCTATGGCATGTCGCGCCACTGCATCGGCGTCGCGCCCGGCGTCTCGCTGGCCGCAAATACCGTGGCTAAGAATGAGTGTTCCGACGATGCGACGGTTGCGCTCCTCTTGAGACCGCCGCTATTCTCGACACCGCATTAACCAGCTTCCTATACGGGATTTTCGCCCAATCGTCGACCAGCAGCAATTCCCCGTCGCACCAGCTCGAATAGAACCAGCGCGCGACGACGGCCAGCTGTTCCATCCGCTCGACGCCGCTGGCTTCGTTCGAAGGGACATTGACCGCCAACTCGCGCAGTCTCGCATCGAGCGAGACGGACGCGCCGTCCGCCGGATTGAATGCTATGTGCGAAAACCCCTGCCACCATCCTCGCCGCAACCATCCAAGCGCAACCGTATCCGGATCGGCGCCGCATGTGACGGCGATCGCGTTCAGGCTATCGACAGCACGCGCCATTTCATCGCGCAGTCCCAAGACCTCCTGGACGCGCTGAAACCTCTGGTGCATCAGCGCCGCGCCTTCGAAATCCATTTCCGCGCTCAAGCGTTCCCGCGCGCTCTCGGCCAGCCCGGTCAGCGAGCGGCCACTGGTCTTCAGAAACTCCGAGACGCGCTCGGCTTCCCCCCGATACTCGTCGATGCCCACAGCCTGCTGGCACGGACGCAGGCACTTTCCCATCTCGCCATAGATGCAGCCCGGATGGTCGGGACGCGGCTCCAGATCCTCCTGGCACCGGCGCAATTGAAACAGATCCAGAAACTCCGATTCAAACTTCGCCGCGGTCGATCGGTTGCGAAACGGACCGAAGTAGACAGCCCGCGCCCTCCCGATGTGAGTTGTCAGCTGAGTCCGCGGGAACTGGTTCGAGAGAATCAGCTTTAGGTAAGGCGGCAGACGCAGGCGGATTTCTTTGCGATAATCCGCGCCGAGATATTTTCTTGCCAGTTCCAGAATCAGGATTTGCGCTGCCAGCCTGGAGCCGGTAAACCGATACTCGACCCGTTCCACGGTGCCCGGCAGATTCGCCAGCATCCTTTTCAGCCGCTTGCGGAGGACGTTCGTGCGTGCCAGATACGGTTTGCCCACGCGTGGCCAGAGCAGAAACACAGCCTGCCGGTTGGGCACGGCTTCCAGCACCCGATCGAATTCAGCCGGATCTTCGGGGATAGTGAGTTCGACCATGCGCCGTGATTCCTGAGGGACGACGCTTTCATGCTACGATGCCCTGGTCTCCGCGGACCCGGCACCGGCGGCGAAATTTCAATCACAAAGGAAAGACTTTTACGGGGGCTGATTGAATGTTATACTCATTTGGACTCGGGAGCATATCGGAGCAGGTGATATGAAAAGACTGAACTTAATCGGGGGTCTGGCCGGATTACTCGCTTTGGGCTCCTGTTGCAGTGTTCAAGCCGCGATTTCCTGCGCCACTGGGGACTATAACGGGACCTACGCGTTTTTCACGACCGGCTATTTTCTGCAGTTGCCGCCGGCCGCCGCCTCATTGATGGGACCTTTCGCCCAGGCGGGTACGTTCACCAGCGACGGACAAGGCAACGCGACGATCGCATCCACAGCCAGCTACAACGGTCTGATTCAACCCGCCAATGTGCCGGCGACATATGTCTTGAATCCCGACTGCACGATCACGTTTTCATTGACCCTTCCTCCGCCACTGAGCGTGCCTTCAACGTTCCAGGGCGTTTTCAGCCAGGATAACGGTCAGCTTTCGCTGATGATCACGAGCCCGGGCGGGTCGACAGTCGTTGGGACACACATTAAACAATACGTCCAGAACTGCAAGTTATCGACATTGAACGGCGCCTATGCCATCGATATGGAAGGCTCGACCAACGGAATATTATCCGCCGCGGGAGCTGCTGAAACCGGCACGTTCCGACGTATCGGCCGCGTGATCGCGGATGGCGCGGGCAATTTCACCGCGACCACCCTGGCGGACTATAACGGCCAGATCGTCACCGAGAACTTCAACGGTACGTACACGCTCGGGACCAATTGCGTGGTGAGTTTGATCTATACAAACGGGACCAATCCCAGTGCTCAGAACGCAGCATCGAGGTCAGGGCTGCTGGCGCGGCGCGGGGCTGGGATTCACGAAACCGCCGGTGGTCAGACGATTACCATCAGCGGACCGCTCGCCAGCGCTGGCCAGTCCGCAATGGTTATGGTTGCTACCCAGGGATGGGCGGTTTCGGGCACACTCAAAGCTGTACAGCATTAATTCAACAATTCAACATGCCGGGGGACTGGGATATTATGCCAGATACTTACGAGGTAACGATTCGCAAGGAGGACCGCCAGTTCCGCCTGGGGTTGACGTCTCTGTTACGAAGAATAGCGCCCGCGGTGATTTTGTCTCTGGCGGTTCTTGTCGCTCCCGGTGTTCAGTCAGTGCTCTCGGCGGCGATCACGTGCACGGACGCCGATTACGTCGGTCACTATGCGTTTTCATCGGTGGGATCGCTGGTCGATCTTCCACCCCAAGGGGCGATCTTCCTCGGCACGATCTCGCAGGCCGGCCGGTTCAATCCCGATGGTAAAGGCAGTGTCCCGATCGAGACCTTTGCAAGTTACAACGGTTACGAAACGAATGGCTACACACCCGGCGCGACATATTCTGTCAGCCCCGATTGCGTCGTGTCGTTTAATCTCACGTTGCCCCTCCCCTTGGGTGCGCCATCCCAGTTCACCGGGATTCTGAGCGAACACGGGACGCAAATGGTCCTGATGCTCACCGTGCCGCAGGGGACAGTGATCATTGGGCAACACATCAAGCAGGACCTCCTCTTCTGCGGTTTGAACAATTTCTCCGGCGCGTTCCAGGTCGACTTGACCGGAACGATCGCCCGGCCGCAACAACTTTCCGGACAGTACCGGCAGCTTGGACGCCTGGTGTCGGACGGTGATGGCAATTTCACCGCCTCTCTGATCACCAACTACAATGGGAACATCGTTCCGGAGACAGTCACAGGGACGTATACCCTCAACTCGGAATGTTTCCTGACCTTGAGCTATCCAAGCGTAAGCGCGGCGCAAACAGTCAGCTTCTCCGGAGCCATCGGCGGCCACGGAGAGATCGCCATGGTCACGGTTCTTTCCGAGGGCTGGGGAGTCTCCGGAACCCTGCGAGCACAGGAAGGGACCGGCGGCGAGCAATTGGAAATCCGGCAATAACCGGCGCTGCCTGGCGCGGTTGGAACTGTTCACAATGTCTGAGAACACAGCAGCAGAAATGCAAACAGCCGTAGTTATCGGTGGAAGCGGCGGTTTCGGTCGTGGCATTGTACGAGCGCTGGCAGCGAAGCCTATGCGAGTGCTGGCAATAGCCAGAGAAGCCGCGCCTCTCGAAGCTATCGCAAAAGAGACGGGTGCCGAATACATAACCGCGGACGCTACCGACGAGGTTACGGCGGCGCGGATTCTGCAGCAAAGGCAGCCCGACCTTGTCGTACTTGCCGCGGGGGCCAGCCCAGTCCTGCGGCCTCTTCAATTGCATACGTGGGAAACGTTTGCACTGAACTGGGAGGTCGACACGAAGGCTGCGTTCGTCTGGCTCCGGAACGCTTTGCTCGTTCCTATGAAACCCGGCAGCCATATCGTGATCATTTCGAGCGGGGCCGCGATCCACGGATCTGAATTGAGCGGTGGCTATGCGGGCTCCAAGCGTACCCAGTGGTTCATGACCAGATACGCGTCCCTCGAAGCGGAGCGAAACAAACTCGGCCTGCGTATCCAATGCCTGCTGCCGATGCTCAGCCCCAACGGTCTGGGCCTGGAAGCGATCGAAGCCTACTCCAGGCGAGCCGGTCTATCGCAGGAGGAGTTTTCGAAACGCTTCGGTCCGCCGCTCACTCCGGCGATCATAGGTCAGGCCATCGTCGACATGCATGACAACCCCGGCTCGTGGAATCAACTCGCCTACACCATCGGCGGGAACGGGCTCGCGCCCATCAGCTGAAGACGATAAAAACCAGGCAGTGGCGCAGATCGTTTTCCGTCGTCTGTCTTCCAGGCCCTTTGGGCCGCGAAATTTTATGAAAAAGGGAGAAGTAGCGGCTGTTCGTCTGCTCATACCATTCTCCCGCTCTATCCCTTTCTCATGAAATTTCGCGGGCCGCAGGCCAATCCCAACAGGCCACAAAAACGATGGCCTGCCGCACGCCGGAATACGATCGTTGTCTAGAGCATTTTCGTATTAATCATAGACCATAGCCGCAATGACGAAAATAGTTGGCGGCGTTTTGGGAAGTGAGGGTGGCAAGCGCTTCGTGGAGGGCCTGCTGGAGCGCGGGAACAGAGCGGGCTTTGAGAGCCCGTAGTTTCTGTTTCACCTGTGCCCAACACTTTTCGATGGGATTGAAATCGGGCGAATAAGGCGGCAGATAGCAGAGAGTGGCGCCGGTCTGTTCAATGAGTTCGCGGACACCGTCCACCTTGTGAGCGCCGAGATTATCCATGACTACCAGTTGGCCGGGTTTCAGTTGGGGACACAGGACGTGTCGGAGATAGGCCAGGAAGACATCGCCATCGGTGGCAGACTCAATGGACATAGTCGCCACCCATCCGGAAACACTCACGGCCCCCAGCAATGTCAGGGTCCGCCAGCGGCCAGCCGGAACTCCCTCCTCGACGCGTGCCCCATACAGGGCCCGACCATAGCGCCGGGTCATTTCCGTCGTAACGCCGCTTTCGTCGACGAAGATGATTTGCGCCGGATCGATGTGTCGAAATTCCTGCTGCCAGAGCTGGCGCTGTGCTTTGACTCGCTCGCTGTCCTGCTCGGAAGCATGGAGTGACTTTTTTTGAGACGCAGACCTGTCCGCTTCAGGACGGTCCAGAGCTGCGTGATCCCGATCTCAATGTTCCGCTCGCTACGCAGGTCTTCCTGCAACTCCACCAATGTTCGATCAGGCTGATCTTTCACCCGCGATCGCAGATATTCAATCGCTTCGGTGGTGATGCGGCTCTTGCGGCCACGCTTGCCAGCCGGTGGCTTTTGCTTCTTTCCCGTCTGGCTGAAAAAAGCTGA
>Ga0206860_10029_pt2 | contig 27526 bp, 27 predicted proteins | sample Alteio_BWOrgCont_44_FD_152624 | JGI IMG/M metagenome (GOLD analysis project Ga0206860, IMG submission 152624) | Enriched cells from forest soil in Barre Woods Harvard Forest LTER site, Petersham, Massachusetts, United States -... | ecosystem: Environmental > Terrestrial > Soil > Temperate forest >...
TAGAGATATATGTTTAAGAAAATTCCTTGGAAAACAATTTTATTAACTCTTTTTGTTTGGACAGCCTTCTGGGATATCAAAGATACGATTAATGACAAAAAGACTTTATTTATATTTAGATGGATATTTTCTGATAAAAATTATGCCAAAAACATTGAAATACAGAGCTATATTTTAACTGATGAGCAGGTAAGCTATATGCTGGCTCATCCAAATGAAAGTGTGCGTCAACCGACTAAAAAAGAACTTTTTTTAAAACCGGTAAGTGTGGTGTTGCGCCTCAGAAATCTTAATGGTGGTGTTGCACAAGGGAAGTTATCATGGACTATAACAGACCGTGGGTGGAATTCGGTAGATGTCAACAACATTCCCATAGACAGCAATAAAAAGCAAAAATTTAGTGACATCATCATTTCACTTGGGACACTAATAACAGATAGAGAAGAAATACCGCCTGATCCAGTTTCAATCAGATGGGACGAATTATACGTCTATCGTTAAACTATACAATAATAATAATCGATTAAAATTTCAATTCGAGATTAAAAATGTCTTTATCTGAACAATTTAGTCAAAATTGCATTTTGATTTACTTAACTCACCTTATGCACAATTTTAAGAGTGCTTTTAGCACCTCTACCCATCTATAAAGCATACACATTTTACAAAGAGCTTACCTTAATATACAGCTTGGGCTATTTCAAAAACCATTTTTTCAAATTATGCGTAAGGTGAAGCTATAAAAAAAATAATTACACTGTAGAGATATATGTTTAAGAAAATTCCTTGGAAAACAATTTTATTAACTCTTTTTGTTTGGACAGCCTTCTGGGATATCAAAGAAACCATAAATGGTGATAAAGATTTTTTTTTATTCAGGTGGATTTATTCTGATATAAACTATGCCAGGAATATAGAAGTACTTTCTTATATACTGACTGACGAACAAGTATGTTATCTGGTTTGCCACCCTGAAGAAGAGATTAATCAGCTCAATCAAAAGGAATTATTCCTCAAAGAAGTAAATCTTGTATTGCGAATTAGAAATCTCTATAGCGGATTTGTTAAAGGGAGACTTTCTTGGTCTCGCCCTGGAGAAGAATGGAATACGGTTGACGTAAAAGATATTCCCATACCCGGCAACTCAAAAAAATTTGGTGACATTATAATTGCCTTGGGGGTACGTATTGTCGGTAAAGATGATATGCCACCTGATCCAGTTTCAATCAGATGGGACGAATTATACGTCTATCGTTAAACTATAAAATAATAATAATAATCGATTAAAATTTCAATTCGAGATTAAAAATGTCTTTATCTGAACAATTTGGTCAAAATTGCGTTTTGATTTACTTAACTCACCTTATGCACAATTTTAAGAGTGCTTTTAGTACCTATTCCTACCCATCTATAAAGCATACACATTTTGCAAAGAGCTTAGGCTATTTGCTGCAATATGTCTCCTTATATACAGCTTGAACTATGTCAAAAATCACTTTTTCAAATTATGCTTAAGGTAAGGTTATAAAAAAAATAATTACATTGTAGAGATATATGTTTAAGAAAATTCCTTGGAAAACAATTTTATTAACTCTTTTTGTTTGGACAGCCTTCTGGGATATCAAAGATACGATTAATGACAAAAAGGCTTTATTTATATTTAGATGGATATTTTCTGATAAAAATTATGCCAAAAACATTGAAATACAGAGCTATATTTTAACTGATGAGCAGATAAGCTATATGCTGGCTCATCCAAATGAAAATGTACGTCAACCGACTAAAAAAGAACTTTTTTTAAAACCTGTTAGTCTAGTGTTGCGAGTAAGAAATCTTAATGGTGGTGCAGCTGAAGGACAATTATCCTGGAGCATGCCGGAAAAAAGGTGGAATTCAGTATATGTAAATAACATTCCTACAAATAGGAATACCAAACAACAATTTAGTGACATCATCATTTCACTAGGGACACTAATAACAGATAGAGAAGAAATACCACCTGATCCAGTTTCAATCAGATGGGACGAATTATACGTCTATCGTTAACTGTGCAATGATAATAATCGATTAAAATTTCAATTCGAGATTAAAAATGTCTTTATCTGAACAATTTGGTCAAAATTGCGTTTGGATTTTCTTAAATTTCATTTCACTGTGCCTTTACGCTGATACTCAGAGATTATTTCAATATGATAAACAAAATCAACTTATCACTGAAACAACAGCTGACGGTCAGAGCATTAGTTATGAATATGATTTCGCTGGTCGATTACTGAAAGAAAATATGCCCGATGGCACGGTACACTATCTTTATGATAAAAACGGCAATTGCACGCAAATGAGCGACAAGCACGGCATTACTACATACCAATATAATGGTTTTAATCAACTGATGACAATCATCATGTAACTGGAACAAATTGGTAACTCACCTTACCGCATAATTTGAACAAGTGATTTTTGACATAGCCTAGAGCTATATATAAGGAGATACATTGCAGCAAATAGCCTAAGCTCTTTGCAAAATGCGTCTCCTTTATAGATGGCTATGGATAGATACTAAAGACAATCTTCAAATTATGCTTAAGGTGGGTTAGTTATAATTATGCAGCACTAATCGAGGCTACAAAGATGCCCAATGAACACAACGCTAGTGATGCTACCTTTGGACGCTCTTCATACAACCAGTAACCCCATAAATTGCATAAAATGATGACGGCAATTGAAAATAGTGGGAAGATTAAACCGCGCTCAAGCGGTGTGGCCACTTGTGTAGCTTGCAAAAGAAAATAAGTAGAAGCTGCGTTTCCAATACCACTTAAAGCACCAAAAATGATTTTGCTACCTTTGCTTAAAAATGTATTTACTGGCGTTGCTACTGATGCCTGACCTTCTATATAATTTTTTTGTTTTAATCTTCTTTGATTAAGTAATACAAACGTTTGAAATATTAAGGCCATTCCAAAAAAACCAACCATAAACCATACATCGGCCGCATCGCTAGCAGAATTACCAGTGATTAAAAATCTACTTTGAAAAATGCATAAAATTAATATTTGTACAAAACAACACCCAAAGACATAACGGCGCCATTTTGTGGAATTGCTTTTGGCACTTTTATTTGAAAGTAAACCGGCAAACAAGCCAATTAAAATTAAAACCGTGCCTACTACCTGATGGCTAGTAACAATAAAACCAAAAGAAGAACCAAGTAGTAAAAATAACAAAATGTTGGGAAAGACTGAGCTGGCATTTTGAAAAGTAAACGTTATACCTGCCGAAGTATGCTGCAAAGCACGTGAAGTAATGGTCATCATAATCACATTCAAAATCCCTGCCCCACAACCAATGAGCAATATATTACCATCCCAAGAATTTAAAATTAAATCGGGCCTAATTAAAAATGAGCAGATAAAAGAGACAAGATAGTAGTGAAAAAGAAATTGATAAGCAGCTGAATTGTTAGAAGAACACTTACGAAAAAACAAATTTGAGAGAGATGCGCAACTTGCAGCAATGAGGGCAAATAAAATAGCATTCATAGTTATGACACCTCTTAAAAATTTTTAACCTATTTTAATTTAAAAACTCTTAAAAAGCAAATATTTAATTTAAAAATTAACTTAAATTATTGACTTTAGATACTATTTTATTTAAGCTAATTCCAAATCTAAATCAACAGTCTAGCAAGATTACTTCATATATGACTAGGATTCTTTTTTATAACCTGAATTTTGAGTTTTTTTTATAATTTCAAAAAATTTTAGAGATTAATATGTTACCCGATACCTCTTTAGTTCACAAACAGCACACTTGTCAAATAACTCTGGAAAGAAAAGGCAGCGCATTATTTGATGACTCTCACACAGGTCCATCCACTCCCACCGAAACTAAAGAAACAGCGGCGACAAAAAACAAAAAAAAAGAAAAAATCAGCAAAACTCAAAAAGCTCTAATTAGCTCATCATTAGGCTCGTCTTTTTCACTAACTCCCATAAGTGAAGAAAGTTTAACTCAAAGACACTCACTTTTTACAGAAAACTTCTGCCCAAAGCTAAATACCCAAGAATGTGCTTTAGCAGTAACTATTATACAGGGCAGTGCACCTTGCAAAAATATGAATTTATTTGAAGTTTTTATAGCTGATTTTTTAAATCAATGGAGATTAATCATTTCCAATGCCACTGCACTTAATGTAGAATTAATGAAAGAGTTAGGGCTATTTCATGCTAAAAATAATATTTACAATCAGATGCATCATTTATATCTTTATATATATGGAAATGAAAAAAAAGATTTAGGCATTGACGTACAACTGAATTATCATCCTAAATTTTTTATGAACGAATCCTCAGCGATAAAATGGTTAGAAAATTACTCCTGTGATTTACAAAATTTTATCGATAGTATCGAAAAAAGAAAAAAGCAACTCAGCAATTTAATTCCCTCTTGTAAAAGTATTAAAACGCTCCATGAAGTGCACGAGCGCTACAAAATAACATTAGTATTGCTAAAAAATCTACAGATTTTACAGCAAAAGGCACTTTTAATGGGGAAATTGCTAAGCACAGATAAAATTTGGGAACTTTTTGTAAATACAAAAATATCATCATGGACTGAATTTAGTAACGCTAGTGAAAAATTAATACCAGGCTCCCAATTTAATTTTCTCATCAAAAAATTTATTAGTATTAGAGGTTCTGTCACTGCCAACAATGTGCATCACGAAAAATATGTCCAAGTCATTGAACAAATGATCTCCGAAAAGTTTAGTAAAACATCAATTGCTAAATCTCTGGCAGCTTATAAAGATTACTCACACACTAGCGTTATTACACTGCTGTATCTTCTTAAATGCTTAGCGCGAGCACAAAAAGATCCGCTTTATAATCATCATACTTTTTGTAGGGATACAAAAATGAAATGTGCAAATCAATATCCTGAGCAAAAGGAATTTATCGCCTTTCTCCATTATCTAATCCTATCTTCAGAGTTAGAAGATAAATTGTTAAATGATCTAAACCTAACTATGAATGATCATTTTTTGATAGAATTAAAAAAATTTAATTTGACGATTCCTCAATCTTATATCAAAAGATTACTTAAAATGATCAGTTTGAGCATAAATGATGACTTAACTGATAATCTTTTACCTTTAGAGACCCACTCTAATCTTTTAAGAAAAATTCAAGTCGAGATTGTAAAATTAGTGCAAACAGCTAATCTAGAAATAAAAAGTTTTATTAGTGACCTACCACTTGAAAGCATCTCAGAGGAACTCAATATAGCTTTTAGTGATGCCTCTTTTCGTCTATCTCATTGTCTATTGGCCATTAATCCTATTTATGAAGCGCTTAGTAAATCTAAATTTATTATGCCTAAATTTGATTATATTCTTGAAAAAGTTTTGCAGATTATAAAAATAGCAAAGCAGGATGGTGAAATAGATTTTAGTGATATTAAAAAATTAAAAAGTCAGATAAGTGAACTTTTACAAAATTTATTATTTCCACTCTGTGTCAATATCATTATTGTAACTGATACTAAAGCCTTGTTTACTCAAAATCTTTGTGAGGATATACTAAATATTCTTCCCAAAGATATTTTACGAATTTTAAATCTCAAAGGCTTTGATGCTATTTTTTTAGAGATCAATCCACCCGCTACTATTACAACTACTCCAAAAGAAGTTATCACCACCCCTGCTGCAAACATTGTTACAGAAACACAAGCAGCTCCAAAGAATAGTACTACAAGTACTATTGTCCCATTGCCCGCAACCGCTTCTAAAAAAGAAAAAAAGCAAGTTTTAACTACACAAGCTTCTTTAACTGCAAAAACTGCATTAACTTCACAAAACATCACACCGCCAAAAAAAGAAATACCTGATAAACAAGCTTTTAAAGATGCTAAAAATAGGCGCACGATCGGTAAAATTTTAAGTATAGCAGATTTTGAATATGAAAAAACTGGCAGACATGACAATTTTCGGCATAGAATTACGGGAAAACGAATTCCCGTTCCTAATGATGTAAGTGATTTAGGTACACGTATGGCTCTTTTCCGTCTCATGCATGAGGCTCTAGAACAGGTTAAATAGCACCTTCAAATCTAGTTTAAAGAAGTCTATTGCTAAAGGAAGTACAAATTTAGCTCAATTCTAATTTATGTTAGTATAAAGCAATCAGTTCGTTCATAAAAAAATGACTTTTAAAAAACAGATTGAAAAATAATCATTCACTAACACATTCTTTAAATCATTGCAGTTATAGATCTGATCTAAGCAGTTAATGAAACTGCCTTAACGCTCATTTTAACAAGAAGCTTATGAGGATATATGTGGAAATTATTAGTTGTAGTGTGTATTGCTTTTTCAACAAACTTAAGTGCTGAAATAAAAATATTAGCCTTTTCAGGTAGCTCCCGCGAAGATTCGGCAAATAAAAAATTAATTCAAGAAGCAGCCAGTATTGCGCGAGAAAAAAAGGCTAATGTTACTGTCCTCGATCTTAAAGACTATCCTATCCCCTTTTATGATGGCGATCTTGAAACCAAAGAGGGTATGCCCTTAAAAGCCAGACAGCTGCGACAATTGATGATTCAAAGCAATGTTATAGTTATTGCCTCGCCTGAATATAATGGCTCGCTTCCAGCAGTACTCAAAAATGTAATTGACTGGGCGTCAAGAAGCGAAAATGGAAGTTATTCACTTGAGGCCTTTAAAGGGAAAAAATTTATTATTATGAGCGCTTCGCCTGGCGGTGGTGGTGGTGCTAGAGGCCTGACACACTTACGCACGATCTTAGAAAATCTCGGTGGCACAGTCCTTACACAACAATTGGTGCTTCCCGATGCTTATAATGCTTTTAATCCAGATGGGCACTTGAAGGACCCTAAATTAAAATCAGAACTGCAGCAACTTATGGAAGCTGCCGCCTAATTTGGCAGTATTTTTTGCAATAGACTTCTTTAAATCGTTCTTTAAATTATGTGTAAGGTGCATTAAACCGAATTTTGAAATAAGCCCATTACCCATTGCGGATCTAACGCCAGCCATAAGAGAGTGCTAAAAGCTAGTACACCTACAAAGACCAGTGGCAAGGTAGCGGAATAAATTATTTTGGTTTGTGTATATTTTGAAAAAATCAACGAGACAATACGTAGATAATAATAAGCAGCAAATACCGATAAGCATAAAGCCACCACTACCAAAAGATGATAGTTGGCTTTAAAAGCTACTTTAAATAGATAAAATTTAGCAAAAAATCCTGCTGTCGGCGGTATGCCACTTAATGTCAAAAGAGCCAACACTAGAATGGCTGCGCGCCATGGTGAGCGATAAGCCAGCCCATTTAAATCTGTCAACATTAATCCTTTTTCATCGCGATCAAGCTCAGTTAAAACAGCCAAAATAGCGATCATGGCAAAGGCATAAACAATAAGATAAAAACTTAGCGCACTTATTGCCTCACTAGTTCCAGCTGCTAGTGCTAATAACATAAAACCAGCTTGCGCAATGCCTGAATATGCTAAAAATCTGCGCAGACGATTTTGGCGCAAGGCGACAATATTAGCATAAATTAGAGTAGGATATGCTAACCATGCCATTGCCTGCTGCCATAACGCATCAAATCCTGCTAATTCTACTAAAAATACGCGCGCCAAGGCTACAAATGCAGCCGCTTTAGTACCAACTGCCATAAAAGCAATTACGGGTGTGGCAGCGCCACTGTAGGCATCAGGCGCCCACATATGAAAAGGGACAATGGCCGCTTTAAAACACAATCCTAAAGAAATTAATGCAATGCCACTTAAAAATAGAATACGTTGATTATGAGCAGCCAAGGTTCGATAGTGCTCGGATAGCCCGTCAAACTTTGTTGTACCAACAGCTCCATAAATTAAAGCAATGCCGTATAACAAAAAAGCCGTTGCAAACGCCCCCATCAAAAAATATTTAACACTCGCCTCGGCAGAAAAACGCCACTGTTTCATGTATCCACATAATAAGTATGAGGAGAGTGATAGCAATTCAATGCCAATAAATAAAGTTAAAAAGTCGGCGCTAGCGCTTATCAATAGCATTCCAACTAATGCGGAGAGTAAAAAGAAAAAATACTCACCCTGTGATATGACAAAATATTGCAAAAAAGAAGCCGATAGCAATGCAATAGCCAAGCTTAAAAACAAAAAAAAGAGAGTGAAAAAATGTGCAAATTCATCAAAGCGTAACCATGTCGTAAGTAAAGGATTGTCGCTGATATTAGACGGCCATGCTACAAAAATAGCTGTGATTAGTGCTAGCGCAGTTAAAATGGGAGCATAATGGCCTATTTTTTTGTCAGTTAAACTTTCCAACAAAATTAAAATCAAAGCCATCCCAAAAGTGATCAAAATGGGCGCCAGTGCCATGTAATCGATTAATTTCAGAGATTGCTCCATACTACAACACCCTTTTTATTTCCTTTATAATCACTTAAATACATTAAAATCGGCGATGTTCTGTGTGGCTTGCTCCGCTATTTGAACAATAGGTAATGGGTAAAGACCTAGTGCAATAATTGTCATAGTAAGAATACCTGCTAAAATTACCTCCAGCACACTTAAATCAGGCTTATTTGCGACATATTTATGATTTTGAAGAGACGCCGGTATGCCAAAATAAATTTTCTGCATCGCACGCAACATATAAATGACAGTTAAAAGCGTCGTAGCACCGGCTATAACAGCCACAAGTGGTTGTTGCTCAAATAAGCCAAATAAAATTAATAACTCACCAACAAAATTATTGGTACCAGGCAATGCCATATATGCCAGGATAAACAACAAAGTAAACCAACATAATTTTGGGAAAATTTTTGCAAGGCCACCAGCCTCTTGCATATCTGTAGTGCCTAATCTCTGTGCTAACCAACTCGATGCTAATAATAGCGCAGTAATAGTAATACCGTGATTAATGGACTGTAAAATAGCACCACTATGGGCAATTTGATCGACCATAAATAATCCAAGTAAAATAAAATTTAGATGCGAAAAGCTAGCATAAGCAAGTAACCGCTTGAAATCATTTTGCCACCAAGCGGCTAGCCCTCCATAAATTACTCCTACAATGGCAAGGCTCACTAACCATGGACTCCAGAGAACCATAAATGGATTAAAAAGCTCCCAACTAATGCGGAACAAACCATAAACACCTGCTTTAGAGAGCAACGCAGCTAATAAAATTGTGGCCGCTGTTGGTGCTTGATAGTAAGTATTTGGTAACCAGGCATGAAAAGGAAACATGGGTATTTTAACTGCAAACGCTAACATGAAGATAGCGCAAATCCAAGCTGCATGTGGTAATTGAGCAGCACTCTGTGCTAAAAGTGCAATATCAAAAGAATGATTTTGTGATAAGAAATACAAGGCCAATACCGCAGCAACCATAAGAGCGGAACCAGCTAACATATAAATCAGAAATTTCAATGCTATTTTGGGCCCTTCGGTATCACCAAAATATGCTATCAACATATATAGAGGTAATAATATAGCCTCCCAAAATATGGTGAATAAGGCTAAATCGCGAGCCGTAAAAAAACCAATTAGCAGTCCTTGCAACACAAATATTAAACTATAAAAAAAAGGAGCCCCCGCCGTCTTATTTTTTGGTGCTAGTGTTAAAGCCAGCGGAACTACAAAGGCGCTCAAACACAAAAACAACAAACTCAACGCATCAACATTTAAATGAAAATTTATTGATAAGGCCGGAATCCAGACGTAGTTTATTTCTGCACCTATCCAACCCACAGGATCGCTGAGCAATAAAATCAATGGCAATAAACTTAGTATAATTGCGTAGATTTTGAGATTTTTAAGGGCTATCGTTGCACCACCTAAAGTCACAGCAGCAGCCACAAATGGATAGGCAAATAGCAATAACAATTTAGACATGAGCACCCTTTATAATACCAAAAAACAAATTAAAAAAGTAGCCCCTAATACAATCCAGGCCACATAAGAGCGCGTTTGACCACTTTGCAGGCTTTGCAATACAATTGCAAATTTTTGAGTGAAAGTGCCAATCCATTGCAACATATAGGTAAATACTTGCGGCTCCAATATACCTGAAACAAACTTAGCACAGGCTTTTAAGGGACGCACAAAAATAAAATAATAGAACTCATTTATAAAAAAGGCTTTTTGGACAATCTCGCTAAATTTTGCTGAATTAACCCCTTTAGCAAACCTTTTGTAAGGTCTTGTATATATCCAGGCTACTATTAACATACTTGCGATCACACTGGCCACTACCACCGACTGGGTGTCAGTCCACTTCAAACCATTTTGCAGTTCGGCCTCAACGGGTGTTAAGATAATAAAATCAAGGAATTGTTGTAATAGAATCGCATGCTTGTAGTTGTACTCTAAAAAACCACCAAAAATATCTAAAAGGGCTAAAACTAAGGCTGGTATTAGCATTACAAGAGGCGCTTCTTTGGCTGATAAAGCACTTTCAGAGGCTCTGCCCGTAAAAACAAGGCAATAGGCGCGCATGCAATAAATAGCAGTTAAAACAGAAGCTACAAATGCTGCATAAAACAGCCAATTCAAATCTGCTGCATGCACTTGCTCTAAAATTAAATCCTTACTGAAAAAGGCGGCCAGTGGTGGTAAACCAGATAAAGATAATACTCCTAAGAAAAATAAATAATTAGTTTTAGGCATTCTTTTGGATAAGCCACCCATTTTAGACATTAGGGTATTTCCATGCAGCATATGTACCACATTACCTGCCGTTAAAAACAACAACGCTTTAATAAAAGCGTGTGTCGTTAAATGAAAAATAGCTGCATAAAATGCACCGGCACCACAAGCTAAAAACATAAAACCTAGCTGGCTGATGGTAGAATATGCCAAGACTCTTTTTAGATCGACCTGTGCTGTAGCGCATATAGCGGCAAAAAGTGCTGTTATACCACCCACAATCCCCACCACTTGCAACACTAGGGGAGTTAACATAAATAAGCTATACATGCGCACAATCAAATAAACTCCAGCTGTCACCATAGTAGCGGCATGAATTAAAGCGGAGACTGGTGTGGGACCCTCCATGGCATCAGGCAACCACGTAAAGAGTGGCAACTGAGCTGATTTTCCAATAGCACCAATAAAATATAAACCAGTTATGATTGTTAAAATATCAACAGATATTGCTCCACCTTTTTGCAAAATTGTGGCGATATGTGTAGTGCCAAAATAATAAAAGGTTAATACAATGCCAAGCAACAATCCAAAATCACCGATGCGGTTGATAATAAAAGCTTTTTTGGCCGCATAGGCTGCCGGCAATCGTGTATACCAAAAGCCGATTAGCAAATAAGAGGCTAAACCAACACCTTCCCAACCCATAAATAAAACTATTAAATCGCCCGCTAACACCAAAAGAAGCATGGCAAAAATAAAAAAATTCATACAAGCAAAATAGCGTGCATGATCTTCTTCTTCTTCCATATAACCGATCGAATACACATGGATAAGAAATCCTACACCAGTCACAATAAGGGACATCAATAAGGCTAATGCATCAAAGTGTATGGTAAAGGCAACATTAATCTTCTGCAAATGCACCCATTCAAAAAGAGCGTATTCAACTACCAGTGGCTCTCCCAAAATATGGCGCACTAATACAATGCCAAAGCATGCAAAGGCACTCAATATTGCACCACAGCCAATTATGTAACTTTGTTTACGAGTGCAGAAGCTGCTTATTGTCATGAGCAATAGAAAGCCTACTAATGGCAAACCTAAGGCAGCATAAACTAAATTCAACATGCTACCCTCTCAAATCATTGTATTGATCAACATCCACCACCTGTTTTTGGCGAAAAAGGTTGATGATTAACGCTAATCCAATCGCCACCTCAGCTGCTGCTATGACTAGCACAAAGAAAACCCATAACAAGCCAATTTGATTGCCCCAACTTTGAGCAAAATAAACAAAAAGCAAATTGGCGGCATTAAGCATCAATTCAATAGATAAAAAGAAAAGTAAAGCATTGCGCTTCACTAGTGCTCCAATTATCCCAATGGTAAACATGCTCAAGCTAATAACCATAATATAAAGCAGGGGCATTTAAGATTCCTTTTTGGCAAAATAAATTACACCCACTATGGCAAGGAGAATGACAAGTGAGGCTACTTCAAAAGGGAAAAAAAATTGGCTATACAGATCGATACCTAAAGATTGCACCGTGCCAAAGTTAGGCTTATCAGTATGCAGAGCAACAGTTGGTGGCAAAGTTAATGAAAAAACAACTGCCACTAATGTTAATGTAAGTGCAAAGGCCGCAAGTGCTAACCACAAAGGTTTACAGCGGGAAGCATATTTAATAATTTGAGCATGAGCATCTTGAAAAAGAACAATAACAAAAACAAAAATCACTAAAATAGCCCCTGCATAGATCAATAATTGCACCGCGGCAATGAATTGGGCTGATAATTCCAAATAAAATCCGGCCAAAGTTAGCAACACTAACAAAAAGAAAAGGCCTGAGTGCATTGGTTTTTTTGCTAAAATCACCCCTAAGGAGGAAAAAATTAACATTGCTCCAAGCAACCACTGTATAAAAGAAACACCAGCAAGAGCCATAATTATTATATTTCCCGTTTTGGATCGCGCCCAGAATCGCCTGGATTTTTTTCTGTTAGAATTTCTTTAGTAAAAATTAGCTCCTCGCGGCTTTGTGCCGACAATTCGTATTCATTGCTCAATACGATGGCCCCCGTCGGACATGCTTCTTCACAATAACCACAATAGATACAGCGGAGCATATTAATTTGAAAGTCAGCAGCATAACGCTCACCATGTGAGTGTACATCATCAGGTTCATTAGCGGCGGGTTTAACATAAATAGCTTGCGCGGGGCAAACAATGGCACATAATTCACAACCTACACAGCGCTCTAAACCATCATCCCATTTGGTTAGATAATGTCTGCCACGTGAGCGTGCTGGTAAAATTTTTCTCTCTTCAGGATACTGTAAAGTCACAGGGCGTTTAAAAGCATGTTTTAATACGATAAGCAATCCGTGCATCATAGAGATGATTTTAGAGATCGTATCTTTCACTTTACACCACAGTAAAATAAGTAGTTATAATTAAATTTATAATCGATAATGGGAGCAATATTTTCCAACTAAAACTCATCAATTCTCCATAGCGAAAACGGGCCATAGTAGCACGTACCCACAAAAAGAGAAAAACTACTATCGCTATTTTGCATATAAACCAGAGAATGGGAATATCAAACGGCCCCAGCCAACCACCAAAGAAAAAAGTAACCATGATAGCGCTGACTGCTAAAATATTGATATATTCGGCCATAAAAAACATGGCAAACTTCATACCGCCATATTCAGTATGGTAACCAGCGGTTAGCTCTTGCTCAGATTCAGGCAAATCAAACGGGGCTCGATTAGTCTCGGCAAAGGCGGCAATTAGATAAATGATAAAACTCAGTGGATTGGTCCAAATAAACCAATGTTCACGCTGCATCTGTACAATCTCAGGCAATCGTAAAGTACCCGAAGCCACTACCACAGTTAAAAGAGCCAAGCTCATTGGAATTTCATAACTAATCATTTGCGCTGTGGCACGCAATCCCCCCAATAAGGCATAGCGATTGTTAGAACCCCAACCTGCTAAAAACACACCGTAGACAGCTAAAGAAGAGACTGCCAAAATTAATAAAATGCCAACATCCACATTAGCGATATACAATGCAACTGTATGGCCCCAAAGCTGGATCGTGTCACCAAATGGAATTAAGACAAAAGCAAATAAGGCTGTAAATAGGGTAATGGCTGGCGCTAAAGCATAGGTGAGGGCATCGGCTCCAGCAGGCCTGAAGCTTTCTTTGCATAAAAGCTTGATACCATCAGCTAGTGGTTGCCATAAACCTAGCGGTCCCACGCGATTAGGTCCCAAACGCAACTGCATACGAGCCATCACAACACGCTCACAAAAAGTCATATAAGCCGCAGCACCCATTAATATCATTATGAGAACTATACTTTTGATTAAAATTTCTATGCTATTGCTCATTTTCAGCACGCTCCATTTTAATCCTAAAACCATTCCATCCATAAGCTTCTAAATTTTGCAGCGGCAAACTGTTAGCAAAACCAAGTGGTAACACTAGTGTTTGTGCCGCCACACCTGTATCATATTTTAGTGTGGCATTGATCCAAGCCCCATGTGCTGATAGACGCACTTTTTGTCCGTCGCTAATATGCCGTTTTTCCCCTTCACTTGGATGGCAACGGACAAATGGTTTCTTGGTTAATGACATTAAATGTGGATTATGCTGCATTCGGACACCATGATCAAAAAGCACCTGTGCAAAGGTCCCCATTAGCTCTTCTTCTGTATGTTCTGCAAGTAATTGTGACTGAATAGCAGTGTGTTCTGTGTGAGCAGGATAAACGACAGAAACTGTAGGATAGATAAATTGAGAATTGGTCAAAATTTGGGCAAAATCAGCATCAACAGCTAATTTATGCTGTAATTTTTGCGCCAGGCGAATGAAAATATCACCATCACTATAGATTTGAGATGGAATATTTTTAGCTGGCGCTATTTTTTGTAAGCGTCCTTCAATATTTATGAAAGTACCACTTTTTTCTACATAGCATAAGGCCGGCAATACCACATCAGCCTGCGCTGCAGTAGCAGTTAAAAACAAATCCTGCACTACCAAACAGCCCAATTTATCTCGAGCCTCTTGCCATACACGATTTGGGAATTTTAATGCTGGATTTGCCCCCACTACATATAAAAAATCCCATCCACTTTGCGCTGCCTTCTCCAAAACTTGTTGTGCATTCATACCCTCCTTCTCATGCAAGGGAAAACCATAAGGGGCGCAATCAGGACGCATGCCGGCTAAGGCCGCTCCACGACTATTATTCCTACCCTCTAAAATATTGATGCTAATAGAGGTTGCTTTTTGACGCCATTGACTTAAAGTATCTAGTATCGCGGAGCGCTGCCCATTATTGAGATACTGCTTACCCACAAAGATTGCGCTAGCACGATTTGATTTTATGACTTCATCAAGCTTTACCAATTCTTGCTTTAACATCGCTAATTCTTCTCCAGGTCGATGCACAAGAGTTTTGGTAAAATAGGGAGAAATTTCAGGGGTGAAGTGACCCATAAAAATAACAGTCGCCCCGGCATGCAAGGCCTCGCGTAAGCGCAACCATATGATTGGAAATTCTTCTGTTAAATCAACACCTAAAATAAGTACAAACGATAGTTTGGCACAATCACCAATCGTTATTTCCATGCCCGTTGAGCACTCTGCTTGACCATTGTTAGTAGTAGAGAATAAAGGCTCACCAATACGATGATCGATATGATTACTGCCGATAACTTGGCGCATTAGTTTTTGCAAAAGAAAATTTTCTTCAGTACTCAAAAGATTTCCACCAAAAGCTGCTAAGCGACCAACAGACTGTACATCTTCTATTTTCTTGGCAATATAAGTAAGAGCTTCCTCCCAACTAACTGCTAACAGTTGCCCATCAATGCGCAATAATGGAGTAGAAAGACGCTTGGGGTGTTCGGTAAACTCATAACCAAACCAACCTTTATCACATAACCAAATATCATTAAGGGAAGGCTGTTCACTTGATCGAGTGCGCATAATTTGACCATCACGGGCATCAAATAACATACTACACCCCACTGAACACAGAGTACAACTACTCTTAGTTACCTCATTATCCCAGGGGCGAGCTTTAAAACGATAAACTCGACTAGTCAAGGCTCCCACTGGACAAATCATGATAGTGTTGCCAATAAATTTAGATTCAACAGCTCCGCCACCAGCTGCACCAATTTCAGTTTTATAACCTCTTTCTAGCAACTCAAGAGCATGATCGCCTGCTACATGCTCGCTAAAACGAGAACAACGGGCACAAGCAATACATCTTTCGCGATCAAGCATTAGCACAGAGCTCATAGGTAGTGGTTTTTTGAAATGTCTTTTTTGTTCAAAAAAACGACTCATCCCAGGGCCATATTTCATAGTATTGTCTTGTAGCGGGCATTCACCGGCACGATCACATACTGGACAATCCAATGGGTGATTTATGAGTAATAACTCCAAAATTTCTTTGCGTTGTGCTCTCACCAAATCATTATCTGTGTGCACTATCATGCCATCAGTTGCCAAGAGTGTGCAGGCTGTCTGCAGTTTTTCCATCTTCTCTACCCCCACCAAACACATACGACAAGCGCCAAAGGGGGGCATGCGATCGTGATAACAGAAGATCGGAATTTCTATGCCTAGCTTGCAAGCGGCCTGATAGACTGTCGTCCCCTTAACTACTGAAAGGGAATGCTGATCGATTGTTATATTAATCAAGCTGTTAGCGTCTGTATTCATAGCTACTCATATGACGTTAAGTGATTTTTTATATGGATATGCAACTGACATAGGCGGTAGCTCACCGGCAGCTGGGTTGCGCTTTATGTAGGAAATAAACTCATCTTTAAACTCCGCAATGGCGCTAATAATCGGAGGAGCGGCACCGGCAGCAAATGCACAAAAAGAAGTCGCTGCCATATGATGGCAGATCTGATCGATAACCGTTAAGTCGTTCCACGTACCACCACCGGCACAAATACGTTGCAACATCTGCAAAGTCCAGCGTGTACCTTCGCGACAAGGTGTACATTTGCCACAAGACTCATCTTGGTAAAACTCCATCAGTCGTTCCGCCACTTTTACCATATCAGTCGAGTCATCAAATACAATGATCGAAGCAGTACCTAAAGCAGATTTTCGCGCCGTTAATGTATCAAAATCCATGCAAATATCCAAATCGTGCCGCGTCAACAGTGCACAGGAAGAACCACCGGGGTAGCATGCCTTAAAAGTTCTATTGGGGAACATTCCGCCAGCATGCTCTAAGACACTACGCAAAGAAATACCCATCGGAAATTCATAGCAACCGGGGGCCTGCACTTGTCCGCTAACTTGAAAAATTTTTGTACCTCTATTGTGGACTGTGCCAATTCCCTGATACCAAGTGGCTCCATGTTTAACAATATGTACCACGTTACAAAGCGTTTCAACGTTATTGACTATAGTTGGAGAGCCGTATAAACCAGCTACAGCTGGGAAAGGTGGACGCAAACGTGGTGTAGCACGGAATCCTTCAATAGAATTTAATTGCGCTGTTTCTTCACCAGCCATATAAGAGCCAGCACCAGTATGCACAATAATTTCTAAGTTGTAATTTGTCCCGAAGATATTTTTTCCTAAGTATCCTCGTTCCTTGACCTCTTTAATCGCCTGGCGTAGTTTGGCAATTCCTTCAAAAAATTCGCCACGGCAATAAATAAAGGCATGCTCTGCTAAAATAGCATAACTTGCGATAATGATACCCTCGATTAATTGATGCGGATCGCGCTCAATGATTAAGCGATCTTTAAAAGAACCCGGTTCGCTTTCATCTGAATTACATACCAAATAAGTGATCGTTCTATTGGGAGGCAAAAAAGACCATTTTTGACCGGTTAAAAAACCAGCTCCTCCGCGACCTCGCAAACCTGATTGTTTAACACATTCAACAATGGCAGCAGGTTCCATAGCCGGAATGACCTGTTTTAGAGTCTGGTAACCACCATTTTTTTCATACACCGACAGCTGGCACTGCTTAGGGCAATCAATATGTTCTAAAAGAACGCGCATTTCAGCCATCATCTACATCCTTTACCAATGGCCTAATCATCTCAGAAGCTTGTTTTAGAATGCCATCAAGATCATCTTTGTGTACTGGTCCAATCACCTCTTCATCCAATAATAGCATGGGAGCACGATCACAAGCCGCTAAACATTCAGTCGGTATGACTGTAAACTGACCATCGACATTAGTCCCTCCAGGCTTTATATTGAGTTTACAGCACAAATTTTCCAGTATTTCGTCGGAGCCGCGCAACATACAGGAGACATTTTTGCACACGCGAATAATGTGTTTACCGACAGGCTTTTCAAACAGCATGTCGTAAAAAGTCACTACCGCATGTACTTCATTAGCTGTAATCTCAAATAGGGCAGCAATTTCTTGTTGCACCTCTAGGGGCAAATAGCCTATTTCGGCTTGCGCCAAATGCAAAGCAGGTAACAAGGCTGATCGTTTTTTGGGATATTGACCTTGTAGCTCTAAAATAGCTGTAATTGTTTTCTGACTAAGCATTAACGATCAACGTCTCCTAATATGGGGTCTACACTAGCAATTGCCACAACGACATCTGATATAATGAGACCAGGTAAAATTTTCTTTAACACTTGTACATGCGGAAATGATGGTGAGCGTATGCGCAGACGATAAGGTTGATGAGCACCGTTGCTCACAAGATAACAGCCTAATTCACCACGCGCTGATTCCACACACTGATATAATTCACCAATTGGTGGGGCAATTCCTTCACAAATTAACTTAAATTGATGGATAACAGCTTCCATGCTGCGTGCTAATTCACGGCGAGGCGGCAAAGCAATTTTGCGGTCATTGGTTATTACAGCACCAGGCTTTAAGCGCTTTAAAGCTTGCTCAATTAAACGGCAGCTTTGTTCCATTTCTTGCATGCGCACCAAATAGCGCGCATAGGCATCGCCAGCAGCTTGCGTTGGTATATCAAAATCATAGCTCTCATAGCCTAAATAGGGATATGCTTTGCGAATATCATAGGCAATACCTGCCCCGCGAATAATGGGGCCAGTACACATGAACTGCTGACAAAGCTCTGGCGTAATAATGGCAATGTCTTGTAAGCGATTGCACCAGACGTAGTTATTGGTAAGTAAACTATCTAAATCGCTCCAAGTAGCCGGAAAATCGCGTAGAAAAGCTTTTACATGCTCTTCAAAATGCATATTTAGATCTACCGATAAACCGCCAATACGCCAACATGAAGGAAACATGCGCGCACCAGACATCTCTTCAAATAAATCTAAAATCTTTTCTCTTTCCACAAAACAATACATGTACACCGACGACATGTTAAGCTCTAGCGCACTAGTACCCAACCACAAAAGGTGACTAGCAATACGCGAGAGCTCTAATAATATTAAACGGATGGTGGCGGCACGAGGCGGTATTTCTAAATTTAGTAATTTTTCGACAGTCATGGCAAAGACTTGCTCTTCAGAAGGTCCTGAGAGATAATCTAAGCGATCTAATAAAGTGAAGACTTGATGGTAGGTGCGTGTTTCACATTCTTTCTCAACACCTGTGTGCAAATAGCCAATCACCGGTTCTGCTTTGAGTACAACTTCGCCGTTTAAATGTAACTTTATACGCAAAACACCATGCGTGGATGGATGTTGGGGACCCAGGTTGAGTTCCATAATATCGCCTGATTCCCACAGCTTCGTCAACTGATCTGCATGCAGCATATGTTGTCACTTACGGTTAATGATTCATTTTCTGATTTTCTTTAATGCAGATTACTTCCGATGGTATTTTTGGTTGCACACCAAAATCAAAAGCTACCCTTTCCTCAGTCAATGGATAATCTTTGCGCAAGGGATGTCCTTGCCAATCATCAGGCATTAAAATGCGCTGCAAATCTGGATGACCTATGACACGTATCCCAAATAAGTCAAAGAGCTCTCTTTCATACCAATCCGCCCCCCCCCCATATATCGACTACGGAAGGAAGTTCTTCATCGCGTGCTACATGAACAACGATGCGCAAGCGGGTCAAATTTTGTGGATTATGGAGCCAATATACTATTTTAGTGCGAGTTTGGGGCAATAAATAATCCACGGCCGTCAAGTCCATTAATACTGCATAACCACTATCTTGTGTTTCTTTAAAAAATATGAGCGTTTCTCTTAGCTGTGCTAATTCAATCTCTAAAGTGACCTCGCCCTGAAAATGAATTTCATTTAGCAGCGTGCGCGCTAGTGGACTTTCTTTATAGAGTTTTAAAGCTGTTTCGGTGCTCATGTAATTATTTTTTGCTTTGAAAGATCTTCATTTCGGGCTCTTTTTTGTAATAAAATCAATCCATCAAGTAAAGCCTCAGGTCTTGGCGGACAGCCTGCAATGTAAATGTCAACGGGAACGATTTTATCGACCCCTTGAATGATGGCATAATTGTTATAGACCCCACCACAAGAGGCACAAGCACCCATCGCAACGACAAATTTGGGTTCAAGCATTTGCTCATATACAGTGACTAACACCGGTGCCATTTTTTGGCTAACGCGCCCTGCTACAATCATCACATCGCTCTGGCGAGGGGAGGCTCGAAAAACTTCCATACCAAAGCGAGCCATATCATAGCGACTGGCCGCTGTCGACATCATTTCAATGGCACAACAGGCTAGGCCGAACTGTGCTGGCCACAACGAATTTGAACGAGCCCAATTGATTAATTTTTCAAGTGGTGCGACTAGAAGGGGTGTTTTTTGTTTATTTACTGCCATTGTAATCCTTTTTTGCGCCAGATGTAAGCAAACCCGATTAAAAGGATAGCCATAAAAAACACCATTTCATAAAAGGCAAACGATCCTAATAATTTGCAAACCACTGCCCAGGGATACAAAAAAACAATTTCCACATCAAAAAGCAAAAATAACAAAGCCACCAGATAATGTTGAATGGCAAAACGTTCTTGCATTAGATTTGCGTGCGTTTTAATCCCCGATTCATAGGTCATAAATTTGGCACTACTATCTTTAATGGAGGGGAATATGTATGAGACTGCTAAAACTGCGCAAGTAGCTATGCAAATCAGCCCAAAATATAGATATACCGGATAAAAATCAGACACGATAGACCTAAGGTTAAGGATAGCGAATCATCTGAGTGTATAATAAATATTTTTCTTACTGTCAAGTGTGGTGACTTTCAGCAACGACTAACCTTGCGAAATAAGTCTATTATTTAATAATTAATTTATTACATTAATTAAAAATTATTAACATGTTGATTGATTTTTAATAAACTATATTATATAATAATGTATTATAGTATTAATTTAATTAAGGATATTCAATGCATTTCTTACAGTCCGTTTTATTTGGATCGGAGGGTAATTATAATATATTAGGTGTCGAAGTTAAGTTTAAAAAAACACTCTATAGTTACAATTTAGGAGGTGTTGGTTTTCTTTCAAAATTGGCTACGGAATGCATCAATAATACCGCTTTTCAATGGCTTACACTTGGCTATATGCATGTATTAGTACATGAATTTAGTCATGGGATAGCATATAAATTATTTACTGATCGGATCGGAATAATTACTATTTTCACAAATAATTGCAGCGGGCAAATTTCTAATTCATATAAAAAATTAGATGATTGGCAAAGTAGCATTGTTGCCGTTGCCGGCCCAGTGGGTGATATCGCTTTTTCAATTTTCCAGCTCATCGCAGCCACGAGGCTTAAAAGCTATCTTTCCACACCTTTTGCCTTGCTTTTAGGTGGTGGAGCAGTGTTTTGGATTTCTGGTGAGCTACTTTATGCATTCGTTTCAGCTAAAAATAAAGATAGTGGTGATTTTGGCAATATTGCCAAATACAGTGAGCTGTACTTGATGCTAGCCAGTGTCACTATTATTAGCGAGGTCGCACTAGGCGTATTTTTAGCTATTAACCTGTCCACTTAGTCTTTGCAACAAATGATCACCCACGCGCAAAGCATTGGCAATAGCAGTCAGTGAAGGATTAACAGCGCCAATACTAGGGAAAAAGCTGGTGTCGACCACATACAAGTTATCAAGCTCATGCGTTCTGCAATTTATATTTAAAACCGAAAGTCTAGGATCAGTACCAAAGCGACACGTTCCCGCCTGATGTGCCACGCCAGCAATCGGAATATTTGTTTTTAAATAAAGATGACGAGGGATTAAATAATCTGGATGCATCCCTAAAAGATTAAGCATAGATTTGAGCTTTTCATAAAGCTTTTGCTTAGGAACTTGATTGTTAAAAGTGTAACTTAAATGGGTCTTACCATATTTATCAATCGTTATCCGATTATTCGCAGTAGGCAAATCTTCTGTCGTTAACCAAAAGTCAACAGCGTGATTAGCAATGGTATCAAGCAACATCATAGGTGCTAAAGCAGTTTCAATAGGTTTTTCACCTCTGTACATAGGCCCCTGTGATTTTCCTACCATCTGAATATTACCCATAGGGAATTTAAAATCAGGGCTGCCAAAGTAAAAATCATTTAGTGCTAACGTTTTCTGAAAATGAGTGGGGTTGGTCTCTTTTGATAAAGCTAAAACAGCCTGACTATTATGGAACATATAATTGCGACCAACTTGATCCGAGCCATTTGCCAGTCCATTAGGATGGGCATCATTGGCAGAACTTAGTAAAAGCTTAGCAGAATTTGTTGCCCCACAAGAGACGACTACGATAGCCGCTTTAAATACAGTTTTCTCACCATTTACTTCTACCACCACTTCCGTCACTTTTTTACCTGATGTATCAGTGTTTAACTTAAGTGCTTTGGCATTAGTTAATAATGTAACATTGGTATGTTCTAAGGCGGGCCGCACGGCCACCATTTCAGCATCAGCTTTAGCTTGCACTAAACAAGGAAAGCCATCGCAGGTCTGACAACGTATACAACGACTATTGGACAAATTTTTTTCATCAAGCATAATGGCGCAAGGTGCTGGAAAAGGATGATAGCCGGCCTGCTTGAGGTTATCATAAAGCTCTTGGATGCGTGGCTCGTGTGAAACTGGAGAGTACGGATAGGGTGTGCTATAAGGCGGTTCAGTCGGATCAATACCACGCTCACCATGTACACAATACATTTTTTCAGCTTGCGCATAATATGGTTCAAGTTCCTCGTAACTAATGGGCCAGGCTGGTGAAATACCATCATAGTGTTTAATTTCACCAAAATCTTCTTTGCGCAGCCGATACAGGGCAGCGCCATACATTTTAGTGGCGCCTCCTACAAAATAATGTACTTGTGGCTGAAATGCTTTTCCATTATGGTCATACCAGGTGTCAGCAGAAATATATTTATTATCTACAAAAACAGCTTGCGCACTCCAATTTTCAATTTCACGCGGCAACCAACCACCACGCTCAAGCAATAAAATTTTTTTCCCTGATGCAGCCAGACGATGCGCCAGGGTACCTCCACCAGCACCACTGCCAACAATAATTACATCGTAATCTGTTGAATTTATTTGGTTCATTTGGCCACATCCTTGTTTTCCTTCACGTTAATTCGCTTACCCCAATTAATCCGCGCGCTATCACTTCGATCAAGCATTTGAAAAACAGGAGCATGTGCAAAAAAATCCCAAACCCACGCTAAAAATGTACCAATTCTTTGACGCGCTGTCCAAAGTAATGTCAAATGCACGCCAAGCCACGCTAAATAAGACATAAATCCTTTTAACTCGCGTCTTTGTTTACCAATCTCAGCAATAGCTGCATTTTTACCAATCATGGCCATGATACCCTTATCCACATATCTGAACGGAGTGGGTTGTTTTTCATTTATTTGCGCTAATATATTCCTAGCAGCCCAATAGCCACTTTGTTTGGCGACAGACGCTAATTGCGGCAATGCTTCCCCACCTGGTCCAGGTATATTAGCAATATCGCCAAGTGCATAGATATTTGGAAAGCCCTCTAAAGAAAGATCTGGCAAGACATTGATCCTATCCCCATGTCCACGGCTAATTTTTTCATTTTCCGCAAGTGCTGCTGCTTTTAGCCCACCTGCCCAAATGACAGTACGGGTATTTATTTTATCGCCATTAGACAACAAGACATGATCAGGCGCTATTTCGTTTACCAGTAATCCTAAATGCAATAAGACATGCCGTTCTCTTAAAATTTTAGCAGCATAGTCTTGTGATTCCTTTGAAAAAGGTGCTAAAACATGAGAACTATGATCTACTAGGTGTACGCAAGCTTTGTTAAGAATTTGGATAGAAAATTCTTTTGGTAATGCGATATTTAGCATATCGGCGATAGCGCCAGCTATTTCAATACCAGTTGGCCCAGCGCCGACGATGACAAAATTAAGTATCCCTTGCTCGATTAATTGTCGATTGCGATCGGCATCTTCAAAAACAGCAATAATACGTGAGCGCAAACGCTCTGCATCGACAAGATTATAAAGAGGGAATGAATACTGTTCTGCACCTGTGGTATTAAAAAAATTGACTATCGAACCTAAGGCTAACACGATAAAATCACCCTGATAGCTTTCGCCATCCTCAGTGTGAACAATTTTATTTTGTAGATCAATAGCATTCACTTGCGCCATTTTAATATCGATATTAGCACTCCCTTCAAAAAAATGGCGCAAAGGAGTGGCCACACTTTCAGTGTACATAGCCGATGTCGCCACTTGATAAAGCAGCGGGGTAAAATTGGAATAGTTATTTTTATCAATCAGCGTAACATGAATGGCAGAATCGCGAATCAGCGCTCTAGCACAACTCATGCCCGCAAATCCTCCACCGACAATTACTACTCTTTTTTGCTGCATTTCTTCTCCTTCAAACATGTCCGATTTTGGCACTTTCTATTAAATTTGGCGGAGTGTGCAGTAAAGTGTATTTGCCATACTGATGAATAATTTTAGCTACTAAGGCCGTCCAACCGGTTTGATTGCTTGCCCCAAGTCCTGCACCGTTATCACCATGAAAATATTCGTGAAATAAAATATAATTACTCCAATGAGGGTCATTTTGAAATTTGGCAATTCCTCCATATAGAGGTCTTTGACCTTGTTCATTTTTAAGAAAAATGGCAATAAGCCTTTTTGAGATCTCCATAGACACATCCCATAGATTTAGCATTTTTCCTGACCCAACCGGACATTCTACTTTTAACTGATCATCAAAATAATAGTGAAATTTTTGCAAAGATTCGATCAGCAAGAAATTGAGCGGAAACCATATCGGTCCCCTCCAGTTAGAATTGCCTCCAAAGAGCGCTGTTGTCGATTCTGCAGGCTCATAGTCTAATTTAAATTCTCTACCGCCCAAATTTATAATGAAAGGATTTTTTTCCAAACGTTTTGAAACTGAACGAATACCGTAAGGACTTAAAAATTGCTTTGGATCAAGAATTTTGTTTAGAATTCGTGTAAGCTTTTTGCTATTAGTGAGTGCCAAGAGAATTCGATTCTCTACTCCCAATTTTGTCAAATCAGCAATATTTTTAAGTTTTTCAGGTTGGTTTTCAACAAACCATACAAATCTTTTGCGATAATTGGGAAAGGCTTCTACCATATTCAAATTATTAGTGGCAACGGCAAACAAAGGGATGATGCCAGTCATATTGTCTTGCTTTAGATTAAGGCGCCGACCATCAGCCATTATCAACACACCATAGTAAAAGCCTTCTTTTTTATCCCAAAGTCCATCCATTTGGCCTGATACATTATCGATGGCATCGGCAATATTGATGAAATGCTCAAAAAATTTTGTGGCAATATCTTCATAGACATGATCTTTGATAGCTAATTCTAAGGCAATCTGAAGACAATTCAAACAATACATACCCATCCACCCAGTGGCATCAGGTTGACCTAAAAAACCGCCCGTTGGTGGCCCCAAAGAACGATCGAAAGCCCCGATATTATCTAATCCTAAAAATCCGCCTTCAAAAATATTGCGACCAGTCGAATCTTTACGATTAACCCACCAAGTAAAATTTATGATCAATTTTTGAAAAATTCTTTCTAAAAACGCGCGATCTTCGCGTCCATACATTGATTGTTCAATCTGATATACTCGCAAAGCAGCCCAAGCTTGCACAGGTGGATTGGCATCGTCAAAATTCCACTCATAAGCCGGTATTTGTCCATCTGCGGCCATGTACCATTCACGAGTCAGTAGTAAAAGCTGCTTTTTGGCAAATTCCGGATCAATCATGGCCAAGGTAACAGTATGGAAAGATAAATCCCATGCTGCAAACCACGGATACTCCCATTTATCGGGCATGGAAAAAATATCATAGGCATCTAGATTAAGCCATGTTTTATTGCGTCCTTGTTTACGCTCTGGTGGAGGCTGTGGATAAGATGGATCTCCTTTTAACCATTTTTCTACATTGAAGTGATAACACTGTTTATTCCAAAGCAACCCAGCAAACGCCTGCCGCTGGATATTACGCATATCCTCTGTTAATGGATAAGGGGTGACTTGCAAATAAAATTTGTCCGCTTCCTTCTTTCTTATCACAAAAGTATGTGCAAAATCGGCACCAAAAGGGTCATTATGCTTACTGTTGCACAAACGTAAATTAACTACTTTTGTTTCTCCGGCAAAAAATTGCAGATCGTAAATCAAGGCAGCTTTAGTGCCGATATTATTTGGATTTATTCCCTCAAAAATGTCACTTACAATGCAGTCATTAATACTGTCTTTTACGTAAGGTGTGGTATTGGCTATATTAAATATTTTTTTTTGATTAGTTTCATTGTCAGTAAATAAAACTTTTTTAGCTTGTTGCGCATAAAGCCAATAATCTCCTAAGTGGCAATTAGAAGAAGCTTTCAATGTGTGCATGTGTGTATCTTTCTCTTCCAAGTTGATCTGTGGTCTACACAATGGTGTATCGGCAGTATTTCCCCAAGACCACGTATTGCGAAACCATAAATTAGGAAGAAGAATTAAATTAGCTGCTGTTTGGGCATGATTAATGATAGTAAAGCGGATTAAAATATCTTCACAATCGGCTTTAGCGTATTCAACAAAAACATCAAAATATTGATCGTCATCAAAGATACCCGTATCCATTAATTCATATTCGAATTGTTGGCGATTCCGGTGTGCATTAGTAATAACTAAATCTTGATAAGGAAAGGCCTTATGGGGATATTTATATAAATATTTCATGTATGCATGACTAGGCACATTATCTAGATAAAAATAGTATTCCTTGACATCTTCCCCATGATTGCCTTGATGGCCAGTCAATCCAAATAGGCGCTCTTTTAAAATAGAATCTTTACCATTCCATAGAGCCATGGCAAAACAGAGTTGTTGTTTGTCATCACAAATGCCTGCTAATCCATCCTCACCCCAACGATAAGCGCGTGAACGGGCATCTTCATGAGAAAGATATTCCCATGCTAAACCTTGGGCACTATAGTCCTCGCGTACTGTACCCCATTGCCGTTCACTCAAATAGGGGCCCCACAATTGCCAAGGAGTTTTTTTTAATCGTAGATCGGAAAGCCGTTTACCCTCTTCTGTAGCCTCGATTTGCAGATTCACAATTTATAATCCTGGGCTTTGATGCATTAATCCGCCATCCACAAATACTGTGGTGGCTGTCATATAGCTAGCTCCCTGACCTGCTAAAAATACCACTACATTGGCAATGTCTTGTGGCTTTGCCATGCGTCCTAACGGAATGGCAGCATCCAATTTTTGCAATAATGTCGGATCATGCATGGTGGCAGTGTTAATTGGTGTGGAAACAGCGCCTGGCCCCACTCCGGTAACTAAAATATT
>Ga0206860_10064_pt1 | contig 27390 bp, 18 predicted proteins | sample Alteio_BWOrgCont_44_FD_152624 | JGI IMG/M metagenome (GOLD analysis project Ga0206860, IMG submission 152624) | Enriched cells from forest soil in Barre Woods Harvard Forest LTER site, Petersham, Massachusetts, United States -... | ecosystem: Environmental > Terrestrial > Soil > Temperate forest >...
GAATCCTAACGGGAACAAACAGGAATCGAAGAGGCTGTTTGACGCCCCGAAAAACGTTTTTCAACAGCCTGCTAGTGTCGTCGATGCCGATCATGCGCTTCTCCTCGTTCGTATAGGCTCGGTCCCGACCAGCGGGATAGACAGCCCAGGGATCTTGGTGTAGACGGCCCGCCGAAAACGAAGTCTCAAATGTCGAGCGATATGGGCGGAGCACGGCCTACATTGAAGAGAGCTCTTGTTTGCGGTGCCGGCGGGTTTATCGGATCGCATCTGGTTAAACGGCTGAAACGGGAAGGATTCTGGGTCCGCGGCGTGGATCTCAAATTCCCTTGCTACGGCGAAACCGAGGCGGAGGATTTCGTGCTGGCTGACCTCCGCGAGCAGGAGAACTGCCGTGGCGTTCTCGATGGGAAGTTCGATGAAGTATACCAGCTTGCTGCCGACATGGGCGGAGCGGGTTTCATCTTTACTGGCGAGAACGACGCCGACGTAATGCACAATTCTGCGACTATAAATCTGAATATTCTTGAGGCTTGCAGGAAGCGTAACGTCAAGCGAATATTTTACTCTTCGTCTGCGTGCATGTATCCCGAACATAATCAAATGAACCCCGGCGCGCCAGTTACTCGCGAAGACAGCGCCTATCCTGCCAACCCCGATAGCGAATATGGTTGGGAAAAGCTATTCTCCGAGCGACTTTATTTGGCCTACAATCGGAACCATGGGATGGAGTGCCGAGTAGCTCGCTATCACAACATATTTGGACCTGAGGGGACCTGGGTCGGCGGACGAGAAAAGGCGCCCGCGGCCCTCTGCAGGAAAGTGGCTGAAGCGAAGCTTGGCGGGCCAATCGAGGTGTGGGGCGATGGCCTGCAAACGCGCTCGTTTCTCTATGTTGACGAGTGTGTGGAAGCGACGCTTCGACTTACAAGATCGAAAACTTTTTTCGGGCCCGTCAATATTGGTTCTGAGGAAATGGTTACGATCAACCAGTTGGCTGCGTTGGTCATGAAGGTTGCCGATAAGGATGTGGCGATTCGCCACGTCCCAGGTCCGCAGGGTGTTCGAGGGCGGAACTCTCACAATGCGTTGATCCGCGAGAAACTCGGTTGGGAGCCGAAAATGACGCTCCAAGAGGGGATTGCGCTAACTTACCCTTGGATACGCGATCAGGTTGAACTTGCCCGAGGCAAGAATTAGTAAGTAGCAAGCAGGTCATCAAAGATAAGGGGATTCAATTTGATGAAACTTCAACTGTCTGTTGTTGGCTTGGGCAAACTCGGCGTCCCGATGCTTGCGGTATTTGCTCACAAGGGCTTTGACGTCGTCGGAGTCGATCTCGATCCCGCTTCCGTAGCGGCGTTGAATGCGGGTCGGTCGCCGGTCCCCGAGCCCGGAGTTCAAGCCCTGATCGACGCGAACCGGCCCCTTGTCCGCGCGACAACGGATATGCGCGACGCCGTGCTGAGTTCAGAGGTGACATTCATAATTGTTCCGACGCCCAGCGGCGAAGATCGCTTCTTCAGGAATGATTTCGTTATCGCCACGCTCCGTTCGATCGGGAGCGTTCTGAGAGAAAAGCAGGGATATCACAATGTCGTGGTCACCTCGACCGTGATGCCGGGCTCTACCGGCGGAGTTTTGAGGGAGGCGTTGGAGGAGGCGTCCGGGCGAAAGGTGGGGAACGAACTTGGCTTATGCTACAGTCCTGAATTCATCGCGCTCGGTTCCGTGGTTCGCGATTTATTGCATCCCGACATGGTCCTGATCGGCGAATGCGATTCGAAGGCAGGCGATATGCTGGAGTATATTTACCGGCACACCGTGAACAGTAACCCAGAATTTCAGCGTATGAATTGGGTTAACGCAGAACTCTGCAAGATCGCCGTGAATACCTACGTCACAACAAAGATCAGTTATGCGAATATGATAGCCGAAATGTGCGACCATCTCGCCGGCGCCGACGCCGATGTCGTGACCTCGGCTCTCGGAGCGGACAGCCGGATCGGGAAAAAATACATCAAGGGCGCGGTTGGCTACGGCGGGCCTTGTTTCCCTCGAGACAACAAGGCTTTTGCCGCTCTCGGTCGCAGCCTGGGGATGAAGGCGGACCTAGCGGAAGCGACGGATTCGATCAATGACCGTCAGGCTGACCGGCTGCGATATGCGATCGAAAGTTCGCTGCCGGCACGCAGTCGCGTCGCGATTCTTGGCCTGTCGTATAAACCGGACACCGCGGTAATTGATGAAAGCCAAGGAATCGCTTTGGCGTTAAGGCTTCTCGAAAATGGGTTTCAGGTGGTGGTCTCCGATCCGGAGGCGATCCCCGGTCTTCGGTCGTTTTTGGATGAACGCATCGAACGCGCGGCGAGTGTGGAGGAAGCGATTAGAGGCGCAGACGCCGTGGCTATCATGACGCCTTGGGCGGCATACAGGAACATTCCACCCGCGTGGTTCGGGAGGGGCGAACAGGCAAAAGTCGTGATTGATCCGTGGCGCGTCGTCGCTGCCACGTCGCTGGATCCGTCGGTTCGGCATATTCGCCTGGGCAAGGGGGACTGGATGAACGGACATGAGTATCGAATGGCTGCGGAATAATCGGCCGCCGCTATGCTGTCGGTGATTCTTTATGGCCGCAACGACAATTATGGCTACAATTTGCACAAGCGGGCGGCCCTCAGCCTGAATTGCATGGCCGAGGTTCTGACGGACGTCAACGACGAAATCATCTTCGTCGACTACAATACGCCAGACGATTATCCGACCTTTCCGGAGGCTATTGCGGATACATTGACACCGAAAGCGCGGTCGCTGCTTCGCGTGATTCGCGTCCGGCCGGAGGTCCATCGCGCGCGATTTGAACCCCGCACACATCTGAAGGCCATCGAACCCGTTTCGCGGAATGTCGCAATCCGCCGGGCCAATCCAGACAATCGCTGGATCCTTTCCACCAACACCGACATCATATTCGTTCCGCGCGCCGAAGCATCGCTCACGGACGCGATCGCGGGTTTTGCGGACGGCTTCTACTGCGCGCCCAGAATTGAGATTCCTGAGACCCTCTGGGAGAGCTATGATCGCCTGGACCCCGCAGGCGTGATCGCGGAGACCCGCCACTGGGGTTCCGCGATGCATCTGGACGAAATCGTTTTTGGCTCGCAGACGATTCTGTACGATGGGCCGGGCGACTTTCAGCTGATGCTGAGGAAAGACCTGTTCGAAATTCATGGATTCCACGAGGGAATGCTCTTAGGGTGGCACGTCGATTCCAATATTTTCAAACGTTTGGGCTTTGTATACGAGTCGATCGGGGACGCGGCGCCCGCCGTGTTCGGTTATCATTGCGACCATACCCGACAGGTGACGCCTGCGCACGCGCACAGGAGCCCCGAGAACGATAGCGCGGAGTTCGTAGATCGAGTGACCGCCCCGGGTATTCCCGAGCAATGCAAAAACTGGGGCTTGGCGGATCTGCTGCTCGAAGAAGTTCGATTGGACAGGTCGGTCAACCAAGACTATCGGCGTGCGTTGTCGCGTGCAATCAGTGAACCGCTAGCGAGACCTATTGAGGCACGTTATCAGAGCATAACATTCGATCAGACTTGGGCGGAGCCCGAGCATGTCCTACCGTTCCTACTTGATTTATTTTCAAACGCTCCTCGCTCTGATAGCGTTCTATGGTTGGGACAAGGCGGTCGATTGCTGGATCTGTTTCGTCAGTGCTGGAACGAGTTGGGTTTTACAGGCAAGGTCATAGCTGACCCGACTATCGGCGAGGAGGACGGCAGCTTCCCGGGGATGTCGGCATTTGTGATAAATTTCGGCGTTCCGAATGTTGTGGTCGAAAAAGAGCGCGCTCTGGCTGCGGAGCAATTCCTTGCCGTCGCGCAGGGCGAGGCTCGTCACCAGAAGTTGGGCGGGTCGCCTCGCCGAATCGTTGGAGTGAATACCGTTAACAGTCGACTTGACTTCCTTATGTTGAACAACGTTGGCTGTGCAAAGACGCCATTTTCCACCCGGCTGCGCCACGGATTTCTCCTTCTCGACATGGTTTCGAAGCAAAGCCAGAATTGGACAAGTGAGATGTCGGTCGGTAGCATCGGCGTCCGGCGGGGCCACACGATCGCAACCACAACCAATGAAGCGGGACCGCTAGCGTACGGTCCCTATCGGACACTGTGGCCTGGTGACTACCTCGCGATGATACGTATAATTATCGATCCGCCTAGCGATCTCAATTTTGGGGATGAAGAGTGCAGGATTGTGACGGTTCAGCTGGTTCTCAGCGAGGTCGTTCAACAGACCTTTCATCTTACGGCCGATACAGTCGGCGACTGCATATACAATTTTCCATTTACGATCTCCTACAATGACGTTTTGAAAACAATCCAGATTCGGTTTTTGTGCCATGGGGTAACACCGGTTGTCCTTCACTCTATTGAAGTACAATCGGCCTACGGAGGTCTCCCTCCTGATGGAAACTCCATTCGTCTGCTCCCCGAAACCGCTTCTCAGAGGCAGAATTGGACCAAGCGCATGTCGGTCGGACGCGCCGGAGTCCGGAAGGGTAATGCGATAGCAAGCAAACCGAATGAGGTAGGAGATTTTGCGTTTGGCCCATACCTTACACTGTCTCCTGGCAAATACCGCGCCTGCGTCCGCGTAACGATTGTTCGTCCGAGCCATCCCAATTTTGGGGATAAAGAGTGCAGGGCTATGACAATTGAGTTGGTTCTAAGCGAGGTCGTCAAACAGACCTTTCACCTTACGCTTGATACAGTTGGGGACCGCATGTACAGTTTTCCATTTGAGATCGCCAATGAGGACGTTTCAAGAACGATCCAGATTCGCTTTTCATGCTATGGGGTAACGCCAGTTGTGTTACATTCTATTGAAGTACAACCGGCCGTCAGTCAACCTTCTAACGGGAACTCCATTCGTCTGTTTCCCGGAGCCGCTTCTCATCGTTTGCTCCCCGAAGCCGCTTCTCCGAGGCAGAATTGGACCAAGCATATGTCTGTCGGACACGCTGGAGTCCGGAAGGGCGATGCGATAGCAAGCAAACCGAATGAGGTAGGAGATTTTGCGTTTGGCCCATACCCTACGCTGTTTCCTGGCAAATATCGCGCATTCGTCCGCGTAACGATTGTTCGTCCCCGCCGGCTTTTTATCTGGAGATGGCGACAGAGGAGGCGGCGGGTTCTCTCAATAGAGTTGGTGCTGGACGAGGTGGTCCGCCAGGCCTTAGACCTGACGCTCGACAACGTTGGAAAGCGTACATTCAAGTTTCCGTTCATTATAACGAACAAGGACGCCGCGCGACAAATCCAGATTCGGCTCAAGTGTTACGCTGTAACGCCGATCGTCTTGCACTCAGTTAACGTGGAGCGGATAGATGGCGTCGCTCAATGGCTTAAAGCTGGGCTTCCGATCCGCTTTCGGCCTAGTCAAATGGCCGAGAAAGTAGTCGAGAGAGAACTCCAATGAGTGTGACGCAGACACCGGACATCAACGAGGTAAGGGAATACTGGGATCGCCGGCCATGCAATATTCGGCACTCGTACCGGAAAGTAGGGACCCGGGAGTACTTTGACGATGTAGAGGCGCGAAAATACTTCGTAGAGTATCATATCCCAGGGTTTGCCAATTTTCCGCTGTGGTCGGGAAAGAGGGTCCTCGAGGTCGGATGCGGCATTGGAACCGACGCCGTCAATTTCGCTCGCGCGGGGGCTATTTATCACGGCGTCGAACTCTCCCACGAGAGTATGGTTTTGGCACAAACGCGTTTCCGAGTTTTCGGGCTGTCGGGATCTTTCCTGAATGTCAGCGGCGAGGAACTGGCGTCGGCGTTCGAGGCTGACTATTTCGATCTTGTCTATTCATTCGGCGTGATCCATCACACGCCGAACCAACGTGGCATGATCGAGCAAATGCGGAAAGTCATCCGTCCCGACGGCGTGTTCAAGTTCATGGTCTACGCGAAGAACTCCTGGAAGGATGCGATGATTGAGGCTGGGCTGGACCAACCCGAGGCGCAATCCGGTTGCCCGATCGCGACGACCTACGACTCTACCATGCTGCAAGATTCGCTACGGGGTTGTTTCGAAACCGTGGAGGTCAGGCAGGCGCACATCTTCCCCTACGAAGTCGAAGAATACGTGAAGTACAATTACGTGAAAAAGCCCTGGTTCGCCGCGATGCCCGAGGATGTTTTTGCGGCGCTGGAGCGCCGCTTCGGCTGGCACATGCTGGTGACCGCTCGGCCCATCTGACCGCGCCGTCTCCGCTAAGGATGGATTGAGGGAATGATAGAGACCGCGGCCAACGAAGATTCATCTTTATTGGGACGAATCTTCACCTTTGTCCCTGAAGCGAAGCCAATTGCCCTCGACGCCTACTATCCTAAGTTCAAAACCTACTATCCGCGCTGCGAGCTCCAAACCAAGCGCTGGGCTGTCCGGAACATACAACCGGACTGGAATATCTTCGACGTTGGCGCGAACATAGGCTACTACTCTGTTTTGTTCGGACGTTGCGCGCGTTTGGGCCGAGTCCTGGCTTTTGAGCCGACTGAAACAATCCATTTTGCGCGGCGCAATCTTCAGGCCAACGCCGTGACGAACGTGGACTTGGCGCGCATCGCGCTCGGCGCCGCAGCCGGCCTTCGAACTGAGCCGATTTTCAGGATTTGGGGCGAACCGGCCGAACGCAAGGTCTACGATTTCTCAACCGTCGATCTCGAAATGGTCAAAAGGGGATGGGAACGGCTCAATCTGTTGAAGATCGACGTCGACAGTTTCGATCTTGAGGTTCTGAAGGGCGCTGTCGGGACGATGGATAGGCATAATCCCTATGTCCTCGTCGAACTCAACCACGCGCTAGCCGAGCGCGGCGAGGGCGTGGGTTCAGCGTTGGATTGGTTGGCCGCCCATGGATACCGCGAGGCGCTGGCGCTCGATCGCGAAAATTTTCTCCTTAGACGTATCGACGGTTTTGCGCCCGTCTCGCGACCGGGGATCGAGGTCCAATTCGATCTGGAACCCGTGTATCTGAGCGAGGAACTTGCGGTGACGGATAGGCGGGCAGCCCGAGTTTCAGGTCCGCCTGCGGAGACCCAGTCGGGTCATTTTGCGGTGGACAAGGAGCAACTGACTGTCAGCGGCGCAGCATGGCACTATGCGGGCGTTTGGCCGGTGGAGCCTCTGTCGAGCGGGCCGGCGATCGTGGAATTCCAGGTTAGGGTAAGCGGCGCGGATGTTGGCGTGCTCTGCGTCAATGAGAGTCTCTCGGAGGTGCTCGGACAAGAGGCCATAGTTAGTCCAGGCGAGGAAACAACGGTTCGAATTTCGCTGCCAGAGACCGAGCGTCTTTCGGCGATCGTCATTCGCAAAGGACCTCACATCGCGGCGCGGGCTGAGGTTTATTTCACTACACCGCAGATATGGCAGGCACAGGAACGTGAAACATTGCGACGGCCGCTGTCGTTAGATCCTCACACGTCGTCCGTCCCCATCGCTCGGATCGCGCAAGCTTTCCCTGCGCAATTCGGCGATTTGCCGCCAGACCATTTGGACATTGTCGAATCGCATGAACTGGGCGCCCGGCTTGGGCTTCCAGGCGCTTTTCGACCTCCCCGTGCAATCGTCGACGTGCCGCTCACTCAGTTCCGCATGCAGACCGACGACGCAATTATCCTGAAGCAGATCTACCGTGCCTTCCGTCCAAAGCGACATCTCGAGTTCGGGACGTGGGAGGGCTTTGGCGCCCGGCTCTGCGCCGAGAACTGCGATGCCGACATTTGGACGTTTAATCTGCCAGATGGGGAACGCGATGAGGGAGGACTCCCCGTCTATCAAGACGCACGCGGCGTTTCGGACGCTGGGGAGTTCGTTGGCAAACTCTATCGCGAAGCGGGCTACGAGGGGCGGGTCACCCAGATCCTAGCGGACAGCCGCAACTATTCTTGGGACCAGTTTAGGTGCGGATATTTCGACACCGTCCTGATTGATGGCGGACATACTGAAGATTGCGTCGCCAGCGACAGCGGCGTAGCACTCAAATTGACGCGCGCCGGCGGGCTCGTAATCTGGCACGACTTCTGTCCGGACCCGGAAGTGCTGCGCGACCAAAAGGCGGCGCAAGGCGTCGCCGTCGCCATTCTTACCAATTGGACGCGACTGCGACTTCATTTGGCCGATGTCTTTTGGGTCCGCCCCAGTTGGATATTGATCGGGGTCCGCAATGAAATTCAATTTGGCGAAGTCTGAGAAAATGTACTTAGCCGGGTTGGTCGTACTCATCCGCCATTCGACGGCCTAGGTCGCCTCACTTTGGCGCTCACACAACGAGGCCCCGCTCGTGACCCGAATTCCCGGTGAAAATCTGATTGCGGATGTACTTTTCATTCTCGACAGTCCGCCTGCTCGAGTGGTCGATGTCGGATGCCACCGTGGGGACACCTCGCGGAACTACCTAGATTCTTTTCCGGGTTGCCGCCTTTGGGGCTTCGAAGCCGAAGCCGCAAACTTCGCAAGGGCGCAGGAGATGCTGGCTCCGTATGGCGAACGGGTGCATCTCTTCTGCAAGGCAGTGACTGATAAGACAGGCGATATCACGCTACATGTAAATTCCCACCACGGAACACATTCTATCTTTGAGATCGGCGAACAGCGTTTTTGGGCAGGCAATGCCGTGGAACTGGAGACACGCATGATTTCCAGCGTCTGCTTAAACGACGTCTTTGCTGACTCTAGCGACGGCCCGATCGACCTTCTTCACCTCGACATTCAGGGGGGGGAGTTGCGGGCGCTACGCGGTGCAGAACGCTTGTTGGGCGATCGCCGGGTTCGGTTAATTTACACCGAGGTAGAGATGTGCCCGCTCTATAAAGGTCAACCTCTTTTCTGGGACTTGGGTCAATATCTGAACTCAAATGGATTTCGGCTCTACAGTCTCTATGACCGCTACTATCACTCAAACAACCCACGCGCACTGAGCTGGGCTGATGCCCTATTTGTGTGCAATGAGCTGGTCGATGTGCCTGAGCACGTCAGCATGGCGGGTCTCGAATCGGACAATCGGTAGGCGCCGGCGATTTGAGAGTCGTCGGAGCTTGCTTTGTCTTCTCCAAAGGATGACGGCGATGGAAGGCTTTGCGAACGATACGCGTTTTGCTTCTCAGGCGGCGGAGGCAATGGCGAGAGACAAGTTCACGCTTATCGATATCGGCTGCAGCGGCGGGATCGACCCGGTCTGGCGCGTATTTGGCGACAAATTGCAAGTATTTGGCTTTGACCCGAACATCCATGAATGCGAGCGCCTTCAGAAACTCGAAACGAATAAGCAAATTTGTTATGTCCCGTCATTTGTTGGTATCAACTCCGATCATCCCTTTGCCAAACAGAAGGCCGGCCGCCCGCATATCGGTCGGAATCCTTGGTCGCGGCTGAGCGTCCAGCGCACAATCGAACTGCGGCAGGCTGAGATCGCGGGGATGTCCTCTAACGAAAAAACGCAGATGAACGCGTGGACGCAAGTTTCTCTGGCGGATCCGACAAAGCCAGTTGTTCTGCCCGAGTTTTTCAAAGCACAAGGTCTCTACGATATCGACTTCATCAAGATCGATATCGACGGAGGCGATTTCGACGTTCTGCAAACTCTTTCCGACGCCCTGCGCGAACATTCGGTGTTAGGACTTGGCCTCGAAGTCAACTGGATCGGGAGCGACAGTGAAACGGACCACACGTTTCACAATACGGATCTCTTTATGCGAAAAGCAGGCTTTGATCTGTTCAATGTAACCGTCCGCCGATATTCCGTAGCTGCCCTTCCGTGCCGCTATGAGCTCAGAATTCCTGCGCAGTCGGTCCTCGGGCGCCCGTTGCAGGGTGATGCGTTATACCTGCGAGACCTCTGCGCACCAGAGAACGCGAAAATGGCTGAAAGCTTGACACCCTCGAAAATACTCAAGGCCTCTGTTCTGATGGCGTTAACTAATTTGCCAGATCACGCGGCCGAGATATTGGTGCACTTTCGCGAGAATCTAAAGGGAACGTGCGATGTTGAGCAGTTATTGAATGCTTTAGTCAATCAGGTCTATCCTGAGGGAAAATTGACCTACAGCCAGTACATCGAGGCTTTCGAAAAGGACGGTTCGATATTCTATCCGAGTTGAGGCTCTGAACAGCGCAATCTTGATACGAAACGTCGTGCGCGCCGGTAAAGCTGTCTAGCCGGGGAAGCGCTCTCCCTGGACGTAGATATGCTAGTGAAAGTTGGCGTCAGGCAGCTGCGACATAGGCACAGCTTTATGATCGACGATCCGAATATCGGTGCGCTTCTGAGCCTACTCAGAAGCTATGATCAGTTTTAGCCTATGATCGGAGAGAATTGAGCCCATGAACGTTCGTTTGAGCGCGGGGGTTGGGGAAGCACTCCTCGTCCTTAGCTTGCCTTTAATTCTGGTGCTGACATTACCGAACATGCTTCTCCAGGCGGGCATGCTCGATCCATATGTCTACACAGGGTATATCCATCACTATGGGGAGTTGCTGCAGCGCTACGGGCGAACCTATTATTCGACGCGAATCGCTTTCATCTTTCCGGACATGGTGGTCGTGCGGATGCTCGGCGATGAATGGGGTTATCTGGCGATCCGTTACGTCATATTGACCGCTGGGACGGCTGCCGTTTACGGGATCGCCCGGCGCTTTTACTCTACAAACGTCGCCATCGTGGTGGGCATTTTTTTCCTCTTCAGCCCCTGGACGGTTCGCTCGGTCGCCTACGACCACTATGATGGGTTCGCCACTATCTACCTATTATTGGCGCTATATTTCTTGCTAGTTCCGAAACGACATGTTTTGGTGGCCGGCGCGTCCGCCGGCTGCGCTTTTGCATTTGCCGTAAATTGCAACATGTTCGTGTTGGCCGTCGGCGGGCTGTTCTTCCCTTCCTGGTTAATCCTGCAGAAGGAACGCGGCTGGAGTCGGGGCCTCGTGAGCATGCTCTCGATATTGGGAGGTTTCGCCGCTACGGAGATCGTGCTCGGAGTCGTCTCTTATTTCTATTTTCCTCAATTTGGCTTTTTCATAGAAAGCGCGGCTCTCACCGAAGCAACGGCGATGTTTCATGGGCAGGCAGCCAATTGGTATATTCCAATATGGCCATATCTACGCTCAGGATATTATCATATGTTGATGGTGGTCTTTGCAGAAATTTGGATTTTGCTATATATCCTCGTAAGTTATTGGCGAGGGATTCAGGTACTGCAGAAGAAGCTGACAACAGCTGCGACTGTTTACCTGGGAGCCATCATTGTTTTTTTCTTGATACAGCACATAGTTCTGAGAAGCGGATTGCTGACGCTCACTTACTATCAAAGCTATTTCATCCCGGCATTTTTCCTCGTTATCACGGTATTGATGGGTGAGACGCTGATGCGCTCACCTCAGACGACTCAACTCGCGATTGTCCTGATCATAGTGCCTATCCATATTGCTCTCTGGATGGCGGTGCGCTTTGACTTGCCTGCCGCTAGCCATTTTCCATTTGTGATTTTTCTCGGTTTTGCCTTGGCGATTGTTGCGGCTGTCGCCAGCTCGCGGCCAGCGATCGCAGCGATCTCAATTTCAATATTCTGCCTCCTGTCTCCGTTTGCTTTCTACAGTTCGGGAAAGGTCGGGCTCTGGCAGTGGTCGCCCGCCCCCAGCCATATTACTTTGAGGAGGGACGACTACGAGCGGATCCAATCTTCATCGCAGGCTGTTCTCGAAAAAGACGTCTATGATGGCGCCATCTTCTTGGCTGACACAGTCTCAAAGCTGCCACCGGTCCTGGGGCCAGTTGGCTTCTGGTATGGAGCGGGACAGGAAGATGAATACTTGAACTCGATTCAGTCCATGTACCTTTGGGGCTACAGCCGAGTCTTTCCCGCGGATGGCACCGGAATGCCTGCGATGAACGGCGAGATTCGCAAAGCAATTCAAAACAAGAGGTTCCTCGTCCTGCTGGGACGGAACGAGGCCGCGTTGCAGGCCGGCCTTGTCTCGTTGAGTGCAAGCAACATTACCTTTTCAATTCTCGGACAGAAGGTCTACGCGGGAAAACAATGGGGTTATCGCATGCTGATATTGGAGATTCTGAGACGACAGCGGGTGACTGGCGCGATGGTTGCGCAAATTCCCTTATCAGCGCTGGAGTCGGCTGGCGGGCAAGTTTTGCGGACAGCCGAGGGCGTCGAAGTCGTCTCGCCGTCGGCGCAATGGTCCTACGCGGCGTCGGCTCCGATTCCCGCCGAGATTCGGGCCACGGAGGGACCTCTGCTCCTTCATCTCAGGGTGAAGGCCGATGCGGGCTCCATGGGCATTTCAACTACCGATGTCGGCGACATCTCAAAGTTGATTGGCGAAGTCACAATTTCGCCAAGCCCTACTATTGATGACGAGTACGTCGAAATCCCCACTCCGGCCTTGGCGGGGGCCGTGATCATCAGAAATGTCGCCGCCTCCCAAGCGGCGCGCGCCACGATCCTTTCGATGGAACTAGTCAAGCCTGGTGATTAACAGGGCCACTGGAGCGTCCTCCGGTCGAAATTGCGTATCTCGTCCCCCGCATCCGAGGCGCTCCTGACCTGCTCTATGGCGCCAGTCGCGCCCGAGTGGCATCGCAAACACGGCCCGGGATGAGAGAGGACATCGTTGTAGCTGGGGTTGAGTCGTAAGCGCTATTTTGACATCACCTTTTCCGGGGCGAGCGTGGCGGCGATAGTCGGGGCGAAAGATGCAACGGGCCGCCGCCAGGTGAGTGAATGCGCCGACGCATTGATAGCGTGCGGCCCCGTCGCTGTAGCGGACACGAAGCTTTCGTCCGCACCGCGCGCAGCGGAAAAGACCGACCAGCAGAGCCTCGCCGCGACGAATGGCGCCGCGGCTCATGAACCGTTTGCCGTTGACGTTGTCGGCAGTCGGCGCGCATTCCGCTGAAGTTGACAGTTGGCTCGAACTTTCAAACCGCCTCGCCGTCGCGGCGGTTGACAAGCTTTTAGGTAGTGCATCGAGGAGGCCAGGGAGCTAAGAGTTCCGAGAGAAGCATAATCTCTGTGCCGACATATCGACGTCACGGAATCGGTTCGAATCCGGCCTCAGCGTGGGGCCGGGACTATGGGCACATCGACCGATCGTTTCTCGGGTCTCGAATCTGCAAGGGCCTCTCGGGTGCTGACCGTCTCCGTCGTCGTTCCGGTCTATCGCGCGGAACAAAATCTATCTGAGCTGTACCGGCAACTCGCAACCACGATGCCGGAGATCACGCCGGTTTTTGAGATTATCTTCGTCGAAGATGACGGCGGCGATGCTTCCTGGTCGATCATTTCCGCTTTGGCCCACGAAGATCATCGAGTATTGGGCATTCGCATGAGCCGCAACTACGGGCAACACAACGCACTGCTCTGCGGCATTCGCGCGGCGCGACACGACGTTATCCTCACCATGGATGACGATTTGCAGCACCCGGTAACCGAGATCCCCAAAATGTTGACGGCGCTGACGCCGGAGTACGACGTCGTCTACGGCGCGCCACGGGAGGAACAGCACGGATTCCTGCGCGATCTCGCCTCGCGGCTCACCAAGATCGCGCTGACGAGCACAATGGGTGCGGAGACGGCCCGCAATGTCAGTGCGTTCCGCGTCTTCCGAACACGCCTGCGTGAGGGCTTCAGAGACTATCGCAGTCCGTACGTCTCGATCGATGTGCTACTGACCTGGACCACCTCGCGTTTCACAGCAATCAAGGTGCGACATGCGCCGCGCATGGCCGGCGTTTCGGGATACACGCTGGGCAAGCTATTTCGCCACGCCGTCAATTTGATGACGGGCTTTAGCACTTTGCCACTGCAGATCGCCAGCATTGCCGGCTTCGTGTTTGTGCTATTCGGCCTTTCAGTCCTGGCGTACGTGTTGGTCCACTATCTGATGTACGGGAGCGCGACGCCGGGATTCGCATTCGTGGCCTCGATCATCGCAATTTTCTCCGGCGCGCAACTTTTCGCGCTCGGCATCATTGGAGAATACCTCGCACGCATGCACTTCCGCAGCATGGACCGCCCCGCCTACGTGATCGGTGAGACGGTGGCTCTGTCGGACCCAGCGGATACCTGCGCGGAGCGGGAAACGCGTCCCGTCGCGATTTCGGGATCATCGAGTTTAACTATCGACGGATAGAAGTCGCGATTTGCAGCATACGAAAGCAATCCAGACATGACGGCGTGGTCAACATCCGTTGGTAGAAGCGACCAGGGTGACGTCCCTACGGTTGCTCTCTGTGTTGCCGGTTATAAGGGACTATTGTTCCTTAGGGATTTCTCGGAACGCTTTCCGATCTGCTCAGTATTCAGTTACTCCCAGGCCAACGTCCTCGACGCCTCTAACACGGAAATTACCCAGCTTTGCCGCGCCCGCCGAATTCCCCTACGGGAAATGCGGAGGCCACTTGCCTCGGATTTGGAGGCGTTTGATCTTGTACTAACCGTCGGCTGGCAATTTCTCCTAAAGGATTGTGGTGAAAATATTGTAATCATGCATGACTCGCTCCTGCCGCGCTATCGAGGATTTTCCCCTACAGTGGCCGCTATGATCAACGGCGAGCGCCAGTTGGGCGTGACCGCGCTCCTGCCTGCGGCCCTGCCCGACACGGGGCCGATCCTGGCCCAGTCTGCGGTTGAGATCAGCTACCCACTGAAGATCAAGGACGCACTGGAGCGACTGGCTCCCTGCTACACTGCAGCGGCCATTGAGGTGGTGGCGCGCCTTCGATCCAGCGGCCTGATGGGCATCGCCCAGGACGAAGCCCAGGCAAGCCGGTCGTTGTGGTATGACGAATGTGACCAGTTTCTCGATTGGAGTCAGGACGCCGCTCGGCTGAGCCGCCAGGTCGATGCCATGGGTTGGCCCTACACAGGAGCCCGCTGCCGCTATCGCGGCGAGGTCGTGATTGTGCACGAGGCCGATCCGCTACCGGACCTGGCGTTCGAGAACCGCAGGGTCGGCAAGATATGGGCTGTCACCAAAGGCACGCCCGAGGTGGTGTGCGGCCACGGTCTGTTGCGCCTGCGACGCTGCACGGGAGCCGACAGTGTCTCCGTCGTATTCGACCAAGTCAGGGCCAGGCTGGAGTAGCCCCATGACCATCCACATTCCGTTCAACAAGCCATGCATCGTTGGCTCCGAGCTGATCTACGTCGGTCAGGCCGTCGCCGGTGGCCACGCCAGCGGCAATGGCCCTTTTACCCGTCGCGCCCAAAAACTCCTCGAGGAACGCTTCGGCGTACCGCGCGCACTGCTGACCACGTCCTGCACCGCCGCGCTCGAAATGGCCGCGCTTCTTTGCGGCTTGGGCCCGGGCGACGAAGTGATCCTCCCTTCTTATACCTTTGTTTCCACCGCCAACGCAGTCGTGTTGCGCGGCGCGAAACCCGTGTTCGTCGACATCCGGTCGGACACATTGAACATCGACGAACGCCTTATCGAAGCGGCGATTACCCCTCGCACCCGGGCCATTTTTCCGGTCCACTACGCCGGCGTCGCCTGCGATATGGACGAGATCATGGCGATCGCGCAACGGCACAACCTGTTGGTTGTCGAAGACGCCGCGCAGGGCGTCTTCTCCAAATACAAGGACCGGTGGCTCGGCACTATCGGCCATTTGGGCTGCTACAGCTTTCACGAGACGAAGAATTTCTCCTGTGGAGAAGGCGGAGCCTTAATTGTGAACCACAGGAGCCTGGAGAAGCGCGCCGAGATCCTGCGCGAGAAGGGCACCAACCGCAGCCAATTCATCCGGGGCCAGGTTGATAAATATACCTGGGTGGACGTCGGATCATCTTATGTGCTCTCCGACATGCTGGCCGCCTTCCTGCTCGGCCAGCTTGAAAACATGGATAAAATATCCGAGCGGAGGAGAGCGATCTTCGAACGTTACGCCGCTATGCTCGCCCCACTCGCCGAGCGTGGTCAGATCGACATCCCGTTCACCCCACAACATTGCGCCACCAATCACCACATGTTTTACGTACTCGCCACCGATCTCGACGAACGCACTGCGCTCATCGCGCATTTGCGCAAGGCGGGCATCCTCGCGGTCTTCCACTACGTGCCGCTACACTCCTCGCCGTTCGCACGCTCTCTCGGAGCAGAGCAGGCGAGTCTACCGGTTACGGACCGCGTCAGCGAACGCCTGCTTCGACTGCCTATGTATTATGACTTGACAGACCGCGACATCGGAGAGATCGCACGAAGCGTTACGGAATTCTACGATTGCGCAGGAACGGCGAAACCAAGGGCTAGGGCTCCGACAGGGCGAGAACACAGATTGATTCGCAGGCCTCAAGCCTCAATTTGAATAGCGTGCTTATATGAGTGGTTCTGGCGGTTTTCAGTTGTCGGGGCGTGACGATGAGTTCAAAGCGGTCTTCATCGATCCCGGTTCGCGCCGACCGAAATGTCGCATATGTTGGATTTTGGCCCTATGGCGCCGAACACAGGCAACGGCTAGTCGTGGCATTCAACGTTCTAACAGGAGCGCGGTGCCGCTATGTTTCTTGACCTCGGATCCATTGCGCCCGCGCTGGAGCAGCGCGACCGAGGAATCTGGTTTGCGCGCCGACAAGCGAAGGTCTCCTACCCGGCTTTCGGCAACGCCGCCTACCTGACGCTTGAAGAGCGATCCTTTTGGTTTCGCCACAGGAATCGCTGCATTATCAGCTTCGTGCGGCGGTTTCCGCCCGACGGCGTGTTTCTCGATATTGGCGGCGGCAACGGCTTTGTAGCGAAAGGCTTGGCTGCGGCTGGTTTTGCCTGCGCCATGGTTGAGCCTGGGCTCGATGGCGCGTTGGCCGCTCACGCGCACGGCGTAGACCCGGTAATCTGTGCGGGGTTGGAAGACTTGCAATTTTCCACAGCGAGTATCTCCGCCGCCGGGATGTTCGACGTCCTCGAGCATATCGAAGACGAAGCCGCAGCCCTGGAGATCGTGCATGCCTTGCTCCGACCGGGCGGACGCCTGTTCTTGACAGTTCCGGCATATCAATTCCTTTTCTCGGTCGATGACACGATGGCCGGGCATTTTCGTCGCTACACGATTTCGAGCCTGGGGCGGGCGCTTGAGCGTACCGGGTTTCGCGTTGAGTTTTCCACTTACTTCTTCGCCCCATTGCCACCGATTGTGCTTCTTCTGCGAACAGCGCCAAGCAAGCTCGGCCTGCGCCGAGGCGCCGACTCTGGCCGAGACGCAGCAGAACACATTCCGAGTGGTGTCGCGGCGCGGCTCATGGACAAGTTGCTGGCCTTCGAATTGGAACGAATCGAAGCTGGCCGACCGATTCCATTCGGTGGCAGCTGCCTCAGTGTGGCCAGCAAAGCCTGACCCGGCCTTGTCCGGCAAGGGTCGGCTCTTCGCTGTTTACCGCCACTTTTTTCCATAAACTCCCGACAAGCGTCTTCCCCGAGGATAGGGGCTCCACCCACATGGGAGTGGCTTGAGCCTTAACGGCCGACTTTGATCTCGAGCGCGGCGCGGTAGTATTTTGACCCGTCTTCTACAGTGTTATTTGCTAAGTAGCTGAATGGTAACGAGAATCCGCCGCGGGTCGAAGGCGTGGCAATACATTTTTGGATTTTCCGGATGATCACGAGTTCCGGACGTCGCGGGGCGTCTGCGTACGCGACATCGGCCGCCCGCAAAGCGACGTAGCGGCGGGGACGCGCGCCGAGCGCTTAGCCGCAAACCGCCCACCCGAACACCGCGACCGCTCCAGCGGGCCGCTTCACAACAATTCCTCGAAACGCCCGACCATCGCGATCCTGGCGAGAACCTGATCGCCGTCGCGGTGGCCATCGAGGATCTGCAGATAGCCCCCGCCCAAGGTGTTGGCGGGACAGGGGACTCCGCATGCTGGTGCGCACGTTGGGTCCTGATTCACCGCAGAATGTCAAGCAGTTCTTGCTCCAGGCGTGGCACTACACTTTCGCGGATCGGACGCCTCCGAACGAACAAAATCAATGGCTTACCTACCCGGTCATCTCCAAACTGTAGAAGATGGGTTTGACAACTTATCGCTACTCGCGAAAGTTTGTATTGAAGCGCTAGGTAAGTTGGAGAAAGGCGTTGAAGCACAGAGCTATCCAGGATAATTTTTCATCACTGTATGCCCAAGGATTCGTGAGGGCGGTTGTCGCAACTCATCCGGTTTCCCCGGGCGATCCACTGCTGAATGCCGCGGAGACAATCAAGGCTTTGCGCCGTGCCGATGAGATGAAGGCGGCGATTGTGCTGTTCCCCGAGCTCGGCCTTAGCGGATATGCAATCGACGATTTGTTGTTGCAGGACGTTCTGGTCGAGCGATCGAAAGACGCGCTCCAGGCGGTTTGCGGCGAAACCAGCAACCTATTGCCATTAACGTTAGTAGGGGTGCCGTTGCGTTGGCGCGGGCAATTGTTCAATTGCGCAGCGGTTCTCCACAAAGGTCGAGTTCTCGGCGTCGTTCCCAAGACGTATTTACCGAATTATCGAGAATTCTATGAGGCTAGGCACTTTACAAGCGCCACTCGGCTACCGCGCAATTCGTCTCTTGATTTATTCGGCGAACAGGTCCCATTCGGAGTCGATCTGCTGTTTTCGGCCGACGACTTCAGCGACCTCACTGTCGCGGTGGAAATTTGTGAGGACGTCTGGGTGCCAATTCCGCCTTCAGCCCAAGCAGCCCTGGCTGGCGCAACCGTAATAGCCAATCTGTCGGCATCGAACGCCGTTGTGGGCAAGTCGGAATATCGGCACGCTATCTGCACCGTTCACTCAAGCCGATGCTATTGCGCTTACCTGTACTCAGCCGCCGGTTACGGCGAATCGACGACCGACCTGGCTTGGGACGGTCAAAGTATGATTTATGAGAACGGCGCTCTGCTAGCGGAGGCGCCGAGATTTTCGAGGCGTTCCGAACTCATTGCCGCCGATATCGACTTGGAGCGCCTGGCCAATGAGCGCGCGCGGCACGGTACGTTTGCGGACTGCGCTTCTGCGAATCCGCCCGAGGCGCCGTTTCGGGAAGTAACCTTCAGGCTTGACGCACCGACGGGGGACTTCAGCCTGCTTCGGCCTCATGTCCGATTTCCCTTCGTGCCGAGCGATCCGGCGCGCCTGGATGCTCTTTGCGAGGAGGCCTTCGAGATTCAGAGCCAAGGCTTGGCGCGAAGATTGGAAGCTGCAGGGGTACAAAAGATGGTCATAGGCATCTCCGGAGGTCTGGACAGCTCGCACGCGCTTTTGGTTGCAGTTCACGCACTCGCTCGTCTTGGCCTTCCCCGACGCAATATTCTCGCGTACACCTTGCCGGCGTTGGCGACGAGTTCGAAAACGAAGTCCGCCGCCTGGGAGCTGATGCGAAGCCTCGAAGTTACAGCTGAGGAGATTGATCTCACTCAAGCCGTTCAGCAGATGTTGAGAGACATCAAACATCCGGCGATAGAAGGGGTGGCTCAATACGATATCACTTACGAGAATGTTCAGGCCGGTGCCCGGACTTCGCTATTGTTTCGTCTTGCGAACTTTAACGATGCGCTTGTTTTGGGAACTGGCGATCTCTCCGAATTGGCTCTGGGCTGGTGCACCTACGGCGTCGGCGACCATATGAGTCACTACAATGTCAATGCGTCGGTTCCCAAGACGCTTATCCAACATCTCATTCGGTGGGTCGCGGTTAGGGGCGTATATGGTCCAAGGGCATCAGAAAGCCTCAACGCGATTCTCTCGATCGATATCAGCCCGGAATTAATTCCGGGAGACGGGGAAAAGCCGACGCAGAAGACCGAGGACACGGTTGGCCCCTACGCGCTTCAAGATTTCAATTTGTACTACATCACGCGTTATGGAGTGAGGCCCTCCAAGGTAGCTTTTCTCGCGTGGCACGCATGGCGCGAAGTTGTTGAAGGGTCCTGGCCGCCTCATTTTGACGACGCGAAGAAGGTTGCCTACGATTTGGATACAATTCGGCGTTGGCTACGGATCTTCTTGTGGCGATTCTTTCAGACAAGCCAGTACAAACGCAGCGCAGTGCCGAACGGGCCAAAGATCAGTTCGGGCGGATCACTTTCGCCGCGCGGCGACTGGCGCGCGCCGAGCGACGGGAATGCACGGGCATGGATAGAGGAACTCGACAACGCTCTTCCGCCCCATTCGACATCCGGTTCAGCGCTCGACGGCTCCCGATAAGGCCTCAGGGCGTAGCGAATCGCTTCACCTCGATATACTTCGGTTAGACAGGTCCCATTCTGTGACCCTCGCGACGAGCAGGTTCAGCGCTCACTTGGGGGGTGGATGGGCAGTCAAAACCGAGTAGGCCATTTTCGACAAACTGGCTTCGTATTTTTCTTTCAGCACTTCAAGATCGGCTGGCAAAAATATACCATGCCATTCTCCCACGATTCCTTGCCGATAATGTAATGTCGAGTCTAGCTGTCCGGGAGACCGACCCCCGCTCAATGAGCGGAAATTTATGCCCTTGGTGATTTCAACAAGCTCAACGCGCGGCTTTATATTGCGGTAAAACTCCAAGACCATAGCCAGTGTATCCACCGGTCTCGTTATCAATTCCTCGTACCTGACTAAGAGACACCGGCGATTGTCGCACCAATCTGTGACCAGATCTCGGATCAGGAAATTATGCCAAGCCGCAAAGTCCTGAACTACGTACCCAGAAGACCAAGCTCTTCCGTCCCAGTTGCCCAACAGGAGGTCACGGGCAAGCCTTCGAGGGGAATGTCCCGGGTCAGGAAGCGGTCCATTCAGCGATTTTGTCAAGGCAATCTGCGATATTAGTCGATCAAACGGGTGGCGCGTCAGCAAGACCATTCGCAAGCCCGGGTACCGCTTTTCGTCCAAGATTGCCGCATGCTGTGAGAATCGGAAATGCCCATAAATGAGTTGGTCCCCGGGCGTTCCCGAGACGACTGTGAGCAAGTCATCCGGTGCCGACAAATCCTTCTCGAGCGGGGGCGTGCCAAGAGCGGCCGAAATCATGCTTTTAAGGTAGTGGGTGCCTGACCTCGGAATGGATGACAGAATCGGAATCAACGTGTGCTCTTAGGTTATCGACTTACGTTTCGGGTCCCACTAAAAGAAACTCAACGGCATGTCATTGATTTTTCATGGGCTCTTGTCTCTGGGATTTTATGCGGCTTTCGCCGCCGATTGGAGCATGACCTCATATCCGAGCTTGCCATTTGGCGGGCGAGGCGTTTGACTTTCGATTCGGGGGAACGGCGGTCGAAGTAATCGGCGCCGAGGTCCTGGTGGAAGGTTCCGTTCTTGAGCAGTGATAGATGGCGGTCAGAATCGACGCCGCCACGGCGCAGATCGCCTTTTGCGGGCAGTCTGGCTCGCAGGGGTACAACTGAGCCCTGTAGTAGCTGTTCTTCGCGCGCTTGGCCGCCCAGGCGTATTGGACGAGCGGCGGTGAGGTCCGCAATCCACATCGCGTCGTTCATGTCCGTCTTGCGGCCTGGAACCGCCTTGATATGAGCCGCGTTGGCGACAACAAGCTCGAATTCGCCCTGGCGCAACATCTTCCAGACCGGAAGCCAATACACCCCGGTCGCCTCCATCGCCGCCAAGCGGCACCCCTCGGCGTTCAACCACTCCAGCAAGGCCAAGAGACCCTCGGTCGTCGTCGCATAGGTTCGACATTCCCGCGTCGCTCTTTTCCCGGACGTCGCCCGCACGCACGCGACCACGGAATCTTGTGAACGTCCAAGCCGGCCGCGCGATCGTGGATTACATCCATCATCGCTCCTTGCATTCCTGCCGGCAAGAGCGCTTTACAAAGATGAAATCCTAAAAGGCAGCCTTCAGAGCGTCGCCGCTGCTTGCGCAAGTCGAAGTCGTCAAAGCGCTCCGGGTCCAACTCGCGAACGACCGACCTCTTGCCGGCAGCCCCAAAGTCTAGCACCAATTCAGAACGGCCCATGAAATCCGTTTCATCCAACGAGGTCGGCCAAGGGCCGGTGCTGAACTCGCGATGGTCACGCGAATCGCTCTTGGTAACAACACGTGGAGATTGTGGCCTCAACGCACCATCAAGAACAAACACGCAATCTTTTGGTTATATTGCCTTTCGACGTTCGATTCGAATTTTCGTTGTTGTTATTCCTAACAATCGTCGGCGCAACAGCTGGAGCGACACAGCTGGAGCGATTTATTTGATAACAATCTTGTGATCGTCGCCGTTGCCGTTAACTAACCAAGAAGAAGACGTGTCCATAATGACCGCCGAAGTCACGTTTAATTCAGCGCATGCGATTCGTCCTCAGCCAATTCTCCGTCGTTCTCTTGCGGCCGTCTGCCTCTCAAGACATCGATGAGAACCCTGACGTCAAAAGATGTCGCGCCTGTCCTGATCGGGCTCGGCGCAAAGACCGAGAAGCCAGATCGGCGTGGCGGCCAGCGACCTGCGCGCGCGGCCGCCGGGCGTGAAGGGACTTCGAAGACCGCCCGCGGCTTCAGGTCGACGGACCGACCATTCCAGGCGACGAGTCAAATGAGCTCCGCGACACGCTCGACTATAGTCCGCGCTACGGTGTCGAAACTGTACTGTTGAGCTGCACGCCGCGCCTCCACTTCGAACTCGCCTAAAGACAGGGCGCCACGGTCAAGTCTGAGCCCGCCAGTGGCGGGATCGCTGTGGGCGCCTCGCAGGTCCTCGACGACGGCCGCCAACGCCTTGAACAGTTGCACGACGTCTCCCGGCTCGACTAGACGGCCGAGCCCCTCGCAAATGTTCCTCATGTTTCCCGCGTCGAAGCCGACTGGGATCGCGCCGGCCCGCAGAGCCTCGACGACGGGCACGCAGAAGCCCTCGTGCCGCGTCGGGAGCAACAGGACATGAGCGTCGGCAAAAAGTTCGCAAAGCCGGTCGTCGTCAGGCGACTCGACAATCGCCACCGCGGGGGCAAGATCGTGCTCTTCGATGAAGCGCTTGCACGTCGTGAAGTAATCTGGGTCTGAAAATGAGACGTTGTAAGCGATCACAAATCGGGCGGTCGGTTGATCCCCATAGAGCGCCTCAAATGCCATTAGGGCGTCGAGCAGGCCTTTTGACTCAACGGCTCGCCCCACAAAGAGAATGCGATCGCCGGAATTCGATTTCGCCAGAGGCGAACGGATTTCAGGCTTGTCGACGGCAAGCGGGATGACTTCGATCTTCTCATTGTCGAACCCGAGATCGCGAAGACAGTCCGCGTTGAAAGGACTGACCGGCCACAATCGGTCCGCGCGACGCAAATTGTGGATCTGGACGAGCGACCGGCGAATCACGTCGCGACCTGCCTCCGGCACAAACTCCGGCGGCGTGACGTTATGAAAGAAGACCGCCTGTTTCGCCTTGCCATTGCCGATCAGGAGCGCGTCGAACAGCGGGTGGTAGATGCCAAAGTGATAGACGATGAGTTCGGCGTCGAGGAACCGCTTCGCCGTCAGCAGGGACGCAGCGTTTGGGACGACGACTTCGTTCATATCGTCATAGTCACATCGTCCGCAGAATAGGACAATGTCGGAGAAGCCGTTGCGCTTTAAACTGAAATAGGTGTCGCGAACCGCAAGCGAAATTGCATCGTAGCGAGCGACCACGGACGCAACGAGCGCGATCCTACACTTGTTATCCCGCAAGGGCAGCCTCTGCAGATGAATTTTCCCGCTCCCAGCGGGTCCGGGCCTGCTCGAGAAGGTCCGCAACGCTCCGTGCGACGCCTTCCCGTTGAAACAACCGCTCGTAGCGGCGGCGGCCGGCGGCGCCCATTCTCGCCCGAAGCGACGGATCCACGATCAGACGGAGAAGAGCGGCATAAAGCGATTCCGCGTCTCCTGCGTCCGCCAAGAGTCCGGTCTGTTCATCGGCGATGACTTCAACCATTCCGCCGATGCGGCATCCGACAACCGGCTTCGCAAAACACATAGCCTCCACAAAAACAAGCCCGAAGCTCTCATAACGCGAGGGCGAGACGTAGATGTCGCACTCGTCGTAAAATGCGCGCAATGCTGCGCTCGCAACCTCTCCGTGAAAGACGATACGCGAGGCGAAGGCTTCACTCTTGTTGGCGGCCTCAAATTGGGAGCGGTAGTTTGAGCCGCCGGGAGTCGATATCCGGTCGTTTCCGACGATGTCAAATTGCAGACCAGGGAATTCTCGAAGCAGGCGGGGCGCGACGGACAGTAGGACGTCGATGCCCTTTCGCGCTTCTAGCCTCCCGGCGAATAGCACGCGAACATCGATATCGCGCCTCCGCGGCGGGATCGCCGCGCGGGGTTCCTTCGACGCATCGGCGATGCCTAGGGGAATCACGACCGCGCGGTCGGCGAGGGGCAATTTGTAAGCCGTTTCGACATCTCGCTGAATGGCGTTGCTGATGGCGTGCACGGCATGGGATTTGGCGATCATTTCACGCTCGAGCGCGAGCATTGGTCGCCCGAATTCCCGCATGAATCTCGCGTCACCCGATTTTTCCGGGTGCGACTCGAGCCACAACGCAAGGGTGGTTTGCAGGCCGAGCACAAGGGGGAAGCGTTTGGCGCGGAGTACTGCCGCGCCTTCGCAGTCCCAGATGAGCGCGTAGACCGCATCAATGGGCTTTCTAAGAGCGAGCTTCGCAATGTAGTTCTCGCGGAATGAAGCGGATGCCCAAATTGCGGCAGGCACAGGGCCCGCTTCAGTATGCGCGACCTCTTTGACTTGACCTGGCATAACGAGCCTGTGCACCCAAACGCCGTCTTCGAAATCGACGCGGCTCACGTCTCCGACGCTGGTGACGACGTGGACTTGGTGGCCGAGTTCAGCCAATCCCTTGGCGAGTTCGCCTACATGGAGCGCTCCCCCGCCGACGGGGCCGGGACCATATTCTCGCGTCATCAAAACGTAAGTTCTGGTCTCGCTGCGTCGAGACTCGCGGAAATAAGGCAAAAACGCCGGAGGCGGCGCGCCCGCCTCTTCCGCCGACATTATTCTCGCTCTGCCGATCACGCCCCGTTTGAGACCGTCCTCAAGCGCCTGGTCGGCGTCCTTTTCGAACCTTTCCGCGTCGCCTGACGTCAGAATTCCCTTGGAAACGGCCCACAGGCAGGTATCGCGCGTAGACTGCACGAAATCGATCCAATGTTTGATGACCTCACGCACCGAGTGATAGCCATCGCGATGGACAAGCCCATAGTATAGCTTATTCTTCAATGTAGGGTACCAGGCGCGAAGTACATTGTCTTCGTTTCGAAGATGGCTGGGGCGGTGCTTGTGGTGCACGAACGCATTGCTCAGTTGCCTTATCGAATATCCGTTGTCGACGATCCGACAAATCAAATCCGTCTCGTCCAGGAAATAGTCGAATTCCTCGTCGAAGCCGCCGACTTCGACAAGAGCGTTACGACGAAACGTGCTGTTCGCGCCGAGGAGGTGAGGAAAGTTGTAGCTGAACGGAAAATTGAGCTCTGGTGCGGCCTCCTTCCAGGACATATCCGCGTTGCCGAGACGATCAGTTGTGCCGAATTTCCATTGGAAATTCATTCCAGTGTGGTTGAAGACGAAGCCCCCTGCGCCACCCACCGACGGATCCTTGTAGGCCAATACAATTTGATCCAACCACTCTGGCTCGGGAATGGAGTCGTCATCGAGAAACGCCACGATATCACCGGCGGAGAGGCGTATTCCGATATTCCGGGATATCGAAAGATTACGTTCCGAATTGAAGGCAATTTTCAACGGATCGCGCCACGCAGAGACAAGTTCTCGTGTCCCATCCTCGGTCGGCCCACATACAACACAGACCTCGAAGTTCCGTTGAATCAAAAAACGAAGACTTTCCAGAGTCACTTTTAGGCTATCGGCGCGGCCGTCCGTACAAATGACAATCGAAGTCAACAGTTCCATCTATGGGCCAAAGCCTTCATATTTCATCCGCGGCTAATCCTTTTTAGCAGAAATTTCGATCTCAATTCGGGTCCCGTTCTTTCGTCCGGCGGCGACGAGTTCGATATTTGTGAAACCTGCTTCCTGGAGGATCTGGCTCAAGCTTCCGCCGGAGAAAAGATTATAATGAAATTCGTCGCTGTTTTCTTGGGCGCCGAGGATCGCTTCACGGAAGTCTTCAAAAGACATCCCACCGACGCTAAGCGCGGCGGCCATCGCCTCTGTGTCGGGCACGACGGCTCGGAACGTCCCCCCAGGACGCAGGAGATTCCGCCAATATGGCAGGACGGTGCTGCGCAGCTGCTCGCAGGTGAAGCGCTCCAGTGCTTGGTGAGAGTAGATTTCGGCTATGGATTGCGGATCGAAGGGGAGATTATCGAAGCTTGCAACGATGTCGACGCCGGGACGTCCGCGGGTATCGACATTCAAATAACCGTCAAGAGGCCCGGTAACACAGGCGAGATGGAGCTTGACCCCATCTGCATTGCTCCTCCGCAATTTCTCCTCATTGATGATGTTCGGTGCGACCTCATTAACGACGCAATTGGTACGGTGGATGCGGAAGTCGCTAAACTGAGTGTGGAGCGCGGCGATTCTGGCGGACAAATCTTCGATCTTCGCGTCGACTTCCAGGCGCTGACGACGCAGTTCGTGTCCCATAGAGCCGACGGAGGATACAGCGTTCAGGAAGGCCGGCAGGTGACGTTCCCAAGCTTCTTCGAAGGTGGCTAAACGGTCAGGCAGTTTGCGGAACCTTCGCACCCTTCGCAATTCGTCCCTTAACTGATGGATTCGTCGTTGAAGAAATTTAAACGCCATTCAAATTATTCCGCGGGGCCAAAAGTCTTACGATCGTTGCGCACAGGAAGGCCAGATTGGCGCCGCGGTGCAAATAGCAACCTTTTTACCGCGAGGGAAGACCTGCGGGCAAACGCTGCCCCGTTCCTTCTCCGAAAGTGCGGCGACCACCCGTGTCGTACAACAGACCCGTGTTCGGTCTCGCTAGCCATCAATTGCGCAGAGGAGGCGACTCTGGGTGCCGTCGGCCGAGGTCCGGCACCTTGACACGAGGCGGTGTTCCTGAAGCTATGCACTTGACGACGTAATGTCCGTCGTCAATAGGGTAAAGTGGATTGCGACCGAATCCGAAGGCTCAAATCTGATGGCCCAAATGAAGAAGTGTCCCTAATGGTTGGCCTGTTGGGACGTCGTTTCACTAGATTACACAAGAGCTATGAGAAGCGTCGACGCAGATTGGCCGAAAAACGGGTTTCTGTTTTGGTTTCACTGGCGAAGAGATTTGGATTGCTAAACAGAAAGGACTCGGTTCTGTTCGTCGGCTATGCGGAAGCTGCACTTGGACTGGGAGAGTCTTTTCGGAATATGCTTACGGCGCT
>Ga0206860_10060_pt2 | contig 27365 bp, 41 predicted proteins | sample Alteio_BWOrgCont_44_FD_152624 | JGI IMG/M metagenome (GOLD analysis project Ga0206860, IMG submission 152624) | Enriched cells from forest soil in Barre Woods Harvard Forest LTER site, Petersham, Massachusetts, United States -... | ecosystem: Environmental > Terrestrial > Soil > Temperate forest >...
TTCTGACTGTGGGGCTTCGCTTCTGGCCTACGAACTCGACGAAGAAAGTGCCGGCAAAGCGCGGGCGCTTGCAGCCGGCATCCTTTTGAAGTCCGGCGCGACGCGTGCTCTCGCGGAAACTCTTGCGGCCGGATGGGTGCGGACCGGCGATTACCTGTTCGAGTCAGGTCGGATGGAGGCCGATTTTGTGATTGGCAATCCGCCGTACATCAGGTTGGAGGAGATACCCGAAGAGACGGCAATGCTCTATCGGGATGCCTACCCTACGATGCGCGGGCGGGCGGATCTGTATGTCGCATTTTTTGAAGCGGCACTCCACCAGTTGCGCAAGGGCGGCGTTTGCGCGTTCATCTGTGCGGATCGCTGGATGCGTAATCAGTACGGCGCAGAGTTGCGGGAACTGGTGACCTCAGCATATGGCGTCGAGGTCGTGGTTGAGATGCACAACGCTGACGCATTCGCTGACGAGGTGGACGCGTACCCGGCGATTACCGTAATACGGCGCCAGACTCAGGGATCGACGGTCGTTGCTAGCGCAGGGCCAGACGCTGAGCACCTTCCGGTGCGGGTGTTATCCGACGCGCTGCATCTGAACGGCCAGCGAGCTCATGACGGGGCGTTGCGGGGACTTCGGACTGCGGTGGTGGATACTTGGTTTAAGGGATCGGACCCGTGGCCATGCCACTCGCCCGAACAACTGGCGCTGCTGCGCCGACTGGAAGACCGCTTCCCGAAACTAGAGGTGAACGCCAGAGTCGGGATCGGCGTGGCCACCGGCAATGACAGTGTGTTCATCACCAAAGATTCGAGGCTGGTCGAGCCGTCGCGCCTTCTCCGGCTGGCGCTGGCCAGGGATATTGCCACCGGCACCCTCGAATGGTCTGGCAACTATCTTGTAGACCCGTGGAACTACGAAGGGCTGGTTGATCTCGGGAAGTACCCTCGCCTGCGCGCCTACTATGCGGAACACGCGGCAGCCTTGAAAAAGCGCCATACAGCAGTGAACAATCTCAATGGCTGGTACAAGACGATCGACCGCGTGTAGGCGGCGAGCTTCGCCTCCCGGATTCGGCGGTCTATTTCGGCCTCGATTTTGGCGAGGTGCCGTTGGAGTGGTGAGTCGCCGGGCGGTGCGTTTGGCAGCACTTCGGCAAGCCCCCGGCGGTACAGGCGAGCGTGCGTTCGCGTAAAAAACAACGCGGCGCGGAAGCCGAAGTCCGTGACCCGGTATCGATGGGTCTTGGGAATCCTCTCGATCATTCCGTGCAGACGAAGGCGCCTGATGTCTCTCGAACACGCTCAGCATCCTCGTGAAGGCCAGCAACGATCGGCTCAGACGGTCGACCTTATACACCACGACGCAATCGAGTTCACCGGCTTCGACCGCGCGGAGCAGTCTGCCGAGAGCGGGCCGCTCCATGTTAGCCTTTTTCGGCGGTCTCGAGGTCAAAGAAACGGCCGAGGCCATCGGCGTCTCCCCCGAAACCGTAATACGGGACTGGAAAGTGGCGCGTGCCTGGTTGTTGGTTCAACTGGAGCGATAAGAAACCGATGTTCTTTCTCTAATTGGACTACGTCACGACTTCCCGGAGCAGATGTGCCGGCCGATTACCGGCCTGCACCACAACGGAAAGCGCTGCCGATCTGGCTCTTGAGTTTGCTTGTCCGTCGTCTGGCGTGATGCCGCAAACAGCTAATTCACGTTGCGCTTCAGAATTGCGGCTGTCACGCACCGGACTGGAAGTCCTGCCGTCTCGAATTGGCTATCAGCCATTCGACGTCCGGTTCGTCCAGAATACCAAGGAAGGCCAATGCTGGTAACATTCACGTTCCTTTCACACGCGCTGGCGAAGATTCCCCAACGCCGTTCAGCAGCGCCTCGTCAGCGAGTGAGTGAATACGACCTGTCGGCGGGTCTAGGCACGCAGGCGTTGCAGCTGTCATGATGCTTCGCCTTGAATTCCTACTGGAACTTCGGCGGCGCGAATATTTTCGGCATCACGCTGATACCGATGCTCATCGGTATCGGCTTGCTTTTCTGGAATGGCCGCAGCATCGGGCGGGTGGTTACTGACAGCGGGCGCCGCGCTTTTCATCTTTGCCGGGGCGATTGCCCATCTGCACATTTACTTTCAACCGGCCAGCCTGTTCAATACGATCGTCATGCTGATCCTCGTCGGCGGACTCGGCCTGATCGCCCGCGCGACGCTGCCCCACTGAAGAGAAGAAGACCTGGTAGCCACCCAGCAGAGTTGTGAGATTGCCGTCCGGGCCAAGTTGGGCAGTACTGAGGGCGCCGGGCCTGATGGAACTGCCGAGGATGGTCGCCACGTCAGCGGGCGCGACGGGCTGATCGATGAGGCTGCCGAAGTTCACGCTGGGTGCCTTCCGGGACGTCTGGCGCGAGGAAGCGCGCGCGGTGCAGAACCGAACCCGTCTCTCGTTGCCGGCCCATCTATGACGCCCTCCCCGCCTGACCACAAACTGCATTTTTGGTGACCCGCGCTCGTGCACTAATGGAAGCGAAATTCTGAGCCGAATTCTCTCCGCGAAAGTGCGACGCTCGGTCCCTGATGGCAACGCGCTTCCGTGATTATAAAGCAAACTTGCGTTTCACGCCGACGCACGCACCCAGGAAAACCGTTACGATGAGCCCATAGCTCGGTTCTGGGGTAGTGGACTGATTCAGTGGCTGCGTGCCAATCGGTGCCGCTGCACCGGTGGCCACGACTCCATCAGTAAAAACGTCCCGTGGCGCTATCGTTTCTCCAGCCAAACAGGCACTGCCCGTGGAAAAGCAGAAGTAACTGAAGCCGCTGAACGGACCGGGGGAATTCGCCTGAATCAAAAATTCACCGCTTCCGCTGTAATTAAAAAAGAGTCCGCCCGCAGCGGCCGTCAAAGCGCTTCCGGTGTCTTCTACCAGCGTGGAATTGGCCGGCGTGAGGTCGAGATTGTTTTCTGAATTGAGCCCATCAATCAAGCTGAGGTTCCAACCCACCACGTCGCTCGACAATACGACCCCAATTGTGCCATCAGTTGTAATAAAGCCAGAGACAGTATTTGACTGTAATGGGTTCCCTGTCGGGTTGGCACTCGTAATCGTGGTGTCAACAGCGTAAACCATGTCGGCACGCGCAACGAGAGAACCCAACTGCGCTGTGACGAAGGCTATTGTCAGAAATCGAACCGACCTGCGACCATTAATCCCTAAGTTCACCATGCGGCAACCCTATCACTGTGGCGAATAGACGGCAACCTGAAATCGCTCGGGGACACGAAAATGTAACCACTGGTACGGGCCCGGTGGGCACGCCATAACAAATGCACAGTCTCACGGGTTCGATGATCGCCACGGCTGTCAGGTCAGCCCGCAGTTTTCATTCTGATCCCGTGGCGGAAACGGCGCCATTTCCTGAATCTGGACTGCCTGCATTGATCGTGTACGATACCATCCATGCACCCCCTCGGAAGCCCGGATCAATGTCCGGCGGGTTTCCCAGGTTTAATTGGCCGGGCAGACTCAATGACATCGACGGAATCGGTCGCGTCCTACCAGTGCTTCGTCAATACTTCCCGGTTCAGTTCCACCCATTGGCGAAGCAATTCGAGGTCATCGCAGGTCACTTTGCCTCGAACGACCCGGAAGCGCGGTCCAATCGCCACGGTGATCATGTCAGGAATGTATCGCAGTGGAAGACAAAAACACCATTTGCCTTCAAGGGTTCACGCACGCGGCTGGATCGGGATTTAAGGCCGCATGATAAAATCGCCCGCATCATGTTATTCGTGACATTTCACGGTGGCAAATCCGGCGTCGATAATATTTATGGTTATTCTACAAAGGCCGGAATAAAACTACCGCAAACCACCCCGCAGACACCGGCCGCGCTGACTTCACCCAAAGGCGTAAAGCTGGATGAACTCCGCGGCGTAACCATCTACAACGGAAATCTTTTCGTCATCAGCGGCGGCAAGAGCGCGAGCAACGTGCTTCAATACCAGGGGCCGCCGAAGAGTGGACCGGAGTTCGACTATCTCGGCACCATGATCGGCCCCGGTCAGTCCATCATGCATCCGCCGTAGACCGGTCAGCAGGTTCTTCACCGCGGCCGCATTTTCGGTGGCTCCCATCTCGATGCCCAGAATGTGTTTTGACCCTGCGCGATCGATGCCGACGCCGCTGATTACATGGTGCTCGCCAAAACGCTGCCCGTCGATGTAGATCACCAGCAGATCCGCCTTGTCCCAGCGGCGTTCCCGTAGTTGGCGCAGTTGCTCCGCACTGCCTTCTATCGCCTGGCGGCTGATGCTGCTGCGAGATACGCCGGCGGTTTCGGCCATCTCCGGTAGAACTTCCTCGTACTGGCGTGTGGAAACGCCGCGCAGCAGTGCCCCCATCATGCGCTGGGCGGTGGCACCGTTCTCCTGCAGAGCTTCATACGCAGGCACCTTCACTTCGCCCTCCTGCTTGTGACGAAGCCGCGGACGCTTCACTTTCAACTGGCGGTCGGCGAGCACGACCCGACCACTCTGCGAACCGTGCCAGCGGATATCCCCACTGATCTTCCCCGGCGTCTGCGCACCGGCTACGTGCTCGGCGCTCAGCGTCAGTATGGTCTCGATCGTCTTGCGTCCAATCGAGCTGATGACTTCGTCGACGGCCACTCTGGCCTGAGTGATGAGCTCGAGCAGCGGCAGCAGCAACTGCCCGTTGGATTTAGCGAACTGCTCGATGCTCGCAGTCGCGATTTTCTCGTCCCGATTGACAATATGATACGTTTTCTTCACGGCGGTGGTGTCCTTTCGAAGGGTTGTTTTTGGCGAATCGATTCTAACGAACCGACCCCCACCGCCGCTTTCAACCTTCAACTATCGCTGGGACATCCTCTCGCGGCGACACAGGGAACTTCAAGGATTGTCAATGCGCGTCGCGACCTGGGCGGCTTCCTTCGATGGGGAAGCCGCCGGGCATTGAGCAGCACGGAATCAAGGCGGTGGTTTTCGCTGAGCGAGACGCGAGGTGCCAGTGGCCACGTCAACTAAAGGCGCGGGTCTCGGAGTGGATCCCCGCGGCGAGCGGGTCCGACAGTCCTCGCTGGCGAGAGACGACCGTTCGATGAGATCGCCCGGCTACCGCCGAAAGGAGCGGCATCAGGCAGAGGATTCCGTAGGGAGTCAGAAGAGCTGGGAGAGGTCCGAGGCTGCCGCCCTGCATCTGGGGGCTCACCGAATTGATGCTCGACACCGAGTCGCAGCCAAACATTCGCTTATTCGCCCCGTCTAAGTGCAACCCGCCGTATTGATGCCGGCGCACGGCAACGACGAAAACTCATGTGGTGGGCGTTCCTGCGCATGGCCGCCAACACAATGCTGCGCAGCGATGAGCGCAAACTGCCTACTGTTCAATGCGTTCTCGCCGGGAATACTGGCGCTTCCAGGAGAGCCGCTTCTCGGCGCATCGCAGCCAGGGAAACTGTGCGTCCAACAAGACGATGGCTTCCGTTGCGGTTTGCTCAGGCGCGACGCATAACGGGGCGACTTCGGTTGGCGCCGGCATCGGTGCGATCCGGGCACGGCGGGCGCGCTGGTTCCGCGCGAAGGTTCTGCCGCCACGCGCTCCGAGCAGGCGCAGTTGCAAGGGGGATTTATTGAACAGAACGAAAGGGTAGTTGATCATAAGTGTCTTCCGGACACCACATTCGCTCTGCTGCGGAGGACAAGCAAGTCGGAACGCGCGTACGGGTAGGTTGCCGCGCTGAAACCGACCGGTTAAGTTTGGGTTGTTTTACGCTTGGGCAAGGCTGCCATCGGTATCATCGCTATCTCGTGCGATAAACCAGACCAGCGTTTTAATCCAGTTGTAAAGGGCCAAGCCCCCGCCGAAGACGTTCACGCCGCCGATCCGCCCACCGACCATCGGATCGTTGGTCTGACCATATTGACTCGGATCACCTCCGTAGGTGACGGCTGTATTCACCGGGTTACTTTCCTGGAGGTCAAAAAGGCTTCCCCAGGCTGTACGGCGGTGTAGAGATTCGCGGTCGAGAGCGCCAGTGCAGGCAGACTGAATGCGTTCGCCGTATTGGCCTTCTGAGCGGAGATGATGCGGCTATCCGGCCACTGGTCGCCTCGGTTGCCACCCGTGAAGGCAACGCCGCTTCCATCGCCGGTAAGTGCTGGGCCGGGTGTCGGAGAGTTCCGCGAAGCGGTGAGGGCACAGGCGGAACGGCAACAGATTCCGATTTACCAGTTTCAACACAAGGAGCAAAGGACGATCCCGCGATTCCGACGGCCGCCGGACAGCCAGGAGTACGGGGGCCGGTTCGGGAAAGAAAAGGGTGCGCTCGTGCTCGAATCGGATAAATCGGCGATAGAAGTTCCCATTATTTATCTAAAGAAAGCATTGCCAGCGGCAAGGGGACATGCCCCTAATCAAGGTAGAGTGTCTTCGCGACCCGTGAGCCCCGGATCGTCGATCGGCAAACTCCGACACATTACGACCCAATTCATGCAAGTAAGCTCCGTGCCGGAACGCTTCCTGTCGGGCCGCTCCGCTGCGCGACGCGTTTGTCTGTCCGATCGAAATGCGCTGCCACCGTTGAGTATGGCGACCTATGTCTGACGAAAAGAACTTCCAGTTTCTCGCGGAGAACAGCGTCGATATCATCTGTCGCTCCAATATGGATCGGGTGCTGAATTACGTTTCTCCCTCTTCCTTCCAGATTCTTGGCTGGAGGCCGGAGGAGATGACCGGCAGGCCGGTGGAAGATTTCATTCTCGATGAGGATTGTCCCGTCCTCGCGGCCGCCATTGCCAGCCACAAGCGAGGTGTGATGCTGCGGATGCTGAAGAAGGACGGCTCTACCGTGTGGATGGAAAATCGTGCCACCTTAGTATGTGATTCCGCCAGCGGAGAGCCAAAAGAGTGGGTCGTCACCATGCGCGACATCACGGAGCGGAAGGCACATGAACAACAACTCTCTGAATTGGCTCTGACCGACAGCCTGACGGGACTGTCGAATCGTCGCGCCTTTGATGAAGCCCTGGAACGAGAGTGGAAACGAACTTTGCGCGAGGGCTCGCAGATCTCTCTGTTACTGCTCGATATAGATCGTTTCAAAGAGTTCAACGACCAATACGGCCATCAGGTAGGAGATGACTGTCTGCGCACGGTTGCCGCCGCTGTGAGGGGAGCGGTGCGCGCAACGGACGTCGTTGCCCGTTATGGCGGGGAAGAAATCGCCGCAATCCTTTTCTCCGCAGACACCTTCGGCGCAGTTGAGGCGGCTGAAAGCGTGCGGGCTGCCGTCGCGGGTCTACGGATTACACATGAGGGAAATCCGCAAGGCGCTGGATTGGTAACTGTGAGTGTCGGCGCGGCGACAGCTCTCGCTCGACAAGGGGGGACAATGAGGATGCCGGAAAGCTTGTTATTGGCGGCTGACACGGCCCTCTACAAAGCAAAACAAGGAGGCCGGAATCGCGTGGCTACGGCTCTGCTCGTCGCTTCAAAGAACAACAGTTAAGGTTGCCGCGCCGGCGAATCAAATCCCCACTCCGCCAGTTTCACAGGGCTGGACTCGCGCTCTGATGCCGATTACGGGTTTTGGTGCCGCGTCCCATGGGTCGGGTTTGACGCGGCGGCGATCTCCCGATATTCTCCTTGCGCCGACCCCTCTCCTGCTCGACTGGTCCGACTTGCAGAATCCGGCTGCGCGCTCGCAGGAAATGGAGATGGCCTGTTTGGCTTTCGGAGATTCGCGATCAGGAGGAACGGAGCCGTTATTTCCGAAACTGCCTATACCCCTTCGCCTAATGGCGACACGGACTACGGAAATAAGCGTGGACAGTTGAGAGATGAATGCGAACCCGTAAGCTCTATGAATGCAGATTTGGTTTGGGTTTTACGCGATGATCGGTGCGGCAGCTGCAACGCTGATGGGGTTGTTGTTCGTCGCTGTCTCGTTAAATAGCGCCGCCATCCTTAATGAGGAGCACGGCCATTCGCGACGTTTGGCGGAGCAGGCATTTCAGAACTACGTCACCGTGTTGTCGGTATCGCTGTTTGCCCTGTTCCCTTCATTGTCATTGCCGCAATTCAGCCTCGTGACGCTTATGGTGACCGGGACATCGGGAGTATGGGTTCTGAAGCGCCTATACGAGTTCTTCAAAAAAACCCACGGAACCACCCGAATGAAGTCACTACGTCGTCAGATGTTCTCCCTTGTCGGCTTCGGCATGCTCATGTACGCAACTGGGAGCATGGCGGGAAATCGGGGCGACTGGCGCAACCTTCTCGCGGCCGCCGTGGTGGTTTTATTGCTCGCTGCAACCAGAGCTTCATGGGTGCTGCTGATCAGCATCGCCGCGCTGAAACCGACCGGTTGAGTTTGGGTTGCTTTACGCTTGGGCAGGCGAACGTATCAGCCGGAAAGAGACAAGGCGCCGCAGCGAAGAACAGGGGACGCCCTCTCTACCTTTTCACCCATCGCTGATCTTCACAGCAGATGAGCCGGAACGGCTGCGTGGGAAACAACATATGAAACTGTGGTGCGATGAGATCGCCTTCTGGCGGCACCCGGAAGCGTTCCAGCAGGCGATACTCGGCCTGCGGCTGGGGGGCTGGGATGGGAATTCCCTGGTCCGCAGGCGGAGAAGTAGATCATAAATGCAACGCGCGGACCAGGGTTGAACACGACTGTAGTTGGGTTTAGGCCGGACCGTCCTACTTCGCGCCGGAGCATGGAGCGCCGTTGATGCCGAGGCTCGTGCCAATGATCACTTTGCCTTTGGCGGCGAGATCCCAGATCCAGGTTTCGATTGTAATTCGCCGCGCCCGAACTGAGACGCCGAAATCCAGGTATCGGCTGCCGGATTCCGCGCGATGCTCTATCCGACATGGAAGATTGACAAACACTGGACCATTTCCGGCGCGATCGATGTGAACTCCAGACCCTACTTCGAGGAAGATTTTTCGACGCAGGGGTACGGAGTGACTACGCGGATCCTATTTAATATTCTGAGTCCGGTCACGATTGATACCCCGGCGCGCTCAATGCTCTGGGGGGCGATGCCGAGGCGGCAAAGGCTTCTTTCGCCAGTGCGATCCCTCGCGGCACGATGGGTACTCCGGATGAGATTGCGAATGTGGCGCTGTTTCTGGCTTCGGATGAATCGAGCTTTGTGAATGGGGTGGAGCTGTTTGTGGATGGCGGGACGGCTCAGGTGTAAGGCATCGTATCTGGATCGTTTTCAGACGGCAAGGCTGCTTCAAGATGGATTTGCTCTCCGGTGATGGGGTGGTGGAATTTCAAGATATTGGGTGTGCAGGAAATATCCTCCATCGCCGGGGAGGCCGGGGAGATTTTCGAGAGGCTGTCCGGTTAAGCCATACAAGGGATCGCCTACCAGGGGATGGCCGATGGATGCCAGATGGATTCTGATTTGATGAGGACGGCCCGAATGCAGGTTTACTTCAAATGTTGTGGTGCTGGTGTTGCGTAAGATGTTGCGTGAGATCACCTTTGCCAATGACTATGACGGTTTGCCAGGGCCCGGTAGATTTTTTGAATTTTGGGCGTGTTCCAGTTTGCGAATAGATTCGAGGCCGCCTGCGGTGTTTTGGCGAAGAGGAAGATGCCGGTGGTGGCTCGGCCTAACCGGTGGACGGGGTTCGCGCTGGGGGTTTGCTTTTGCACCAGGCGCAGGAGGGCGTTTTCCATGAAGCCGCCGGCCGGGGAGGGTGGGCAGCCCGCTGGGTTTGTTGACGCCCAACGGATGGAGGTCTTCAAACAGGACTTCGAAGTGCCGAGGGGTGTCTGGTTCGATCCAGGATGGACGGTTCCAGATGAGGGTTTGGCCTAAAGTGATCGATTCGCTTCCGGTTGCGGTGACGCCGTTGAGGGTGACTTCGCCGTTGCTCAGTTTTTGTTGCCAGGCTTGTGGGGTTGAGTGGGGGTAAAGGCTTGCCAAGTGGGAGAGCAGGGTTTGTCCATGGTATTTACTGCTGATGATTGTCCTGTAGGCATAGCCCCGGCGTCGAAAAGTCGAATGCGCCGATCGCCCGAAGAAGCAGACGAACTCGGCGCGCCGGCCCTGCAGTAGCGCGGTAAGCTTATAGCGTATTCACGAAGGCACATCTGGACGAAGGGTTCCGCAGATGAAAACAACAGTCATATGGTCCCTCCTGATGTTGTCCGGTTCACTCACCGCCATGGCGCGCGCTTCAGTCCCGGGACGACATCGCAAAACAGTTCGCAGGCATGTGGCGGCTGGTATCCAACCCAACTCGCCTCGCCGACGGAACAACGCGGCCGGGAACCAACACCCTCGGGTACGCCTTTTTCGACTTCAATGGCGATCATATGTGTTTCCTCAGCATGAATCCTGATCGGCCCAAGTGGAAATCGGAGAGGCCGACAGCGGAGGAAGGACTGTCCGCGACCCGGGGCTTCGGCGCTTACTGCGCCATCATCGAGATCCATGCGAAAGAGGGGTTTATGGTGCGGCACTACGACATCAACCAAACCCCCAACGCAGTCGGCAGGGAGACCAAGAGATGGTTTACTTTTCAGGGGCCGGATCGGATGTCGTTGCGGGTGGATCCTTCGGAACTCAATCCGCCCGCCGTTGAAACCATCTTCATCTGGGAACGGGTCGGGAAGTAAGGTCAATCTGCTCATCCCCCGGCGCGCAAGCAATGGCTACCGATATTTACCGTTAAGACCCTTGGCCGTGGCGGAGGCGCGCAGAAACCCGTCGATCACCTGCTCTGCCACTTGCCCGGTAGTGAATTTGATGACTCCGCCGTCAAGGATAGTCGGCGCGAAGAATGGGTTCGCCACACCGATACTGCTCGCCTCCTTATAGAGGATCGCCCCGACCAGTTGCATCCGCAGCAGGAGAAAGTCTGCGAATCCCCCAGACCGATGATGAGCGGCTTTCTCGCACCAAGGCTGTTACCGGGCGGTGCGATGAGGAGGTCTCCCGAGTTCGCGGCGGAACAACTCCGGATTGCGGACGCGATCAAGCAGGCCATGCAGTCTTTCATTCACCTCGCTCAGCGAGCCGTGCAGCGTGTTCACCGGCGAGGAGCGAAACAGGCAAATCACCTGAAGATCGGTCAAATAGTTTCCGCCGGGCTTTCCAGCAATATGTGTATGGGAATCGGACCATTGGCGACGTCCGCCCGCGCTCAACCAACAGGCACGCCATATCCACCCGGTTCGGTGATCGCGGCCCACGAAAGGCCGGTGATATCCACCAAGGTTATATATGCGGATTACTGGGAACATGGCATACTCGGGGCAGCATAAACATGAGTTATCGAGTCAAATTATTAGTGGTATTTATTGCCTTGGCGCTCGTAACCAATGGAATCTCGCTGGCCTTTATGTACCGGCTTTCCTCGCATTATCTTTATGACGGGTATCGGGCGAAGTTGCTTTCCATAACAGTTTCCACAGCCGCGGTATTGGATGGCGATGTGCTGCAACAGATACAATCCCGTGCCGACGAAGCCACCCCTGCCTACGCTCAAGTACGGAACACCTTGAAACGCATCCGGGATACCAATCGACGTCCCGATACCTACATCAAACGGGTTTTCACCGTCATCAAAGTGAAGGACGATCCGAACGCCCTGATAGTCGCCGTCGATCCCGAGGAAAACCCGGAAACAAAGGCGCACGCCGGCGAAGTCTACCGTCCTGGCACACAACGAATGGCGGGAATCCAGCAGCCGGTGGTGGAGGACGATTTTATTACCGACGAATTCGGTACATTCCTACGTTCGTGGGCACCCGTGCGCGATGGCTCCGGCAGGATTATCGGAGCCGTAATTTGCGAGTCGACCGCCACCTGGGTCGATCTGAAAATGCGTCCGATTTTATTGAGCGGTCTCTTCTCGATGCTCCTGGCGGGTCTGCTCGCGGTACCCGCGGCGTTGGTGATCAGCCGCAAAACGAGCGCGCCGCTAATCGAACTCCAGAGTGCTGTAAAGCGGATCAGCGCCGGCGACTTCGACACGCCCCTCGCGGTCCAGTCGAAAGACGAGTTCGGCCAGGTGGCGGAGGCGGTCAACGCCATGGCACATGGCCTCAAAGAACGCGACCGGGTGAAATCGACCTTCGCTCGTTACGTGTCGCATCAGGTGATGGATTCGATCCTGAAATCCGATCAGGGGATTCAACTGCACGGCGATCGCAGAAGAATCACCGTGCTGTTTTGCGATATACGCGGGTTCTCCACCATGTCGGAAACACTCCCGCCAGAAAAAGTGGTCAAACTTCTCAACGATTATTTCGAGAGCATGGTCGAGGTCGTATTCCGCAACAATGGCACTCTCGATAAGTTCATTGGAGATGGAATGATGGTAATCTTCGGCGCCCCCGACGACGATCCGTTTCAGGAGGATCACGCGCTGAAAACCGCCATCGAAATGCAGCAGGAGTTGAAGCGGTTGGCCGAGCGCTGGAAGCCGGAAGGCATCAACATACGCAGTGGAATCGGAATCAACTCAGGCCCGGCCGTCGTCGGCAACATCGGTTCCTCAAGGCGTATGGATTATACGGCTATTGGGGATACGGTCAATCTCGCATCACGCCTGGAATCGGCTACCAAAGAGCTGGGCGTCGGCATCCTGGTCAGCGAATACACCTATATGGCGGCACGCGGGAACTTCCGATTCAGAGAAATGGGCTCCATTCACGTCAAAGGCCGCACCGATCCGGTGATGACTTACACGCCGGAGGGCGAAGGATGGGAGGTTACCCCTGCGACTGGCGAAGTAGAAACTGTCATCGGCGCCTAACCGTAAAAACTTCAACGCTTCCGAAATACGTTGCTATCGTTTTGCTGCCACTGATGCTTAGATGTGCCTGAATCGCCCGCTCGCGCACGGCTGGCCTCGCCCCCAAACGTGGGAAGCGGTTGAGGCCCGGTCGACCTGGGGTGGATTGTGGTCGGCGGGGTTTCATGAGAAAGTTAACGTCGGGGGCAGCAGCTTGGTGGGGAGGATTTGGAATGAAGAGCCTCAGCGTTCGCTGTTTGTCCTTAGCCAGTGGGTTCTGCTGCGTACTTCCGCTCCTTTTCGCGCTCCTGGCCGCAGCCGCGGATGACGAGCCCCCCTGGAGGTCAAAGCAGATTCCCGAATGGAGCGCGGAGGATGCAAACCAGGTGCTGTCCGATTCGCCTTGGGCGAAAACCCCCACGCCCATCCTGACGGCCCCGCAGGAATCGTCGCTCAGAGGCCTGTAAACATTGGGCTCCGCCGGCAACAATGGGGTTACCGCGGCATTCGCCTGCAAGATTGGCCGACTGGAAAAGCGCGGCAAGAAATGGTATTTCTTCGCCACAGAAGACGGAGGCGAAGGTTTTCTCGCCGATGAGGGCAAACTCAAGCCATTCCTGCTCGAGCGCGGCGTGGTACTCCGAGTCGAAGATGATTGACCGAATCACTCCGTTCCTGTGGTACCCTGGTGAGCTGCGCGCATCAAATTCTGGGTGCCGAAGAGCGAGGACTTCGAGCGCCAGGTCGACACGCGAACGGAAAAAACGCGGATGCCAGCCAGGAACGGGAAATGGCGAGGCTCGCCCACGCCCGTTTGTTCTCCGGGCGGGGCGGTGCCGGCACATCGTCCGGAGTCGGGCGGGAGATGCGGAACAGGCTTTCGGCGACCTGTTGTGGGGTGCGCACCCAAGGCGCGCGGGTGAAGACAGTGGCGACCGTCGCCATGCGCTTTTTGAAGCCTAAGCATGGGGCTATCCACAAGGGATTCCGGCGCCGCGGGGAATTGGAAGCGGAACGTATTCGGTTCTCCAGCAGGTTAGTCAGCAGCACGATCTCCCGGTCGGCGATAGCGTCCCATACCACCACCCGCCTCAATGGATAGGGGCAATCCTTTTGAGCTTTGTCGTCGGCAACTGAATCAGATCGTCGGCCAGGATATTGCGGTTCGCCGGAAGCGGGCCGGCGTTGAGAACTTCGTAACAGGCATTTTCTTTCAGTCGCGTGACGAAGAAGACCTTCCGCTCGGTCCACCTGCCATAAAGCGCGTAATCGCTGTAACCGCGATCCATCGCCACAATGGAGCCGGGGTTGTCCACAAAAGGTCAGGCGTGGGTTGATCCGGAGCCATACAATTTGAGCGAAGCCGCCAAACGCGCGATCTGGCAAGACCTCAGGCTGAGGCTGGCTTCCGCGTGTGGCGGCGCACCCTGGCCTTCACGGGCAACAGAGAATGTTATCGTGGCCCAGACGTCCCGATCTGATTTCTCAGCTTAATCGGGCTGACGCAGAATCTTCTTGACGATCTCAGTTTCCCGTAAACTGAAATTTAATGGCCTTCACAGTCGTGCCGCTGCACAACGTCAGTCTGACGCTCGGAACACGGATACCTTTCGGCAATGATCTGGTTTTTCAAGACACCCCAGCGTGGGTTAAGGAGGATAGATCATTCCTCAAATATCTCGCCGAGCATGACAAACAAAGCGTGCTTGATTCGAAGCATGCCTTCGTTGCCGAATACGAGGCCGATTCGATAGGCGAGCCAGACCCTGACCACAAGCCCAAGGACGGCGAACCTCAGCGCACGATTCAAGCGGCGAAAACACGGTTGGCTATTCTGGGGAATCTTGCGGTCTGGCTTCGCCAACCATCGTCACTCTGTTTCACAGTTTCTCTGCACGCCTGTCGGCAAATTGAGAAGCAACCGATCCTCCAACAATCTGAAGTATTGGAGCCGCTCCATTACCGTCCCTCGGAAAGATCGCATCCCCTGTATTGCCATCCAAAAGATGTTAAAAACCCTATAACCGTTCAACACATCGTCAAGGCTGCGGAACTCTATCCGGCCCTACGTTCTATTCAGGAGGGAAGTGCTGTTTGGGTTGCGCTCAGGGCGATTTGGGCAGGCCTAACCTCATACGCGTCCGATATCCGCTACCTCTGGTTCTGGATCGCGCTAGAGGCATTATTCGGGCCAGAGGATTCGAGTGAGCTGAGCCATAAGCTCGCGGAGCGCATCGCTTTCTTTCTCGCGGACAAATCGGATGACGCCCGCGATCTATTCAAGATGGCAAAGAAATGCTATGGCGTCAGGTCAAAAATCGTGCATGGTCGTTGGAAGTATTCTCCTGACATCGACCAAACGATGGAGGACACTGAAGCCATCATTCGCACAGCTTTTCGTCATGTGATCGAAAAACCTGACCTGCTTCCGATCTTCGTCTCAAAAAAGCGAGATGAATACCTCGCCGATCTCGTCTTCAGCCGGACAACAATAGCGTAAATCTTCCAATGGACGAAGCCACTAAAGAACTCCTGCGCTCACACGACGACCTTCGCGCCGCCCTCATCGTGGCCACCGCTCGCGTCATGGGGAAATAGCTACCCAGCGATTCTGGCGAATCAACCCTGGACCGTCGAAGTCGATAGCAGTGCCACTCCCCAACAAAGTGGGCTAGCTAAGCTAAGCTAGCCCAGCCTGGACTGTCGCCAGTAAGACTGCTGAAAGCCCGGCACGGCATCGGGGAACGTGCAGCGCAAAGCGCGTTCGGCCACCCACACGCGCGTGTTGATGGTGCTGGCGGCCGAACGAGGTTGTAGCCACCAGCGCGGCGGCGGAGGTTCCTTCTCACCGGCCAGCATGATCGTGCCAGGCGTGGGTCCATCGATCTTCATCCCAGCCGCGCGGAGATCGCGCGGTGTCTGCTCGGCCGAGGAGATCTGCAGGGCTGCTGTGACGGCGCCCTCGCCCTTTTTTGGATGTTCCGCGATAGCTCTTCCGTCCGGCAAGCTCGTATTGTATGGTGTGATCAATTCAAGATATCCACCATCGCTGGCGTCCCCACGCCAGCGCGCTCAGGAGCAGGAATATACCCCCCAAAGGCGCTACTCTTAGACTCACTTTCCACCCTGCGTGCCTAACATTGATGTATAATCCCGCTTGCGGAGGCCCTGTGGCCAGTTGGCAGAGCCTGGGCGAAGGCTCCAGCATCACCGAGCACTATCGCGCCATCGATCTGTTTACAGATCGAGCGGCCTTAATCCGCCGTTACGCGGCATACCTGAATGAGGAGCCAACGCCGGGCAGGATCGCCGATCTTGCAAACAACAACTCAGCTTCCGCGCAAGTCTGGGTGATTGAAGCACTTCCATTTCGTCCGCCTCCTGTGCCGCCGTCTTGCAAACAACATCCTTCTGGCGAAGCTGCCGCGCCTGCTGCATAAAGAGGCAAGGCCATGCTGACGACGGCGGGGTACCGGGTGATGGCTTCAGCGGGATGGTCCGGCGGTTCGGTCCACGCGCGCTTTCAGGAGCGCTATCTGACTATCGAGGAGTGTCAGCCTCAGCCACGCCAACCACAACCGGCGCGGGTAAAACCCAGTTAACCGGGAATGCACCGGCCGGCGGAGAAGGTGAGAGTCTCGAGCCGAAGGCGAACGGGTCGCGCCGGTGACCTGACTGCAATTGTGACCCAAAGACCGCTGCCTTTCGCAATATGGTCCGTTTTCCGCCGCCAATCGTGACGCCGCGTTAACCCGACGTGCACAGGGATTTTCCTGCGGTTCCCGCCGCCAGCGGTGCAAACGTTCGGGTTGACTTCGCAGGCCCGCGCCACCTCGGCTAGCGAGGCCCCCAATCCGAGCCTCCTGACCGCTGCTTCCTTAAACTCTTTCGTGAACTTCCTGCGTCCTGCTCCCATGACTCAATTCTCCATTCGATGAAAAATGAGCCTTAACTGTTTGTCTCAATCTAGGGGACAAGTCCAAGCGGTGTCTCCAGGCTCATCGCCAATCACCTCTCTTCTTCTTCAAAAGCGCATCTGAAGTGAGGCTTCTTCCCTCCGCCGGCATTACCCGGCATCATCGGTGCCGTGACCCTCTCCGACTTCCGGGCTTGGCCGTCATCCTGACGATGACGCCGGAGGTGCAACCTCCGCCATTCCCGGATCTCCCCCAATTACCCAGGCCACTTTCCCTGCATGCTGTGCTCAATACCCCGCCAGACCGAACAGGTGCTTGTCGGTTTCTTCCCTGTCCGCGCGGCCTTCCCCGGTTAACTGGCGGGTCGGCTGGACGGTGTTCACCCTACAAACACCGGTTACGCGATCATCGCCAATACTTTCATCCAGGAGATGAACACAACGTTAATGACTGGCATACCGCTTGTTTCAGTTGCGCAGGTTGTCAAGAACGATCCCTTGGTATTTACATCCGCGCAGTGCGGGAATGGCCATTGACGACCTTCGATACATTGCTGGCCACAGATCGCGCCACAGATATGCAAAAACCCCTTGTGCGCCAGATTGCGAACCCCGCAAGTCTGGAATGATGGTTTTCGGGGCGTTAGGCAAAAAACCCCAGATACCATTCCGCTATTTACGCGAAGCCCATTCGTGCCGCAGGTTTGCGATCCCGCGTTGGTAATTCAGGGTCTCGTGCCTGGCAACGCCGACAGCGGCGAGCGATGCGAGAGGCGCATGGCCGCAAACTACTAATAGATGCCCCCCGCCGTGTTTCATTGGGTTAGTCAAGTGAACGTGGTTCATCACCGCCCACAGTGTCCGCAATTGCATCCACGAGATCGAATTTCTCGATCGCTTCATCGTCGTCAATCGCGAGCACGCCAAAGACACTGAGCGAGCGGGCGGCATCCAACTCTTTCCCGCGAACGCCTGCAATCACCTGCGCGCCTATCTTCTTCGCCGTATGCACTGCCGCGCGCCCAACACTGCCCAAGGCTCCTGTTATCAGAACAGCCTGTCCCTTTTGCACGCTTGTCGCAAGGCGCACAAGTTGATCTCCGGTGAGTGCAACGAGCGGGATCGCCGCCGCGTCCGCCAGGTCCACGCCATCCGGCAGATGGGTCACGTCCGAATCGTCCACTGCCACCAACTCGGCATAAGTCGCGCGCAAGAACGCGATCGCCGACCTTGAAGTGCTTCACATCTGCGCCCACCGCCCGTACGACGCCACTCACGTCGCGGCCCAGAATTGCAGGAAACGACAACGGAAAATCCTTCTGCCGCGTCCCTGAACGTATTTTCCAGTCAATCGGATTGACGCTCGCCGCGGCTGCCTCGATCAGTACCGTGCCGCCGCTAATCTGCGGCTCGGGGAAGTTGTCTTCGAATCTCAGCTTCTCGGGACCGCCATACTCATGCAACACCACTGCCTTCATCGCGTATCTCCCACCGGCAGATTTTCAGGCATACGTCTGACGCGATCATACCCCGAACTCCGCGGCCCCGCTCGCCTCTTCTGCAAAATTGCGCTAACCGTTGACCTCCGACGACTTTCACCGCCCGGCAGGTCTTGCAAAATCTCTCTTTTGTGACAGGGCTGGTCGCTAAGGTTGAATGAGCGCGATCCCCGACTTTGGATCGACGGTCTTATGGAGCGGCTGGGCGGATTCGGTAAGTACGACTTCGAGCGTCGGGCGCACACGCGCCTCCAGCAAGTGGCCGCCATGGGCCGTACCGTCTTTTCTCCCGACGATCAAATGCGCATGCACGACCGGTTTGCCATCCTTGAGCGCTACATCCCCGATGAGCGATAAAACCTCAAGCTGCTCCTGAAAATCCGCCGCTGTTTCGTATTTTTTTGTTTGCCAGTCGAACCACCCGACCTTGGCGCTGGAGAGGGCTCCGATCGCCTTGAAACTGGTGCCCGCGAGCTTGTTCTCTTCCGCGAAGCGACTGAGACTGGCAGCAACCTCGTCGCCGGTTTCGAGGACCACGATATAGGTGCTTGGGCCGTCCGCATCGATCAATCTGTGTTTCATGAATAACTCTATCCTCCCGATTGGCCCTCGTCTTCCAATCGTGGCGGCTCCGCGTGCTCGGTCGTCTGCCCTTTCAATTGATCCCTCAACGCGTCCGAGTCATTCGGGTCATCCGAGGATTTTGGACTGCGACCGGCAACGGTTGGTTCGGCCATGCGCGATTCGATAACGGAAGTAGTCACAGGTTCGCCCTGCCGTGTTTATCGGCGTCGCCTGTGTCCGGTTTCTCGCCGGAGAAGTATGCTTTCGCCGCCTCGAACATGTACTCCAGTTTGTTTGTGCCGCGGTTATCCCAAAACTCGGCGTCAATCGGCTTCACCCCCACCAGAGCCAGTTGCGGATCGCTGGGGCCGCCTGGAAACCACACGCGATAAGGCTCCTTCCAGTATTCCCGGATTCGGGCCACGTCCTCGATGATGCGGGCTTTGCCGCGCAGAGAAAGATAAGCAGAGGTGTCGTTCTGAAACACCAGAAGAACGAACGACTCCTCTCTGACCTCTTCCGCGAGCGCGCCGCCTCGCTCGGTAAAGAACCAGACGTCGCCGTGCTCATCGTCGACGCGAGCCACCTGCATCGGCCGCGATTCCGGCCGGCCGGAAGGTCCGATCGTCACGAACATGGCGGTCGAGAAACCCTTCAGGATGCCATAAACCTTTGTTCTTGCTTCCGTTGTTTCCATCGGAAGTTCGATTGCATCTTCATGGCCATACGGGTAACTCAACGGTGCGTGATAGAACGTACGTGATCAGCCAAGATCCCCAGCAGCTCGCTCAGGTTCCCCTATGATTTTGTTTCCAGTGTCTTTTCGATCTGCGTGGATGATCTTTTCCCGACCCCGGCCCGCTTCGAAAACTCCAGCCAGCGGACGACCGCGGCCTGAACCCGCGCCAGAATCTGATTCGCGCCCTTGATCCCGTGCTTCCGGCCCAATTCCGTAAGGCCGTTCACGCCAGGCGTGCGCCCTTCCCCAAGCAAAAGCATGCTCTGCTCACCGTTTGGTCCGTGGCTGAAAGTGAGGTCGTAGGCCGGAGCCAGTACCCAGCGCCGATCTTTTCCTAACAGGAACGAAAAGTTCCGCGCATGGTCGTCGCGATTGTGCGCCAGTACGTTGAAGCAGGCCAGCGTATAGGCCTTTTCAACCTCGACCATGTTCCGAGTCAGGACTAGTGCCGTCTTCAGGTAGGTGTCGTAGTCGACACTGGGATGGCGATAGTCGGCACGGATCAGCCCCGCCAGACTGTGCATGTGAATGCGGCGGTCACCGTCGCGGTCAAATCGTTGCACCCCGAAATATCCTCCGCGCCGTGTGCGAAAGAGATGGGTCGGAGGCACCTCCAAGCCCGCCGCGGCGGCCATCAGGCTGTAGGCATACTCGATTGCGCCGGCGTCGCGCTCATCCTGTGATGAAGAGAATTTGATCATCCAGTGCTCGTAGCCCGGCGCCAACGGACCTCCGCCGTGAATGATCCGCTTGCGGTCTGCACTCACTTGCGCCACGATCTTCGGACGCGCGCCGCCCGACGAGCCGTTCAGTCGCAGCAGTTCATCGAAGACCTCCTCGCTGTCTCCCGTCAGCACAATCCGCGTCTCTTCTGCGATGCGGTCGAGCGAAATTGTGTCGGCAGCGTCGTTCTTCATGCCCCGTCCAGCGCCTCTACCCTTTTTCCTGCCGCCCTGCCCCTCACCGGCAAACTCACCGCTATAGTCGGGCTCATAGGACAGCGCACCCATGCCGTTTCGGCCGACAAAGGCAAGGCGGTCTAACGGACCCAACTGCCCGCGCATGATGCCGTGCCGCTCGACCGCGCGGTCGAGAAGCAACCGGCCCCACCCATCCGGGAGGCTGTCGGCAAACACACCGAAGAGGCCATCGAACAAGTCGCCTCGCGATTCGATCACACCGGATTTCAGGGGTAGCTCAAACGGGGAGATCTCAATTCCCGAAGCAATGAAGGCCGGATCGTACTCGAACAGAATGCGTCGCTCCCGGCTCGCCAACCGGCCGACGCGGAGGCGTTCCGCACCCTCGTACCAAACCGTGAGCAGCGGAACCGGCGCATGAATCACTTTGCTCTCCCGCGCTGACGTTTCCGGGGCGTCTTCAGCAGTTCGTCGAGCGTTCGTCCTTCCAGTTCCGATGATCCCGAACAAACCCGGTCGAAATCCTCCAGACAACCCAGCACCAGCGCGAGCCGCAGCAGTGAATCCAGGGCGACCAAACCCGTCGTCTCGAAGCGCTTCAGCGAACCAAGGCTCATTCCAGAGCGTGCCGCGAGTTCGCGCTGCGTCACGGCCTGGCTTAGACGCCGTGCTTTGAAACGCTCCGCGATCTCGCGTCGCACGTCATCCGGGGTCTTCAATACCATGGTTAATATTTTATCCCTTGTCTGCCTAGGGTCAGGCAGTGGATGATATATTATCCCTTACATAATTGCAAGCCAGCCTCGTCGGTTCTCGACGTACGCTTTCGTGTGTCATGTTTTTCAGCAATAAAACTGGGCATGCCGGAACACTGAACCGAGAGTTCGTTGGAAGTGCCATCGTCCGGCGCCACCAAGCCTCTTGCATACCAAAGGACCTTTTGGCGAAGTTCAGCCGATGACAATTGATGACCGTTTAATCGCCGACCACCGCGGCACAGGCGTCAATATCGGTTGCCATTCATTGTCCTACTGCCGCGATGAAACATATGCATCGGCGTCACGCAGGATCACAACTGGCCGACCAAGGGTATGCGGCACGCAAGATCTGGCTTCACACGTGCTTATAGATTTCGTTGTCTTAGCGTCCAGAAGCCGGAATCATGGGTCCATGAGGCAGATTACTTTGGAAGCAAACCCCAGCACGCCGTTAACGTCGACCCTGACTCACTGCTATTGTTTGTTCTCAGCGATGAACTCGGGTTGCGGGATGCGCGACTTTGCGGATCTCGCAAAGTCATTAATCAGGGGCGAGTTGGTGTGATCCTGCGTGATGCCGGTACAAAGCCGTGGGCGATAAGGAAGTCACCGCACTCACTGAGGGTACCGGCACAAAAATGACACGAGACGCCCCAGCAGCGCGAGTCAAACGGGGTGGGAGCCCTTGAGCGATTCAATCGCCCGTGTTCTGATCGGCGGGCTCGTGGTCTCCGCGTTCGCGACCGTCGGCGGTCTTTTCAAACCCACAAGCTTCGCCGGATTATTTGGCGCCGCACCGTCTGTCGCTCTCGCTACCCTTGCACTCGCGATTTCGAAAGACGGTAAGGTCTATGCCGGCACGGAATGCCGTTCGATGATGGCGGGTGCCGTAGGGTTGTTCCTGTATAGCATTCTCGTCAGCCAACTCTTGGGCAGGTTTCGACTCTCGGCTCTCAAAGCCACGCTTTGCGCGATGCCCCTTTGGTTTCTGACCGCTTTTGGGCTGTGGCGCATTTTTTTAAGGTAGGCCGTGATGATGACAATCAACGTCGATCCCTCGGGACTAAAAGAAACGAAGTGGCACGAATACGCCCTGCGTTTCGTCGCTGGTGGCATCATAACGGTTCTTGCCGGTCTGATCGCCCGGAAGTGGGGTCCCGGAATCGGCGGACTGTTTCTGGCCTTCCCGGCCATCTTCCCGGCCAGCGCCACCTTGATCGAGAAGCATGAGCGCCAGAGAAAACAAAAAGAAGGGCTGCATGGCCAGGAGCGCGGCACCGATGCTGCTGCCATCGACGCCTTGGGAGCCGCAATGGGGAGTGTCGGTCTTGTAGCTTTCGCCGGCATCTGCTGGTGGCTGATCCCGCGCTATCCCGCGCCAGTGTCTCTCGGCTGCGCGACCGTCACCTGGCTTCTGATTTCATTTTCTGTCTGGATCATTCGACAACGGCGTCGGCGGTTATTCTGACCGCGTAAGAAGCATTTTGGGAGCGAGAAGGGAGGCCTTGATGGATATTCTGACGGCAACGGAGGATTTCGAGAAATGGGTCAGCAGCCGCACTGATGTGGTTAAGACTCAGCTTTCCGACAAGCACAAACAGATGGCGGATAGTCCGGTCCAGTTCCTTCGCGGTACGTTTTACCGCTGGACGCAGCTGTTTCCCGAAATTTGTCCTGATCTAAGTAAAGCCCCAACCGTGCTCTCGGTTGGAGATCTGCACATAGCGAGCTTCGGCACGTGGCGGGACGGGTTTGGACGCCTGATCTGGGGTGTCGATGATTTCGATGAAGCCTACCCGTTGTCCTATGCGAACGACCTGGTGCGCCTGGGCGTCAGCGCGATCCTCGATGCCTCGGAAGGGGGTATCAAGGTGGGATTGGGCAATGTTGTCGACGTGATTCTGGACGGCTACCGCGCATGCCTCACCGAGGGCGGCAAACCCTTCGTCCTTGAAGAAAAACACAAGTGGCTGCGCGAGATTGCGCTCAACTGTCTCGATGTCCCTGCGGATTTCTGGAAGAAGATGGACGCCCTGCCCGCGGCCCGCACGAACGTCCCTGCCGATGCGCGAAAGGCCATCGCCCGCCTGTTGCCGACGCCGCAACTGCCGTATCGGGTCGTTCGCCGCATAGCCGGGGTCGGAAGCCTCGGACACCACCGCTATGTGGCGGTCGCCGACTGGCGTGGCGGCCAGATCGCACTGGAGGCCAAGGCCGCCATACCATCGGCGTGTCTCTGGGCGCGACCCGCTGCACCGTCGCGAATTTACTACCAGCTCGCGCTGGAGCAGGCGATCCGGTGTCCCGACCCCTTCGTCCGCTTAAGCGGCAAGTGGCTCGTGCGCCAACTGGCGCCGGATTCCTCACCCATTGAAATCGAAACGATGACCGGCCAAAAGGATCAGGACAAACTGCTTCACGCCATGGCTTGGGAGGCGGCGAACGTCCATCTGGGCACGGTGGGGGCAAGCGCGCGAATTACCGCCAACCTGAACAGCCGCTCCGGCAAATGGCTCCGTACGGCGGTCAAGGAGATGGCGGCGGCCACCGTCGGCGACTGGAAGGAGTGGAAAAAGTCGCGACCCTCGTGATTCGCGACGAACACTCTATTCGAGCGCGTCGGACGCATATCGACGTGATCTGAATCGGACTTACGCCGACGACTTCACCTCTTCGGCCTTTACCCGTGCATCATCCGGAGCGACGACAGCCTTCACGAATGCTACGGGCGAGCAAAGACTCTGTTCAAGCCACGGGCGCGTTGGATGGTCGTTAATGTGCTGACTGATCAGCAGGAGGAAGCCGTGTATGAGTACACATGTAACGACCCCCGAATTCGTTACCTCCCATATTGAGGCCTTGGTGCCGAACCGTGAAGCTCCCTCCTCAGGGGTATCGTGGGGCGCCGTCATTGGCGGAGCCTTTGTTGCTGCCGCCTTGTATCTGATTCTGTTGGCGTTGGGTGCGGGATTCGGCTTATCAGCCGTTTCGCCTTGGTCTAACGTAGGGTTGGCGGCGCCCACGGCCAGCGCCCTTGCCATCGCCTGGCTGGTCATCATCGAAATAATCGCGTCGGCGTTCGGCGGGTATCTCACGGGACGCCTGCGCACAAAATGGACGCTCGTCCATAGTGATGAGGTATTTTTTCGTGATACCGCGAACGGATTCCTGACTTGGGCCGTGGCGCTCGTGGTCAGCGTAGCTTTTCTGGCATCTGCCGCCACCTCAATGGCGGGCAACTCCGCCCAGGCCAGCGCATCATCGGCAAACGTAACAGAAAACGCGATAGCCGATCCAACTATGTACTTCGTCGATACGCTCTTTCGCCCCGTCCGGGTCGGCGCGGACACGAACGAAGCGGCGGTCAAAGTGGAAGCTGAGCGGATCTCGGTCAGGGGACTGAAGGAGAAGCAGATCCCGAGTGCAGACCAAACCTACTTGGTCACGCTCGTGGCCGCACGAACAGGCATTAGCCAGCCCGAGGCGGAGAGACGCGTTTCAGATGTGATCACCGAGGCCCGTCAAACGGAAGATAGCCGAACGTCCGGAAACTGGCGGGGGAATCGTCCGCCCCGGCCTCGCGTGACGGGCACTGTGGGAGGCAAGCCTCCCTCGGGAGTTGGCCGGGACGCCCTGCTCGATTTCCACATGGAGGTCACGCTCGACGGCGAAACGCTGACCGCCGCCGAAATCAGGGAACTGCTGGCCAAATCGGATGGACTCGCGCTGGTGCGGGGCGCTGGATCGAGCTTGACCCGGAACACCTTAAGCAGGCAATCGACCGCTTCCGCGAAGCCGAGCGTGCAGCGCGCGTTGGCTCTCCACCCTGCCAGCCGGAACTTCGCTGAAGTCTCTGGTGAAGCTGGCCAAACACCGCTGGATCATCGAACGAGACTATGAGGAACTCAAACAGGAACTGGGATTAGGTCATTATGAAGGACGAGGCTGGCGCGGATTTCACCATCACGCCACGCTCTGTATCGCCGCCTATGGCTTCCTCGTTTCCGAGCGGAGCCGTTTTTCCCCCTCAGCCCGCGCCGGCCATGTTGGACTACGCGCCGCCCCGCTCCCGCAAAGCTTCCGGCCGCGCGGTTCGCCGCATACGCAGGCAGACGCATTTCCGCCCGCAGGGAAAGGGAGCGATCCTGCTCCAAACCGACGACTCGCCAGAAATCGAGAGCGTCCCCATACCTGAGCGCATCGGGATCCCGCCGGCCCCGGCGAAGGCCCAGCCCTCCCGCCAGCCAATCCAGTGCGCCCCGAATCTTCCATAGCCAATCCGCATACCACCCACGACGACCGCCTACCCGGCACACGGCCCGGAACACGGCCGAGGCGGGAGCGCCGACAGCGACTTCGCGCTCATCGCGAAACACGGTACCGCCCGACCAGTCCGGATCGCCAGGCATGGGGCCGGCCATCGTCCAATTCGTTTCTACCAGATGTGCCTCCACCTGGCTGAGAGCGGAATGGATCGCCTCACGTACGTCCAGCAATTTCTGAGGTATGATCCGGGCGATCCGATTCTCGCGGCAGACCACTTCATTTCTCAATCCTTCCGCCAGAGGCCTCGCAATTTTGTTGCTCAGAGGAGTCACAAGATGAATCCAATATGAACTCAGCCGAGGAGTGACGACGGGCACCGCGATGATCGGCCGGCGTGGAAGTCCGAGTTCTTCGGCCATGATGCGCATGATGTCGCGGTAGCAAAGCGTCTCACTCCCGCCGATGTCGAAAACACCGCCGATGGTTTCCGGCGCCGACAGGACGCCGACCAGGTACGCGAGCACATTCTCGACGGCGATGGGCTGGCAGCGGGTCGTGACCCACTTTGGCGTGATCATGACTGGTAAGCGCTGAACAAGATAGCGAAGAATCTCGAAAGACGCCGAACCCGAGCCAATGATCATAGCCGCGCGCAGGACCGTAACCGGCACTCCGGCGGACCCTAGCGCCGACTCCACGTCCCGGCGCGAAGAGAGATGTTCACTGAGACCGGAACCCGTTTCTCCGAGGCCACCGAGATAAACGATGCGGCGCACATCCGCGTCGCGTGCGGCCTTCGCGAATGCGAAAGCGAGGGCGAGGTCGCGCTCAGCATACTCACGATCCGCCGACATCATCGAGTGCACCAGATAGAACGCCGCATTACATCCGCGGAGTTCATGCGTTAGCGATGGTGCGTCCGCGAGATCGGATTTCCGGATCTCCACCCGCGAGTCTGAGGTCCACTCCCGACCCTCTAACTTGCGGGGGGATCGCGCCAGGCAGCGGAGCGCGTAGCCGGCACTGAGAAGGCGCGGTGCGAGCCGACCTCCGATGTAGCCGGTGGCTCCTGCGATCGCGATGCGCTGCATTTGACACTCCCCGGGCGGCAGGCTCGGCCCCGCTTGAGTGTAGCGTGTTGGCGGCCAGAGCCCCACATTTTGGACCCAACAACGAAGTGGTCTTCGGAATGACGGAAGGACGAGCACTTTACCTCACGGCGGTCAGAAGCGACGGAACCAGACGCAGCTTCACACGCACGCGGTGTTCTTCAACGTGACCGAGACCGAAGACGGCAGGGCGCACGCGGTGCAGCCGCAGGAGCTTTACCGCACGCAGCAATATGGGACGCCCCCACTGTGAACGGATTCGTTGTGCGTGTCGCGCAGCATCGTGGAGTTGCCACCGAAGCATTCTCAACCTTGCAAGAAGGGCTGAAATGGCTTGACCAATAGTCTCCGAACAGATTGAGTGTTTTCACCGGATTCAATGAGCGTCAACCAACCGGGGCCGCCTTTGTGAGAGACAGAGAAACCTCACCGTGAAAGAGCGGCGTGCGAACCGGTCCCGGCAGATGACGGGCGATGTTGCGATACCGAGAGCGACTGCGTTGCCGCAGTATGGCGCGTTTTCGCCAGTAAATGCCCAGCAGCGTTAACCGGAAGGCCATAGAGATTTCGAAGTCGAGAAACATCTGCCTCCTCAAACGGTATTCGAACCGACGACCTGTTGGTTGACCACGGACTGCAATTGGCGGAGAGTTTAGCGTCTCCTGCGTTCGGTTTCGTGAACTCCGCACCGCGGGCGCGAGTCGCCATCAGTCCAGCGGTGAGCCTGAGACCAGGGGGATCATGGCCAGAAAGCGGGCCTCGGTAATCGTGAAATCGTCGTGTCGCCGCCGCAGGTACAGG
>Ga0206860_10062_pt1 | contig 27322 bp, 22 predicted proteins | sample Alteio_BWOrgCont_44_FD_152624 | JGI IMG/M metagenome (GOLD analysis project Ga0206860, IMG submission 152624) | Enriched cells from forest soil in Barre Woods Harvard Forest LTER site, Petersham, Massachusetts, United States -... | ecosystem: Environmental > Terrestrial > Soil > Temperate forest >...
GTTTCCTTCGGTTGCGATACGGGACCGCCAGTAGTCGAGCAGGTCCCGCAGCGTCTGCTCGTAGTCGATCTCCGGCTTCCAGCCGGTGTGGGCCCCGAATTTTGCAGTGTTCGGAACCTGGAGGTCTGCGTCGATCGGACGAAGCCTGTCGGGATCGACTTCGATCCGGATGTCGGATTTCAAGGTGGAGAAGGACAGAAGGGTATTGAGGATGTCACCGACTGTGCAGGAATGCTGGCCGCCGATGTTGTAGTAGGCGCCGGCCACCGGATTGATCGTGAGCAGCATGTGGTAGGCGCGCACGGCGTCGCGCACATCGGCGACCGTCCGCAAGGATTTCAGGTTGCCGACCTTGACGACGGGCGGAACGAGCTTGTACTCGATCATCGCGATCTGCTTGGCGAAGGTCGATTCGGCAAAGACGTCACCACGCCGTGGTCCGGTGTGGGTGAACATCCGAGTCGTCATCACGGTCATGCCGTAGGCTTCGGCATAAAAGCGGCCGACAAGATCGGTACCCACTTTTGAAATCGCGTAGGGCGATGCCGGATGAAAGGAGCACTCTTCATCGATCGGCAGCTTTTCTTTGGGCACGCGTCCGAATACCTCCGAAGAGGCACAGATGTGGATCACAGCCTTGGGATTAGTCAGACGCAAGGCGTCCAATACCCGGACGGTGCCCTGGATGTTCGTGTCCATCGTATCGAGCGGGGCGTCGAAGCTGGTCTTCGGGAAACTCTGCGCGGCCAAGTGGAAGACGTAGTCCGGGTGGGCCTTGGCGACGGCCGCCTGGATCGACAAGGTATCTCGGAGGTCACCGTATAGAAGGGAGACTCGGTCGCCGGAGTTGATGCGACTCGTGATGTTCGAGAGATTGTCGAGTGGGCTGCGCCAGCGGCACATTCCCACGATCTCCCAATCAGTCTTCTCCAGAAGATATTCGGCCAGGTGGGAGCCCACCATACCTGTAATTCCCGTGATCAATGCGCGCTTGCCGGCCATGCCAGATAATATCTCCGTCTACGGGCCTGAATGCGAATATCATGCATTAGGCCCAATATAGGGCTGCGCTATCATAGGAAGACGCTCCTTGCCAGCCCCCTGGCGCTATTTGGGGCGCTGTCGCAACGGGTCGCTTCCACGAAGGCAGGCCGCTGCGAATATCTTGGGGAATATCTCGCCGATCCGGTTCTCGCGTCGAATCGCCACCGGGGCAGGCATTGGTCCCGCCAGCGTTTCTCTAAAGCGACTCTGGCCGAGCGCATCGCTCAAGCATGTCGAGGTAGGCTCGATCTAGCCGGTAGGCGTGGAGCCTCGAATCGCCGAGTCCGTGCCTGACCGACATGTCCCGGAGGTTCCGCCGCAAACCAACGAGCCGAGGGCTGTCGTTGGCAAGTCGTGCCGCTATTTCGATGTAGTCGTCCGGCGTCTCTCCTACCAGTTCGGCGCAACCGGCGGCCGTGACCAGGGATGCGCCGTAGGCGCTGCTAAAACGCTGACCACGAAGCGTGACCACTGGAACGCCGTGCCAAAGCGACTCCGCGATCGTGTTGCCGCCGCAGTACGGCCAAGTGTCGAGACTGATGTCGATGCGACTGTAGACATTGAGGAGCGTCCGACGATCCACACCACCTTTCAATATGAGTCGCTCGGCGCCGATGTCGAAGGCGCGGAAGCAGTCGAGCATGAACCGGCGGTTGTCCGACGCAGAAAGTTGCGAGTTCTGAATATGCAGAATCGAACTGGGCACGCGGTGAAGCAGTTCCGCCCAAATCCGGATGAGGCCGCGACCGATTTTGCCACCTGATCCAAAGCAGCCGAAGGTAATGTAGCCGTTCTTCAAATGGGGCGATTCGGCGACCGATGGTTCAGACGAAGTTGTGTAGTCGAAGCAGAAGAAACACCCTGGCAGGCGATAAATGTGCTCCGAGTAGTGGCGCTGCGCATCCGAGTTCGAGGGCGTACAGATCTCGTCACTCAGCACATAGTCGACATTGGGAACTTGGCTGGTCCCTGTGTGATTGAGATAACTTACCTGTACGGGCGCGCCGCGCAGTGCCATCGCGCCGAACCGATTGCCGGGCGAGAAACCGGTTAGTTCCACGAACACATCGATGCCGTCGGCGCGGAGAAGCTCGACAAACTCCCGGTTGTCGAGTTCCGCCGGGGTATGGCGCCATACGTCGAAGGCGTTTTCTATGTCCGTAGGAACCGAACGGGGTGCATAGCCGAACACTTCAAACTTGCCCCGATCGTGCGCCGCGATAACGTTGCGCATCATGTTGCGCATCGTGTCGGAAGTCATGAACTCGCAAAAGTAGCCGATCCGGATCTTGCTCCGAGATGCGGCCTGGCGAGGCAGCGCAACCACTGGACAATTACCGAGATGGCGACGAACCCAGTCAGTCTGGAAGTCGGCCAGGATTTTATTTGTGGCAGCGGGGCTCTTGAGCACGGCCTGGCAGCGGAGGCTATCGATGTTGATGTCATCGGGGGGCCGAGCGTGCTGCCACATTTCCAAAGCGAGGTTGATCTGCCCACGCGCCTCATGACGATCGCCGGCCAGTGCATAGAGATCGGCATACATGGCGTCTCTCGACGGCGCCGCCCGATGGAAGCGAGAGGTCGGGGAAGGATTTTGCACGATCTTTTTTATGAGCCACGTGCCATGGATGTGCGTGCTCCAGACAAGGTAGCTGATATGAATGGGTAAACGCCCTCTCATGCAGGTCGTCGCGGCAAGAATCTTTTGTAGGAAGGTTTCCAGCACCCCGAAACCGCGTCCGCGTACGCATAAAAGTCGATGCAAGCTGCGCAGTACGCGGTGATCGGTCCGGAGCAGCGTGGCAAGATCCGAGGCGACAGTCCGCAAGAGAGGCTGGATTAGATGCTCGATCTCTGGCTGACCAAGTGTCCGAAACTGCTGCCACAGTATGGTCAGTTGATTGGCCCGGCTCTCGAGTTCCAGAATTGCTTCATCCTCGGCGAAAAATCCGTCGGTCGAGAAGGCCTTGGCCACGAGGTGCAGCCGGTTGTCGATGACCGATTGAGCGCTACGCGCCAGACCGTCGTCCTGCTGTCGAGGGTCTCCGCACAACAGAAGACTATCGACGCAGACAACCAAGCCCCAATCCGCGGCGAGACGGCAGCAAAGTTCGAGGGGCAGAGAGTCGAAGAACCAATCGTCGCGTTCGATGCCCACGGCCAGAAGTGCGGCGCGTCGAAAGAAGCCCGCCGGCAGGAATGGCCAATAACTTGTAAGTAGTAGCGTGACGACGTCGACGCGGTCGAGCGTTCCGCCATGGCCGTCGATCAAAAAGCCCGTCGTGCAAATTCCCCCCTTGTCGGCGTGCCTGTCGAGTTCCCGTGCGGCAATCTCAAGTGCCTCGGGAAGCAGATGGCCATCGCAAGGACAGATCGCGACGTAAGCTCCCCGACAATGGCGGAGGGCGCCTAACAGTGCCTCACCCGAAGTCATCTTCGAGCTTCGGAAGACGGAAATCCGTGGATCCGCGGCCGCCGCAGACCTGAAAAACTCCAGAGTACCGTCGGTGGAGCCGCAATCCTCGACGACCAACTCGAAATCGCCGCAAGTTTGCGCCTGCATTGCCACGATGGTCTGCCGCGCCGAAGTGAGGCGATTGCAGCCATACCAGATTACGGAAAAGAGCGGAATCTCTCCGGCCTGCACATGAGGTGCCGGTAGGCCGGGGTTATTCACTCGACCGGCTCCCATACGATTATGGTAAAGCACTCGTGGAATCGACTTCCAAACTTCAGTCTCCGCTGCAATACCAAGCGGAGCTTCTTTTCGCTTTCGAGGCGCTGCAGAGCAGGAAGCAATCCCTTCAGATACTTCCGTTGGGTATGGTACTGGATGGCAAGGCGGTCGTGCGGCTGGGTGGCGTCGTAAAGTTCGACCGTTGGCTCGACATGGACAACGCGACGCGGCGGGCTCTCGAGAAGGTATTCGAGAAAGCTACCGAAGCGCTCGCCTGTCTGTTCGAGGGCGCACATGGTCAGGACACCACAATTCGGTCCGAGCTTCAGTTCGCGATCAGGAGCGAAGAAGTCGAATTTTCGGCCGACAATCTTCATGTCATGCCGCTCGCGAAGCAACTCCGCGATGCGAATAGCCGCGGGTGCCCAATCAAGCGCGGTGATCGGCGTACGCGGAAAGAGGCCGGCATAAGCCGCGACGTTAAATGCGCTGCCGCTTCCGAATTCATAAAGATGATCAATGTCGGACAGATAAGTGCGGAACAGCCAGTCGCGGAGTATCTGGACTAAAACGAGTTCGAACTGCGCAGTTATTCCTTGGATGAACGCACCCTGCCAGCGCAGGACGGCGGACTCCGCGACGAACTTCGGATTGAGGGCCTTTAGGTCGTAGTTCGATTGCTCGAACTTCTCCAGTTGCTCCTCCCAGGCATCGCGCCAGATGCCTGCGCGATGTGCTCCGACGACGGTGAATCCCTCCGAAATCTGCCGCGCGATCTCCGCTTGAAGACTGATTTGGCCGGCTTCGTCGATAGGGGTGAACAGGATTTTGGCATCGTCGAGCAGGCCGCGGGTGCGGGTGTCCAGTGCGCCTGCCGAAAGTCCGACGGCCTGTTCGAATTCAGGGGAGCCAATGCGAATCGTTTTTGTCATGCGATTGGTAATTCCTCTGCTGCCCCGTTCATCTGAGCAGGTTGAAACGCCGCGCAATCGGCGGAATCCAAAATTGGATTGCTAGCGGCGATCGGACAAATCGCGCGGGATGAGTCGAACGAACTGCGCGGGTGGGAAATTAAAGCTGGGGAGAGCACTGGGGCAAGGGCATCCGCTTGGGCATGGTTTCATTTGGAAAAGGCAGTTGGCGCGCCCGTAGTCGACAGAATTCATGCTACAATACATCGAGATACCGAGGCAACTTGGCGATGCTATTCCCGGCAGGTTTGGATATCGGGCGTAGCGGCATCGCTTAACTTGGCGCAGCGAATGACGATCGGAGTAATCGGTGCGACCGGGCTTGTCGGGCGCCACGTTGTAGAGGCACTGGCGCAAATCGGCCGGCATCGTATCGTCGCGACGCACTACATGCGTGAACCGTATGAGGCTGCGGGCACGAGGTGGGTGAAATGCGATCTGCGCGACGCCGGCCAGGCCTCACGGGCGCTGGAGTCTATTGAGACGGCCGTCGTATGTGCGGGCCAGCTTTCCACGAGCGCCGTATTGAAGCGCGACCCGATGAGTTCGGTGCTGGCGACGTTGCGCGTCGTCACCAATGTCCTCGAAGCCGCAGCGCGGCGGGGCCTCAAACGAGTCATTCTAGTAAGCTCCTGCACCGGCTATCCACCTCTTCAGCGCGCGGCTGTCGAGGAAGATATGCTTGAAGGTAATCCCCCCAGTCAATGGTTCGGAGTCGGCTGGATGCATCGATATCTAGAGCAACAGCTCCGTTGGTACTCCGAAAGCCTCGGCTTGATTCGGTCAGCCGTCGTCCTGCGCCCGACCCTGGTCTTCGGCCCCTACGACAACTTCTCGCTTGAATCGGCGCATTTCGTTCCAGCACTGATCCGCAAGGTCGTGGAGCGTGTCCAGCCCATCGACATCTGGGGTGACGGCACGCAAACGCGCAATCTGATTCACGCGGCCGATCTCGCCGACGCGATCCTTGGTTTTGTCGACCGAGACACGAGTGGCTTCCAGGCGTTCAACGTCGCCGGAGTTCGTGACGTGAGCGTGGCCGAGGTCATAAAGAATCTCATTGAAATCGACGGCTATTCTGACGCAATCCTGTCCTACGATGCCGGTCGGGCGGGAGCTCCATCTGCACTGCAGGTCTCTACGGCTGCCCTCGTCGCGGCAACGGGATGGCAGCCGAGGCTTGGAGTGCGTCGAGGTTTGGCCGATACCATCACCTGGTACCGGCGGTCTGGCGGCTGGCCCGTTGAGCTGTCGGACCGCCCATGAAAAATGGTGTGCTTCGGTTCCGGGCTGATATACGTGACGCAATGGATGAACCTGAAAAAAGAATTCCCACCGGCATCGAAAAGGCGCCTGGGCCCAGAGTCGTGCCACTGCATATTGTGGACGGAAAGATCGTGGTCTCTGCGTCCGGCAGGCCGTTTGCTCGGCTTGGAGCGTTCCTTGCGGAACCGTTCAAGTCTTCGTGGCGACACCGCGACTTGATCGCGGCCATCCTGCTGCGTGAGCTCAGGGAACGCTTCAAGGGATCGGCTGCCGGGTGGGTTTGGGCACTGTTTGCGCCCTTGCTTTCGCTGATCACCTATACCGCCGTTTTCGCCGGAGTAGCCTCGTTGCCAGGCCATGGTGCGGCGCATTCGAAAGTCGATTACGGGCTGTTCATCTTTGGCGGTCTGATTGCATTCAATTTCTTCAGCGAGATGGCATACCGGGCGCCAACCTTGCTTCATGAGTATTCTCACTACATCAAGCAGACGATGTTCCCCGCAGAGATGCTGCCGATCATCTCGACGTTGCGCGCAATGTGCTACGCAGCTATTGGCCTCGCATTGATGCTGGCGTGCCAATTGATATTCACTGGGTATCTCCATTGGACAGTTTTCCTACTGCCTATCTGGATCGTTTCCTTCGTCGCGTTCCTGATCGGCCTTACCTGGATACTGTCGGCAATGGGTGCATATACCAGAGATACGGCTTATCTGATGATGACGCTTGCCCCCTTGCTCATGTTCGCCACACCCGTTTTCTATTCCACCGAAACCTTCTCTCCACACATAAGGTTGTTGATGTACGTCAACATTCTGACTGGATTCATCGAGACGATACGCGATCTGGTGGTCTTCGGAAGAGTGCCCGGTGCGCTGGTCTCCGCTTGGACACTTACGCTGTCGGCCTTAACGTTCTGGGGCGGCTATTGGTTTTTTTGCAAGCGCCAGGATGGCATCGCCGATGTCATATGATCCGGAAGTGGTGGTTCGCGCCCATCATCTCGCGAAGGCGTATCAACTTTATAAAAATCAGAACGAGTGGATGAAGCAGACCCTCTTCGGTTCGTTCAAGACCTACTACAAGGCCTTCTGGGCATTGAAGGATATCAGCTTCGAGTTGCGGCGCGGCGACAGCCTTGGTGTCCTTGGCCGCAACGGATGCGGCAAATCCACCCTGCTGCAAATTATTTGCGGCATAACCCGGCCGACCAAAGGCGAGTTGTGGGTCAACGGACGCGTAGCACCGGTGCTCGCGCTGGGTGCGACCTTCGATCTCGAAGCGACCGGACACGAAAACGTCCTTATCGGCGGGGCAGTGCTCGGCCTGAAACGGCCCGAGGTGCGGAGCAAACTCGCGTCCATTGCCGATTTCGCGGGGATCGGAAATTTCATGGATCAACCGATCAAGTTCTATTCCACCGGCATGCGCATGCGCCTGGCATTTGCAATATGCGCCCACGTCGACGCCGAGATCCTGATCGTCGACGAGGCTCTATCTGTCGGTGACGAAGCCTTCCAGCGCAAGTGCCTGGGCTGGATAGACCGCTTCCGTGCCAACGGCACACTGGTGTTCGTCAGCCACTCGACAAGCGAGGTGATTCGCCTTTGCCGTCAAGCGATCTGGATCGATCAGGGCCGCATCCGTGCGGCAGGCAATCCGGCCGATGTCGCATTGTTGTACGAGCGCGCGATGGAAGAAGAGGGTGACAACATGGATCGGTTCTCGGCGTCCTAGCGGACGAATGCTGATTCGAAGACCTCACTCCAGCCGGCAGAAATTAATCCGCTCTTAACAGGTTCGATCACGACAGATCGTTTGTTCCCATGAACTCCGCGATCTTGCCAGTCACGTAAGCCCGCGCCGCGCCGTCGATCGCCTGGTGATTTCCGAATGAGAAGCCGCGTTTCATGACCTTGTTCGAATATTTGAGATCCCCGACGACACGGTGCTCGTAAAGATTCATCGCAGGCTGCGCCGCGATATTGCCGCAGATGATCGGTCGTGTTTCGATGCTGGCCCTGTTCAGGAACGTCGTGATTTCCGAGACTTCGAATGGCGAATCGTCCTTTAGCACGAGTGGGAAACCGAAGCAGGAACTGCGCGCATTCGGGGTTTCCTTCTGGAAGTCGAAAAAGGACGTCCAGCGGCCAAGGTCTTTTTGCCAGGCAGCCGTGTTGCCTCGTCGTGCATCAACGAAGGCCGCGAGCTTGGGCATCTGTACCGAACCGAACGCCGCCTGCAGCTCAGTTAGGCGCAGATTGTAGCCTTGGTTGATGAACAGGAAGCGCTTGTCGATATCTGGAAACTTCTCGTAATACGAACCAGGCTCTTGCAGTTCGCGAACCCATCCGTGCGCGCGCAGGATGCGGAGCATCTCGGCAAGTTCGAAATTATCAGTCACGCAAATGCCGCCCTCGAGCGTCGTCATGTGGTGCGAAAAGTAGAAACTGAAGGTGCCGATCGCACCGAATTTGCCGACTGGAATCCCATTGTAGAAGGCGCCGAGCGCTTCGCAGCAATCCTCGATCAGGATCAAATTGCGCCTCTGGCAGATATCGGAAATCGCATTCATGTCGCACGTATTGCCATAGACGTGCACCAGCATGATGGCGCGTGTCTTCGGACCGATAGCCCGCTCGATCTCTGAGGGATCGATGTTGAATGTCACGGGATCGATATCGACAATCACCGGCACCAGGCCGTGCTGGATCAATGGCCAGACCGTCGTCGACCAGCAAAGCGCGGGGACGATCACTTCATCGCCGGGCTGAAGGCGGTTGCGGGTAGCTACATTGCTGAGGGCAGCGATTGCCAGCAGATTGGCCGAAGAGCCGGAGTTGTTCGTAATCCCGTGAGCGAACTTGAAGGCGTTGGCGAACTCGCGCTCGAACGCACGGACCTTTGGGCCCATGGTGACGCGTGTGCTCAAGAGCACATCGACGGCTGCAATGATCTCGCTGGCGCCGAATGTCGGCTCATGCAGGCGAACGGCCGGATTTGACGGATCGAAGCCGAATCGATGATGTTTGTCGCAGTAGGTGGCGATGTTCTCGTGGATCGCCATCAAGGCCTCGTCGTCGGGGGCGACTCCGTCGAAAGCGGGTTTCGAATAGATGTGCGTAGGTAACAGGTCCGACATCGTGTCTTTCCCTCTCTGAGGTTGCCCGCCAGCACAGCGTAACTACCCCGCTCGATCACGGTCTCATCGAAGGTCGTGAACCAAGCAATCAACGATGGCAAGGCATTACAAAAAGGGCTCTTGAACGAAGAGATAGGAAAGGCAACCCGCATTGCAAGGCCCCTGAAACTCAGGAATAGCACCGTTCTGCAGCGTTGTGCCGGGCACCGTGCGGACATTGCAAGCATTCGAAGTGCGCATTGTGCTGCGACGATCTGGCCACTGATATTTTTTGCCCGGGTTGCAAGTGGGCCAGCCATTCTATACCAAATCCTCTGACAACAGGCACTGGCCGCCTGGTGATCCGGAGCGACGGAAATTGAACGACAAGAACGAGCTGTATCGTCGCCTGTTCCGGAGCGCGCTCCTGATCAGGCTCATTGAAGAGCGCGTCATCGAGCTCTACCCTTCTGATCGGATTCAGAGCCCGGTACATCTTTCCATCGGGCAGGAAGCCGTGGCCGTCGGTGTTTGTGATGCCCTGCGTCCCGACGATTTGGTCTTTGCGACCTATCGCTCGCACGCGTTTTACGTCGCCAAGGGTGGTAGCCTTAATGCCATGTTCGCCGAGCTCTATGGTCGGATGGGCGGTGTTTCCAAGGGTAAGGCCGGCTCGATGCATCTCTCGGCGCCCGAGGTGGGGCTTATGGGCTCTTCCGCGGTTGTTGCGAGCACGATCCCCCATGCGGTCGGTGCCGCACATTCCTTCAAGCGCCGTGGTGTGTCCAAAATCGCTGTTGCAGTTTTTGGCGACGGCGCCACGGAAGAGGGCGTCTATCACGAGAGCTTGAATTTCGCGGCACTGATGAAAGTGCCTGTCCTGTTCATTTGCGAGGACAACGGCCTGGCGGTGCACAGTTTCCGTCCGTTCCGTCAGTCGTACAATTTGCGTCAACACGCCGCGGCATTCGGAATCGAGTCCCGCCGCCTTGAGGAAGGTTGGGATTTGTTGGAGGTACGGCAGGCCACTCTCGAGGCCGCAGCCGCAGTCAGGTCAGGCAAGCCCTTCGTGCTCGAGATCGCCACCGCGCGCTACAAGGAGCATGTGGGGACTGGCGAAGATTTCCACTTCGGATACCGGACGTCGAAGGAAATCGATGCCTGGAAGACGCACGATCCTCTTATCCTCGATCAGCAACTGGTCGCAGAACTTCGTCCCGAACTGGAACGCGAGATCGCCACTGCGGTCGCGTTCGCCGAGAGCAGCCCGGTGCCGGCTAAGACCGAACTGCTGCTCGATATCATTTGACCTGGGGTCCAATAATGAGTGTTGCCGCGTTGAAAACGCAGAAGTCAGGCACCCGCATACTGTCGTACGCAGACGCGCTGCTGGAGACCATGGATGGTGGCCTTGGCACTCATTCGAATGCCTTCATCATGGGCCAGGGTGTCGACGATTTTAAGGGGATCTTCGGTTCGACGACCGACCTGGCAGCGAAGTACGGCGCGCAGCGCGTTTTTGACGTCCCTCTCATGGAAGAGGGGATGACCGGCATCGCGATCGGCGCCGCCCTGGTCGGAGATTATCCCATAACCACGCATATTCGCGCCGATTTCTCGTTCGTGGCGATGAACCAGATCATCAACCTAGCCTCGAAGTATCACTACATGTTCGGTGGTACCATGAGCTGTCCGATGCTGATCCGCCTCGTGGTCGGCCGAAGCTGGGGGCAAGGCGCGCAGCATTCCCAAAGCCCGCAGGCGACGTTCGCACACTATCCCGGACTGACCGTGGTCATGCCGTCCACCAGCCAGGCGATCGTGGACATGTATCCGCAGATCATCGCCCGCCATCCCGGTCCGGTGATCAGCATCGAGCATCGCCTGCTCTACAACCTCGACTTCTCGGTGTCGGATTCCGGCCGACGCGTCCCACTGACCAGCTATGTGGCGCGCGAGGGAAGCGACGTCACCGTCGTCGCCACGTCGGTCATGGTGGTGGAGGCGCTGCGTGCTGCGCAGTATGTGCAAGAGAAGGCCGGGATCGAAACCGAGATCATCGACTTGAACTCGATCAGCAATCCCGATTGGGATCTTGTGGCGGAAAGCGTGCGCAAGACCGGACGCCTCGTGATCGCCGACACGTCATGGCTCGAATATGGCGTGGCTGCCGAAGTGTGCCGCCAGATCGTTCTGCGAGACCCCCGGCTACTGCGCAACCCACCGACGATGCTGGGCATGGCACCTGCCCCCTGTCCGACGGCCAAGAGCCTGGAAGACGCCTACTATCCCAGCCAGCATGAGACCGTCGATGCCATCCTGAATCAGGTGCGGGGTGCCGATCATGGCATTGCATTGCCCACCGAGCGTTCCATGACCGAAGGATTCAAGCGGTTCAGGGGACCGTTCTAGGGACGCCCAAGCACTCACCTCGCTTTGTTGGCGCGGTACCATACGAGGGTGCGCCGCAGGCCTTCCTCGAGGGAGGTCCGGGCCTCGAAGCCCAGGCGGTCGCGGGCCATGCTATTGTCCATCAGGCGTACGGGAATGGTGCTTGGCCTGGACGGGTCGAAGCGCACGTCGGCGTCGGCATAGCCATCTATCCTGAGCAGTGTCTGGAGGACGTCGCGAATGGCGTAGCCTTTGCCGGCGCAGATATTGACCGCAAGGTAGGGCTGGTCCGTCGCAAAGGCGGCAAGCACGCCCTCGATGAAGTCATCGGCAAAGATCAAATCGCGAATGTCCCCGCCAGTGCCCCAGACTTCGAGCGGCGACTGGCGCTCGACTACGCGCCTCACCAGCGCGGCGGTCACATGGCTCACGGCAAAATCATACTTGTCGTAGGGCCCGTAGACATTCGATGCTCGTATGGCGACCGTCGGCATCGGCGAGGCAATTTTTTCAGCGTAAGTACGGCACAGGACTTCGGCGTAGCGCTTCATCCATCCGGCAAAGAAATAGACGTCGGAGGGGTCGCCATTGAACATCTCGGACTCACTCACCGGGCGGGCTCCAGTTGGCGGGTAGGCCGCTCCACTCGAGATGAAGCAAAATTTGGCAACGCGCGCCTGATAGGCCGCTTCCAGAAGCAAAGTGTTAATCAGCACGTTCGGCGTGATGTGAACTAAAGGTGTGGCCCGAATTACGGCGGAGCCGGACGTATGGGCCGAGCAGTTGAAGACAAATTCGACGCCCTCGACGACCCGCGCGCAGTCCTCGGGTCGCCGAAGGTCAACCTTCATTATTTCGGCCTCGGGGAACGGGAGCTGAGGCGGCTTGTCGTGAATGGCCAAGCGTAGGCGCGCGCCTTGCGCTGAGAGTGCCTCGGCCAAGTTCGTGCCGATGAATCCGGCACCGCCGGTAACAAGTATCCTTTTTCCTTTGAAGTCCATTTTCCCAAACTTGCTTCTGGCTTGAGGCGACAGACAGCCTTTTGACGCTCGTCAGTGTCAGCTTTGCAATTGCCATCTAGGACAACTCGATGACAAATTCCAACTTGGAAGTACTTGGCACGCCGGCAAGTCACCGCCGAAGGGAACAAGAGTGCCTACTGCTGCCAGGACCGGGAGGTTGTAGAATCCCAATGGCTCCTCTATCCTGCAGTAACTATGCGGTAGAAGACCTGGAAGCGAGAAAAAGATGAGTCAAGCTGCTGCCAAGCGCGAAATGCCCGTCTTGCTGTCGGCAGATGAGGAATCGCCCACGGCCGGCGACTTCCTGACCAATGAGGCAGTACGAACTGCTGCCGTGGCGCAATATCGGGACAAAGGCTACCTCATCCTGGATGAATTGTTCTCCGCGACCGAGCTCGCTCATATGCGCGAGGCCTGGGCTGCGATCGCAGCCGACCGAAGGAGCCAGGGCAAGAAACCTCATGCCACGCTATTGATGACGCATCTTTTCGCGCCGTTGATTGCCGACATTGTGCGCAATCGACAGTTGTTGGGCTGCGTTGAAGGCGTGCTTGGCGGCAAGGTCGATCTCATTCAGTCGCAATTGATGTTCGGCGTGCCCGGCAACAAGGGCTTCAGTCCGCACCAGGACAATTTCTACAATCGGCCGGATCCCCGTGACGGCATTGTTGCTGCATGGATTGCTCTTGACGATACCGATCTGGAAAATGGCTGCCTCGCGGTATTCCCGGGCTCGCATCGCCTGGGTCTCATGAAAACACGACGTGACTGGATATATCTCCTGTCGCGCTCGCCCGATGTCGCGAAGTCCCTGTGGCGACTGTTCTTGGGGACGGGCAAGGGCCAACCCAACGATAGCGGCGTGATTGAGCGCTACGTTTATGCGGAGGCGCCGGAGGACATCAAACCGGCAAGCGTGACAATGAAGGCGGGATCGGTCGTGTTCATGCACGGCGACCTCGTTCACTATTCCCACCCCAACAAGACCACCGGTCGCTTCCGGCGGTCGCTCCTTACCAACTACGTCCGCATGGGCACGGCGTTCGCGTCGGGGCGCTTGACGGGCCGCATCCCGTTCGACGTTTACGCCGAGTGACGGCGGGTTGAGGCCGAGTTAAACTTGCCGCCTCGATCGATAGGAAGCAATCCTCTTTGTCATCCCATGATCTGGAGATGTGGAATCTCCTGAAGCTTTCTGACGGTGCTCTCGCCAGATCTCTATACGACCTGGAGAAATACCGGACCGAACAAAACGCTGATTTTGAGGCGTTCCGTCAGGCGCGAAGCCATCTATCGCGTGTCGCCTGGGATGCCTACGCTGGAGCATTGGGCTGTGACGGCGGTCCCCTCGCCGCGACGGGCGTTCATTCGGCGCCGATGGACGGCGTGGCGGCACAACAATTCAATGCGGTGCTGGAGAAGAGTCCAGCCGCGGCGCTGCTGCGCGAGGATTTTGCGCTCGGCCATATGGCGACGCTGGAGCCCCACATCCTCAATCTGCTGAACGGCACGAACGACTATCGCGAGGCCACACCGGAATTCGTCGATCTGCTGCGCGGCTATCTTGGCCAGATCGGACCGGAGGTCGAGCGTGTGCTTGGCCATCCCTGGCGAGTGGCGTCGATCCGGCAATTCTATCTGCGACCGAAGGCCTCGGCGGGGCGGCATCTCGACGGCTGGCCGGTGTCGATGCGCAAACTTTTCATCCTGCCGAGCGGCGCCACGCGCCAGTCCGGCACAACATGGTTCCGGCTGCGCAACGGGCGTGAGATCATGCTCGAAAGCGAGCGGCCGATCTGGGCGATCTTCGAGAACAGCGTGGTCGATCACGCTCTCGTCTCGTCCGAGATCGCGCGGCCCACGATCGAGGTCGATTTCGTTCCGGCGTCGAAGACATCGACCGAGCCATTCTATGCAGGCATGAACGGCTGGTATCCGTGGTTTCCCAGCGAGCAGGGCTTCCTGGACGCGACCCGCGTGGCGCTGTCGTTTGCGCTTGCAGGAGGAAGCGGCCGTGAATCGACATCCTGGTCATCGCAATTGTGGAAGACATTTCGCCGTCGTTAGTCGATGTCAGCGTATTTGAATTTCACGAAAATGGCCATCGTCGCCCCCCGCTAACAGAATCGTGTCGACGCAAGGATGTGATCGGCTGATTCGCTACACCTAGGTTTATTGATCCTGAACGCGTGCAACCGCTGTTGCCGGATGTGCGGGCGATACCGCCTGCGACGGAGAAATGGCGCGAACGCAGGACCGCGAGAACGATTGATATTTCAACGCCGTTTTGCGAGGCTCGCGTTGGTAGTGGTGGGCGAGCTCTAGTAGCAGCGCCATTCGGGTATCCTAAAGATATGGCCGTCGAGGGCGTTGAGTTCCATTAGGAACCAGCCGTCGCCAACGGGCCAATTCTGCATCAGCCCCTCGTCGAGGTGTTCGCCGCGTTTCCAGCGCGACCAGAGATCGACCATGCGCGAATTCTGCTCGGCAGTGCGCGGTCCATCCGGAGTGATGATCAAATTTGGATAGGCATGAAAGCGATCGAGCTGTGTGCGAATGGCGATAGCGTTCGAGCTACGCCAGCGCGTGTTCAGGTCCAGGAAGTTGCCGATCTGGATCACCATCAGCGCTGGCAAGAGGAACGGGATAACGATTTTCTCCAGCCCAGCGTCCGGTGAGGCAAACAGTGAGACAAGCAGCAAAGACACGAAGAGGGCGGAGAGGGAGCAATAGTAGTAGCCGCCCGTGACTTGGCCGCCCACGCGATGGAGCAGCGTCTGCAGTATGAAGTATGCAATAGTCGTCATGAAAACGCGCTCCCGGACGCCGAGCCGGTCGAGGGAAGGTGAGGCAAAACAGGCGCGCCGCGTGATCAGGGCTAGAACGGCAATGATGATAATGCCGAGCGCAAGGGCAGCCCAACCGCTCAGGCTGAGCGCGAAGGGTGCCATCCCCTTTGGGAAGGGATATGGGAGGAAGAAGGATGCGAGGCTGGTCGAGATCAGGTCGTACATAAAGATCAGGAACGGACCCTGCGTGCTTGGCCGGTTGGCGAGTGTAAAGAAGGACGCCAGATAGTCGCACCAGCCCGCGCCAGCGGCATATCCGATGCGCGGGGCGGCAATGGCGGTGAAGAGCAGAAACGCCAGGAACGGCAAGAAGTAGAGGAACAGGGCGCGGATCGATCGCAATAGCTGCGCGCGCGAGAAATTCACAGGGGCGAACAGCCGGAAGAACATCACCACGCCCACTAGGGACGAGACAAGGCACAATTCGTCGATGCTGATGCAGACGAAGTTGAAGAACATGATCGCCGCGACGATGCCCCGCCGCTCCTCGCCGAAGGCGAGCGGCTTCGCCTTTTCGTGTAGCGTAGCCAAGCCGACGAGCAACAGCAGGGTAAGCACGGGATCGAGGTTCTTGCCGGGCTGTACAAAAAAGGCCGCGGTCGAGAGGAAGCCGACGGAGCAGACGTACAGGCAAGCGCCCAGCAATGCGGCCCAAACACCGGCGGAGAGTTTGCGGCAAAGGATGTAGAAAAGCAGCGGTGCCGCCAGAACATGGACGATCGTGCCGATGGAAAGGTTAACGGGTGGAATGAAGTAGCTGTAGCTTAGCAGCCTCAGCTTCACGTTGATGATCGTGATGATGTAGTTGATGAAGCGCGGCCGTATCTCGTCGAAGAGATGCGGCTCGAAGCCACGCACGAAGTCCGTCCATTGCAGTGCCGCGCCGTTACGCAACGATCCCGGCAGCGAGAAAACCAGATATTCGGGATTTGACCAGGCAACTCCGCTGTCAAACAGCAGGGCAACTCCGTAAAGCGCGATCGGAATTGAGAGAAGGGCGAGGACGGGCAGTAAATGGGGTAAGCCGCGGCCGCTCAGACGTAGGGGCATTTGTTCCTTCGGCGCACGGGTCGCGATTGGATTTCGACGGGTTATATATCATAGCAACGTGATCGGGCGCTGCTATATGTCCAGCCCGCCGCCATTCAGCACTTTGCTTGCTCTCACGAACCTGCTTGTGTTAGCGAAGCCTCCATGAAATTGCTAGCTCGGGAAATTCCGATCGACTACCTGCTGGTGCTTCGCGGTTGTGCCGCGCTCGGGGTCTTCTCCGGTCATCTCGCCGCGCTCGGTCCGATCAGCATCGGTGCGGTCGTAACCAAGGGACAGTGGAACTACACGCCTCATGCCGAGCCGTTCGAGACGTGGCGGTCGGTGCTTGAAATACTGACACCCTTGCTCGGTCTTAATTTTGTGGTGCTGTTCTTCGTTCAGAGCGGCTTCCTGATGGGAAAGGTATTCTTCGATCGTCGGTACGATGCAGAAAACGGCAAGTTCGAATTCTACTGGGCCCGGTATCTCAGGCTGGCGCCGTTGCTATACGTCAATCTGGTCGTGTGTGCCTTCTTCTATAAATATGCCGACGTCGCGCCACTGAAACTTGCCGCCGACTTCCTGTTCCTCAACAACTTTACCGGGCCGAGTGTGAATGGCGTCACATGGTCGCTTTCTCACGAGATGCAGTATTATCTCGTGGCACCTTTCGTGTTCATGTTCTGCAAGCGTCATATCGGGTGGCTCCTGGCCGCAATCGCCGCCGCGTTCGTCATCGGTCAATTCGCGCCACCCTTCGGCTACACGTATGCGTTCTTGGTGGGGTTCGGGGTGAACCTCATGCCCAAGCGTATCGTAACGGCAAGGGCCAAGCACGTGGGCCTGATCGTCGGGCTGTTAGTCCTTCATCTCGGCTTCAATTCACTTATGTTCGCGCACTTTGAGACGGCTGCCGTGTTGCTGGCCACCATTGCATCGGCCGCGCTCGTCTATGTCTGCGAGCAACAGTCGAATGCGCCATCGTCGATGCTGCTGCGTTGGGGAGTATTGACCGGTTATCTGACCTTCGGTTTTTATCTTTGGCACTATGTGGTGATTCGGACATTCACGGACACTATTCTAGGCTGGACGAGCGCTTTGACCGATACTCCGTGGGCCGCGACGATGATTTTCCATGGTCTCGAGTTGGTGACCGCCCTGCCGGTCAGTTATGGCCTCGCGTGGCTGTCGTTCGTGTTTATCGAATCGCGCTTCCGTCCCGGGCTCTATGCAGGTGTGCATCCGAGCCGCGCCTCAAGTTGAATTCAAGGCCCGTCAGCCCAGAGAGCGGGTTTTCAACCTGGCATGTTATCGCCGACTGGGTTGGTTTACGGCCCAACCGCTTGGTGTTAAGCACTACCACTGATCGAGCAATGAATGGGAATTTTGGATGAAGCGGCCGAGGGTGACGTTGTTTATGCCCACTTTGAACGAAGTGGTGGGGCTTCGCGCGCTATTGCCGCGAATCAACAAGTCCTGGATCGATGAAGTAATCATCATTGACGGTGGATCGACGGATGGGACGTTGGAGGAGTTGCGCAAGTGGGGCTATGAGGCGATTCCGCAGGTGGGGAAAGGTTTGACGCCCGCCTGGAATACGGGTTTCGCGCGCTCGACGGGAGATATCTTCATCCTGTTCACGCCGGACGGTAATTGCATTCCGGAGCTCATTCCCGTGCTCATTGACAAGGTCAATGAAGGTTACGACATCGTCTGCGCCTCGCGTTATCTGCCGCCGGCGCAGAGCCACGACGATGGTTTCATTACGGCGCTGGGTAATAAGATCTTCACTACGGCAATCCGTATCCTGTTCGGCTCCAAATTCACAGATACGTTGGGTGGCTTCCGCGCCTATCGTCGAGACGCAATCCTGGCGATGAACCTTCATCGCCAGCATGAGGAGAGCTGGGTGCGCCGCCGCTATCAGCTCATCAATACCTGGGAAATCGGGTCGGCCATCCGTTCCGCGAAACTCAAGCTTCGCATGCTCGATATCGCCGGTGACGAACCCTCGCGACTGGGCGGCAAGAGCAAGCTCTCCGTCGTCCGGAACGGCACTGCGGGCGTCGTTCAGATCCTGCATGAGTTGGTGTCCGGCAACCGGCCGTTGCGCGCGGCGGCAAAGGAGCTGGCAGTGGCCAAGGCCGGAAGCGGTCACTGATGTCGAGCAAGGCAGGAGAAGGATCGCTCGAGAGCAAGATCGTTCGTTGGCTCGCCGGCAATCTGCCGACGTGGGCTTTCCGCCGCCTGCCGACATACTACTACTGGCTCAACAAGTACCGCTTCAAGCTCTTTCCGCGTCCCGTCATGCTGAAGGAGACGAGCAAGGCCAAGGCCCGGCGCCAGCGCGAAGGCTTCTTCGAGAAGTACTTCATGGGGCAGGGACTCGATGTCGCCTATGGCGGTGACAAGGTCGTGCCGAACTGCCGCGGATGGGACATTGAAAACGGCGATGCCCACGAGTTGCGGGGCCTTGCCGACAGTTCGTTTGATTTCGTTTATTCCTCGCATGCGCTCGAGCATCTGGAGGATCCCAGGCGCGCCCTGAAGAGCTGGTGGCGCGTCCTCAAGCCCGGCGGGTACCTCATCCTGTATCTGCCAGAGCGCGACCTGCTCGAGCGCAAGCTGACGCTTCCGTCCGACGTGAGCCTTGACCACAAACACTATTTTCTGCTCGATCGTGACGAATCGCCCGTCACGATGGGCATCGTGCCCCTGATCAACAAAGAGTTGCCGGGAGCGGAGGTCGTCTATCAGAAGATCTGCGATGCTGGATACCGGCGCGATCTGCCGTTCGAGTTGATGATGGCCGCCGAATACTCGATCGAAGTCGTTGCGCGCAAAGGCGCCTGACCTAGTAGTCGGGCTGACGATCGTATTCGAACAGCAGCCGATTGATATAGCGGTTGCGCGGCGTGTCCGGCACGCTTGTCGGAACTTGGCGTTTCGACAGGGGGCCTTGCTCCAGGTCGGCGGAATTGGTGTTGGGGCCGAGCCCATAGCGGGCCCATACCATCAGTCGCGACGCGCGACGTGGCACCAGGCCGCGATGCAGCGCGATTGTGTTGACGAGGAACATCGACCCCGCCGGCCCGATTGCGGTATTCACCGCGGTTCCGAAGAGGCGCTCGCAGTCGGCGGAGAATTTTTCTCCGAAGCAGTCGACGAAACTGTTCGCTGCGTCGAACTGGGAGACGTCGTGGCCATGGGCAGCGGCCCGCCTCACCAACTCCTCCATACCTTTCAACGTATGGGAACCCGCGATCACCTGATGCGGCCCTTCCGTTTCGCCGACGTCGGTCAGGTAGATGAACAGGGCGCAGAAGCGCCAGTCGTCGTCGTCCCGGTGGAAATGCTGAACATTGACCATGTCTGGCCGATTCGCGGGAAAGGAATGCCACGCATTCACTGAATAGAGTGTCGGCACGCAGCCAAGATAGGCTTCGACCAGGTCAATGATGCGAGGGTCATTGAGCGCGTCGATCAGCCCTGGCGCGCGCTGGAGTTGATCTGGCCGGTATCCTGCCATCGAATGGGCGTTGCTTGCATCCGTAAGCCGTGCCGGAGGCGCGTTGAAGCTGAATATGTGCGGTCCGCGATGCACGGGATGAAGGTCAAGATGAGCACGGATACCTGCGACGATCGCGGGAGGAAGGACATATGGCAGCTTGACCATGCCTGTCGCGCGAAACGTCGCGAGCAGGTGGGATAAATTGCGATCTGGAGGTGCCCAGGGCTTGCGCAAATGGGCTTCACGTTGGTGGCGATCGCCAACGATCGCATCGGCGAACTTGTCCCACGCGTGAGACGGCATGTTCCTACGGACGGCATTCAGCGCCTTGGCGATAAATTTCTCGGACATCTCTCAGCTATCGATTGCAGCGGAATCTGAAACAAGTCGCGGGGGGTCTGCCGCGGCGACCGGTGGAGGAGACGCCGGCACCGGGCTGATCTTGAGCCGTGTTCCATCGAGCGTAAGCAGAGCTCCCTGACAGTGCGCCTGCGATCGCTCGGCGGTGAGCTTTACGCTCCTGATTTCGAGCCCATGCCAGGGGCATGTCAGGCATCCATTGGCGGACTTGGTCAGCGATTGGGACAAGGGCCCGCCTTCATGCGGACAGGCCTCCGGCCAGATGTGCAGCGCCCCCGTGCTGTCGAAGGAATAGACGAATGTCAGGGGACCGGCATCGAATTTCTGAAGAGCCTCCGCGGCGTGCGCTTGGTGCAGGTCGATGTCGTACTCCCGTTCGAGCGGCGGCGGCAGAACATGCCAGGCGAGTGAGCTTGAGATGACAAAGTCCGGCTCGTCGGACTTGAAGCGGAAGCCAAGTTGGCGCAGGTCGTAGCGGCGCTGACGCAATGGCCTGTCCTCGTCGTTCTGCACCCGATTGAGCTTTGCCATCTTGGCATTGAGCCACGGATGTAGGAATTTCCAGATGCGCTTGGAGACGATGAACCAGTCGATGCGCTGATCCGCTCCGTGTGGGCGCTCGGTCGTACGCAGGACGGCGACGATGGAGACCAGGCTGAATACCGAGAAGCATTGGTAAAACAGGCCGGGCCGGATCCTGATGTCGGCGACAGGAAGCAGAAATGGCAGGCGGCCGTACTTCGTCAGCGAGATCTGGAAATCCGGGCCGGTGCATATCCGCACTGCCTTGCCGTAGGTATGATGGATGAACGGCCGATGGTTCGGATCCATATGGTTCCAGTCGAGATCTCGCACGTCAATCGCCGAGGATGTCTCGAAATGGCCATGCGTTACGGCAATCCCCTTGTCCAGCCGAGCGAGTTGGCTTTCGAGGTTGTCGACATCTATGAAAAGGCGCTTTTCGCTTCCGAGCATGGCTTTCTGACTGGCAATGAGGGAGCAGATTTCGCATAAATCCGTTCAAATTGGTATCTCGCGCTTTGCACTGCGTGACGCCGTTTCATGGGGCCGGTGGCTTGGACAACACTTACGGAGGCAGTGGCCGCGCATGGCGCTTCGCAATTTGGTCGCAAATCGTTGGGTCGGTCTGGCGGTCAAAGCAACTTTATCGACCTTGATCCTCTACTTCGCCATTCGCCACCTGGGATTTCAGTCGATCATGGACAAGCTGCGGGTGCTGAACGCTTGGGGGCTTGCAGCGGCCCTCGTGATTTGTGTCGCGCAGACGTTCCTCGTATCCGTTCGTTGGCACTGGATCATCCGCTACCTGGGCGGCAGCATCTCCCTGTGGCGAACCTTCTGTCTCGTTGAAATGTGCTCTTTCTTCAGTCAAGCACTTCCGGCGACGGTCGGGGCCGACGCAGTCCGCGTCGTGCAGGCGTGGCAAAGCGGCATCTCGATGTCGCGATCGGTCACCAGCGTGTTGTTCGACCGTGCCTTTGGCGTCGCCGGGATCGTGGCGGCGGGCCTCGTCGGTCTACCTTTTGCTTCGCGCCGCATGGGTCATTTGGAGGGGACTGTCCTGCTGGGGGGAGGCGTTGCACTCTTGGCGGGACTACTTGCTCTTTGGATGCGGCGGCATTGGCTGGCGTGGCTACCAGCACGGTTCAGCCGGATTTTGGGTTCCTTCCTCGATATTGCTGTCGGGTTGATGCTGTGGCCGGCAGCGTGGGTCTGGGCGCTTTTTCCGGCGATTGCCGTGCAGTTCCTGTCGACGCTTATTATCTACGTTGCACTTCGACAATTCGGCATTACGGTCGGTTTCGTCGAGTGTGTGCTGTCGGTCACACTCGCTTTGTTGATCGCGGCCCTTCCGATCTCGATCGCAGGATGGGGTGTGAGGGAAGGTGCCTTGATTTTTGCCCTCGGAGCGCTGGGTGTGCCACCCGCGGAAGCAGTGGCGAGTTCGCTGCTGTCCGGTATCGCACTGTTCGTCACTGCGTTGCCGGGTGGACTTTTGCTCCTGATCTACACTCCCCCTTCGAAGGCCATTCCGGGCGAACCCTGACCGACATGCATACTTTCCAGACAAGCCAACCGCCACTCATGACGTCTTTCCTCGTGCAGGAGTCCAAGGTCTTTCGAGATCGACCTGTCGTCATTCTTGATGTTGGCGCACGAGGCGGCATCGGTAGAGAGTGGACGGTTTTCGACGACCAGCTGCGTGTCTATGCCTTCGAAGCCGACGTGAAGGAATGCCAAAGACTGGCGGCGGCTGCGCCGCCAGGGCTTTCCTATATTCCGCGTGCCATCGGCAGGACTCGAGGCAAGGCCGTGCTCTACGAAACTGACCCAGGCGGGAGCAGCGGTCTCTACAAGACTCGCATGGATTACTTCGGCCGCTTTCTAAACCGCGACAATGGCGTCGTCGTTGGTGAGAGATTGATCGACGTGGCGTCGCTCGATGAAGTCTTGGTCGAATACGGCGTATCTTCAGTCGATTTCATCAAGCTCGACGCGGAAGGCGCGGAGCTCGATATCCTCCAAGGCGGCGAGAGCCATCTGGCCGGCAACAAGCCGCTCGGTATTCTGAGCGAGATGCGCTTCCATGAGGAGATCAACGGTTCACCCCCGTTTGCGTCTCTCGACGTATTTCTCAGGCAACGCGGCTTTCGCCTTTTCGATCTGCAATTCTACCATCAAAGCAGGATGGCACTGCCCTATCCAAGCGCGGGCGAATATCGCAAGACGACCGGCGAGCGCTATCATGCCTATACCGTTCGAGGCCAATTGCAGGACGGCGACGCGCTTTACTTCCGCGATCTGCTGCTGCCACCTGGAAACGCCGTTTTGAAAGCCGTCGATGCGATCGACGTCTTGAAAATGTGCGCCTTCCTGGAGATTTTCTCGTTTAACGACTGCGCGGCCGAGTTGCTGATAGCCTGTCGCGAAAAGGTAGATGCAATTATCGACACCACGCGTCTGCTCGACTTGTTGGCCTCGGGTGTTGCCGGAACATCGACGACTTACGAAGCCTATGTCGCACAGTATTTCGAGGAACACGGGCGTTCGGCCGAAGTCGCGGCGGCCACCGAAACCGGTTTCGGTGCCCTCATTCATCGCTTCTTTTCGCGTTAGCGCCCGGCCGGCGCGTCGCTGTGTCGGGAACGGTCGGGAAAAGTGCATTTGCAGAGTTGTCTGGGGCTTGCAAAAGGCCCGCAAAGTATAACAAAACCCGGCTTGGCCAAGGACTGAGACCTCAAGGCCTATTGATTTTATTGGTTTTTGGACCCACCTGTGGGACAATGGCTTCCGCTGCGACGAGTATGCGCGTGAGGTGCGCGGGGCGGTTACAAAGACCAATTTGGACGGAGCGGGCATGTCGACGCCGAATGAGCAAACGCAGCCAACTACCGCGTCGGGCCGAGGCATCGGAGTGCCGACTGCAGAGCCGATGAAAATCGGCCTGGTCCAGATCAATAACTCTTTCTCGGGCCAGAACTACCTGCCGTACTCGATTGCGCTGCTGCAGACCTATGTGCAGAAGTTCTCGCCGAACCCTGAGCGGTATGAGTTCATGATGCCGCTCTACAAGCGTATCCGCATCGCCGATGCCGTGGAGCAGCTGAAGGACGCCGACATCCTCGGTTTCAGCACCTATGTCTGGAACGGCCGCATCTCGCTCGAGATCGCCCGTCGGCTGAAAGAGATCAAGCCCGGCATCATCATCATGTTTGGCGGCCCGCACGTGCCGGACCAGCCCGAAGACTTCATGCGCGCCAACCGGCAGATCGATCTCGCCGTGCACAACGAAGGCGAGATCACCTTCCTGAAGCTGCTCGAGTCCTATCCCGACCGTGCGTCTTGGGCGAGCTTGCCCGGCGTCAGCATGGTGAAGCCAGACGGCTCTTTCGTGCGCAACCCCAACTCCGATCGTGTCCGCGACCTCGACGAGATTCCATCGCCGTTCCTCGAGGGCGCCTTCGACTCGATCATGAAGGCCAATCCGAACGAAAGCTGGATCGGCCTGTGGGAGACGAACCGCGGCTGCCCGTTCCGCTGCACCTTCTGCGACTGGGGTTCCGCCACCGCCGCCAAGGTCACCAAATTTGGTGACGAGCGCCTGTTCGCCGAAGTCGACTGGTTTGCCGCCAAGAAGATCGAGTACATCTTCTGCTGCGACGCCAACTTCGGCATCCAGAAGCGCGATGTCGACATCGCCAACCATGTGGCCAAGATCAAGAAGGAGACCGGCTACCCGGTCGCCTTGTCGGTGCAGAACACCAAGAACGCTACCGAACGCGCCTACCTTACGCAGAAAATCCTGTCCGACGCCGGCCTCAACAAGGGCGTGGCGCTGTCGATGCAGAGCGTCGACATGCCCACGCTCGAGGCGATCAAGCGCGACAACATATCGCTCAATACTTACATGGAGCTGCAGCGTCGCTTCACCCGCGACAAGGTCGAGACCTATTCCGACCTGATCCTGGGCCTGCCGGGCGAGACCTACGAATCGTTCGTGAAGGGCGTCGATCTCCTGATGGAGAACGGCCAGCACAACCGCATCCAGTTCAACAACCTGTCGATCCTGCCGAACGCCGAGATGGGCGACCCCGCCTATCAGAAGAAGTACGGCATGGTGACGGTCGAGTCGAAGATCATCAATATCCACGGCGAGAGGGTCGAACTCGACGACGACGTCCCGGAAGTGCAGGACCTCGTGATCGCCACGGCCTCGACGCCGATGGCGGACTGGCGCCGCACCCGCAACTTCTGCTGGATGACCGCGCTGCTGCACTTCGACAAGCTGTTCCAGATCCCGCTGATCCTGGCGCACGGCATCTCGGGAATCGCCTATCGCGACATGATCGAGGCCTTCCTGCTGGCCGATCCCAAGCGCTATCCGATGATCGCGGAGATCAACGCCTTCTTCGAGAGCGAGGCCCAGGCAATCCAGAAGGGCGGCTCGGAGTACGTCTTCTCGAAGGAATATCTCAACATCTTCTGGCCGGCCGACGAGTACATCTTCGTCAAGCTGACGCACGACGGTAAGTTCGACGCCTTCTACCAGGAAGCGGGCAAGCTGCTCGCCGAGACGGTGGCCGCGCGTCACTCCGGCCTGCCGATGGACGTGATCGACGAGGCCATCAAGCTCAACCACGCGCTGGTCCATCAGCCCTTCGCCAAGACCAACCTCAAGGTGAAGCTGCGCTACGACCTGCTCGACTACTGGAACAAGGTGCGTGGCGGCGAGCAGGCACTCCTGCGCCAGCAGCCGATGGTGATCGAGATCGACCGGACGTCCAAGCCGTACGACGACTTCCAGAAGTGGTGCCGCGAGATTGTCTGGTGGGGCAACAAGAAGGGCGCCTATCTCTATTCGCCCAACGCCACTGCGATGACCCAGGAACTCGCTGGTCACTTCTGACCGCTGTCGTCTCAAAGCCATGAAATATCGCGCCCTCGGCCGGACCGGTATCACCGTCTCCGAAATCGGCTTTGGTGCATGGGGAATCGGTGGCCGCACGGTCGGAATGACATCATATGGCCACACCGATGACGCCACGTCGCTGGCTGCCCTGCGGCGCGCCCGCGAGTGCGGCATCACCTTCTTCGACACCTCGGGCGCCTACGGCAACGGCCACAGCGAGGAGTTAATTGGCAGGGCGTTCGAGGGATCGCGCACGTCGGTCGTGATCGCCACCAAGGCGGGTTATGACTCGTGGGACCGGCCGCCGGATTTCTCGCCTGCGGCGATCGCGGCGTCGGTCGAGGCAAGCCTGCGCCGGTTGCGCACCGACTACATCGACCTCCTACAACTGCACAACGCTCCCCAAGACGTGCTGGAGGCCTCGGCGGTGAGGGCAGTGCTGATACGGCTGGTCGAGGCTGGGAAGGTTCGCGCCTGGGGCGTGTCGAGCAAGAGTCCGGCGGAAGCGCTGGCGGCGCTTCAGACCGTCGACGTCGCGGTCGTGCAGGCCAACTTCAACATGATGGACGTGCGTGCGGCAAACAGTCCGCTGCTCGAGGAGGTCGCCGGGCGGCGGGCCGGCTTCATCGGGCGGACGCCGCTGTGCTTCGGCTTCCTCTCTGGCGCGATCCGGCGAGACGCGGTATTTCCGCCCGGCGACCACCGCCTAGGGTGGTCGCGGGCGCAACTGGACAATTGGATCGACGGTGCGGCAGAGCTCCTTGCGGCCGTCTCCGCGCGTCCGGGAGCCGAGGGAGCGCAAAGCGCTCTACGCTTTTGTCTGTCCTTCCCGGCGATCTCCAGTACCATTCCCGGCATCCTGACGCCGGCGGAGGCCGAGGCGAATGCCTTGGCGAGCGCTTTCGGGCCGTTGCCGCCGGCCGCCGTGGAGGCCGTGATGGCGATCAATCGCAATCGGCAGTTTTTCGTGATTCAGCCACGTGCCTCCTGACCATGAAATAGGGGTTGCTCTCAAGACGACCCGGGGACGGGGTCCTTTAGCCAGTCGGCTCGGCACAGAACGCGCTCTTCCAGCGGCTCGTCCGCGAGGCCCCAGTTTTCGGGTTGCGTCGGAACCGGCAGCTTGCCGAGTGCCCAGCCGCTGGCCGGCTGCACGAAGTTGCGCTCGATCGAGGGTCCTATCACCGAGTCGATGCCGCGGATCTTGCGCCGCGGATAGTCGAACGTCGTGCGCGCCCAGTGCGCGGCTTCGCTGTTGACCTTGTCGGCGAGAAAGCGGTCGAGCCTGCGCTGCCAGGGCGACCAGACCTGTGCGATGCGCGAATTGTTCAGGCGGCTGTGGATGGGCTTGTAGACCAGACAGGTGGCGGGCCACCGGCATTCGCTGACGCCGAGCGCTGCGGCGGCATGCTCGACCAGGGAATCGATGTCGAGCGACAGAACGGTCTTGTCGCGCTTGTGCCCGCGCAGCAGATGCCAGTAACCGGCGCTGAGCAGCGTGAAGTCGCCGCAGGCGTTGGTGTGCAGTTCGCGCAGCCGCCAGTAGGCCATCTGCTGGATCCAGGTCTGGGGAGTCGCGGGAAGTGCTGCCATCCGGGTCAGGAGTGCATCGTCGTCGAGATCCCAGACGGTGGTGTCCTCGATGGC
>Ga0206860_10065_pt1 | contig 27250 bp, 30 predicted proteins | sample Alteio_BWOrgCont_44_FD_152624 | JGI IMG/M metagenome (GOLD analysis project Ga0206860, IMG submission 152624) | Enriched cells from forest soil in Barre Woods Harvard Forest LTER site, Petersham, Massachusetts, United States -... | ecosystem: Environmental > Terrestrial > Soil > Temperate forest >...
AATGTCACCATCGCGCCCAGGGCATTGGGCAGCATCAACCCCACGTATTTATTGTCATCCTGAGCGAAGTCGAAGGATCTAAATCCCTCGTCGCTTGCGCTCCGTCGGGATGACAATAGAGGGCGTAATTTTCCGCGCAGTACAAATGCCTTCGTAAATAGCTGTCGGTAATTCATATCCACGCGCGCCGTGTCGCATGCAACCACATGCTTTGCACCATGCAGCTGATACGCATCCAGAATGCTCGCAAGCACCGGGCGGCGCGTGGGCGCCGCGGCAAAAGAAGCATGCGTCATAATGTCATAAATCATCCGCGAGCTCACTTTGAACCCCTGTTCAAATTTCACCGGCGGCAGAAAAGTCACCGTGACTTTGGGGAAGAACCGCTGGCGAAGCTTGGTACTTAGGCGCGACAATTTCGAATATTGTGTTCCCTCAATCCACACCGGTAACACCGTCGCCCCGGTCTTTTCAATAATCAGGCCCGTGCCGTCATACACTTTCATGATGCCGCCGCTGGTGGAAATGCGGCCTTCCGGAAAAATCACCACGCGTTTAATGCCGCCCTTATCGCTCGGCCGCAGATCCTGGATTAATCGCTTCATCGATAACGGCTTGGAGGGATCAAGATGATAAAGCGTGAATAATTTATCCAGCCAACTCATTTTATCGGCCTGGTAAATATTAATCGCATAAGACGGGACTTCCGGCAAAAGCGTGCCGAGAATGATGGGGTCCAGATACGAGGTGTGATTGCAGATCACCACAACGCGATCACCCGCCGCCGCAATATTTTCCTGACCGCGCACTTCGATACGAAAAAAGAATTTCAGCAGCGCGGTAAATACCGGCCTAAGATAAGACTCGTTTAGCATACCAGACAACTCCCAGGTTCAAAAAAGCAATCACCAGAAACAGATCGAGAATCCCAAATCCCATATACAAAAGCAGTGAGGACACAGTGGCTGAAACGGTCATAAACAGTGCATCGCTCAAATTGCTGGCCGCCATAATGCGGGAGCGATATTGCGGCGGCGTTTTCGACTGCAGCAACGCGTAAAGTGGCACAATATAAATACCACCGCAGAACGCAACCATGGTCATGCAACCTAGCACCAGCCAGTGTTGCGGCACGGCAACAAAAGCAGCGGCGTCCAACAGTGGCCCTGTTGTATTGGTAGGGGTAGTAAGCACCATGAGGAAGGTAAATAACGATAGGCCAAACGCGGCAACGGAAGTGAGGCGCGTCGATACTTCACCTTTAAGCAGCGTATCGCACACCAGCGATCCTGTAGCGGTACCCACGGAAAATACGATCAGGAATAATATATAGACCTCATGGGTCGCATGCACGACGCCTTGCGCGTAATTAGCGAATTGCGCCATATATAATGAAGCCACCACCAAAAACCACGACAGCGCAAAAATCGACAACATAATTTTACGGTCTATGCAGGCATAGCCCACGATTTCTTTTGTGCCCGACCATAAATTTAATTTAATCGTTGTTTGCGGATGCGAAGCCGGTGAAAGCGGAATAAAAAGACTTGCAATAAACCCAACCACGGCCACTCCCACCGCAACATAACCAACGATGTTATGCGGCATCGCCACCAATAATCCGCCAGCAATAAGTCCAAATAAAATCGCAATATACCCGCCCCCGGCAATAAAACCGTTGCCCGCGAGCAATTCTCCTGACCGCAGATGATCAGGAAGAATGCTGAATTTAATCGGGCCATAAAAAGTAGTATGCGTGCCGCTTACAAACAGCAAACACATGAGCAGCTTAATATCATGTTCCCAAAAACCGTAAAATACCGCGAGCATAATAAATATCTCTGCCGCCTTGGCAATCACTACCAGCCGCGATTTTTCATACTTATCGGCAATCGACCCGGCAAGCGATGAAAACAAAATAAATGGCAGCATCAAAAGCGCCGAACAAATCGTGACAAGAATTTCCGGCCTGGCAAACGTCATCACGCCTGTATGCGCGGAATAGGCAATCATAATTACAAGGCCCGAGCGCAACAAATTATCGTTAAATGCCCCCAGGAACGTCGCCAGAAATAACGGCATAAAACGCCGTTTTAAAAACAGGCCATATTTATGATTTTTCAGATGCAGGGCTTGCAATTCCATCTATATACTGCCCCATAAAATTCCCAGGCCCAACGAACCAGGCAGTTCAATACGAAAAGCCGGATGCGGGAAGGCGTACTTCAATCCCTCGCAGGCATGCCCAAATGCGGCGATCAGTCTGCGCACTTCCTTCACACCGCCTCACGTCGCTGAAGAGATTCATCCGGAAGATTGAAAAGTTCCGTGATCGTTGCCATACCCTCAAATCCTTGAATCACCAGCCGTCGCGTCGCTGCATCTGCTATTATAGCAAGTCGCGTATTTTGATTGATAATCGGCGCACGCAACCAGTCAAAATGATTCACTTCCAGATCATACCCATGAATTGCACAGCCTTGTTTATGACGGCCCGCACTGTCAATTTCCCGCGGCCGCCAGCCCTTACCTTCCTGCGCCAGCGCCGTATTGAAATGGTTGCTTGTGCTAAGTTGCTGGCCCGCACCCAACTCAATTACTTCCGCTTTTTTCTCCAGCCGCTCGATAATACACCCCTCACCTTGGGAAACACCGGACAAAGTAAAAATCGCCGGCACCGCAATCGGCGTTTCCATCAGCATTTTTTTTGCTGCTTCATACGACGTGGCCTGCTCAAACACGCGGCGCAATAAATGCGATGGCGGCAATCCGCTTTCCTTGGCAACCATAGCGCGGTTGATAATCCAGTCGCCTAACTTTCCGACCTGATGCTCGCGCATCGGTGCAAGATTAAGCGCGGCGGAAAAACGCCCCGGTGCCATGGCATTAAAAACGCCCGATAGCCCCGGCCAGGTGACATTATAAAACTCACCGGCTTTACTTGATTGCAACGCCACACAGACATGCTTGCCAATCGACGGCAACGGCCAATCCATAACGCGCAGCAGCGAAACCGTTTCATCGGTGCGATATACGCCGCTGGTACAGGCCCATTCATAACAAACATTGAGCGAAAATACGCCCGGAACCTCTAAAATCTCCGCGAACGATTCAATTTCGTACAAATGCGGGTTATAGCTGAATTTAAGCCATTTATGCGATTTTTTGTCGGCATAAGGCAGCGCTATTTTGCTCGCAATACGTGATGCCAGCCCGCGCATACCCTTGGAGGCGTTGATAATTTCCATGGCCTTATCCGGATAGGCCCGCAAGAGGTCAATCAGCGTTTTTCCGCGCAAATCAATAAATTGGATCGTATTTTTAATCATACTTCTCAATAGACGGTTGAGTTAGCACCTGTTTTACTTATATAGTGCGTAGCATCGATGAAAGGCCAGAACTTTATGACCAGAACAATGAAAAGAATTACTTTATGAAATCCGTTGAAACAAAATCTGTAAAACAAAAATCCGCCACCAAACCGACACGCGAACAAGCCGAAGATGCCGTGCGCACACTCATTCGCTGGGCCGGTGATGACCCTAAGCGCGAAGGTTTGCACGACACCCCTGCCCGCGTTGCTCGTTCTTACGAGGAGTTCTTCAAAGGCTATGACCAGAACGCCGAAGACATATTAAGCCGCCGTTTCAAAGACGTCGAAGGCTATGACGAAATGATCGTTCTGCGCGATATCGCTTTTAGTTCGTATTGCGAACACCATATGGTGCCCTTTACCGGCCGCGTGCATATTGCGTACATTCCCGGCACACAGGTCGTGGGCATCAGCAAATTGGCGCGCTTGGTCGATGTATATGCCAAACGCCTGCAGATCCAGGAAAAGCTCACCGCGCAAATTGCTAAAACGCTGAACGACGTCCTGCAACCCAAAGGCGTTGGTGTGGTGGTCGAAGCCAGCCACATGTGCATGGCCACGCGCGGCGTGCATAAGCCCGGCGCGGTGATGCAAACCAGCCAGCTCTTAGGGCGTTTCCGCAGCGATCCGCGCACACGGCAGGAATTCTTCAGCCTGCTCAACGTCTCTCAATACCAGAACGCACCGCGCTAATTGCCAATGAATAATCCCAAAGCCGATAAGCTAACCGAAACGTCCATCGATTTGCTGAAAACGCTAGTGGGATTCAACAGCGTTAGTTCGCTATCTAACTTGCCTATCATCGAGTTTATCGAACAGTATCTCGGCAAGCTCGGCGTACATTGCGAACGCATCCCCTCCCCCGATGGAAAAAAGAGTAATCTGCTCGCGCGCATCGGCCCGGAAGTTGCCGGCGGCATTGTTCTTTCCGGTCACACCGATGTAGTGCCGGTCGTAGGCCAACCCTGGGAAACCGACCCGTTCACCCTTACCGCCAAAGGCGAACTACTCTATGGGCGCGGCACATCCGACATGAAAAGTTTTATTGCCGTTTGTTTGGCTATAGCGCCCGAACTCATCGCCTTAAAATTATCCAAACCCTTCTGGTACGCATTTTCGTATGACGAAGAAGTCGGCTGCCTCGGCGCGCCGCATTTATTGGATCATATCGTGAAGAAAGTACCCATGCCCGCCTTTGCGATTATTGGCGAACCCACCATGATGCAGGTCGTCACCGCGCATAAAGGCGTCATGTCATTTGAAACCACGGTGCATGGTCTGGAAGGCCATTCCAGCCAGCCGCATCTGGGCGTCAATGCCGTGCAGATCGCATGCAATATTGTAAATTTCCTGACTGAGTTAGCTACAGAACTTTCCGCAACCGGCAAGCATGACGAGCGTTTCAATCCCCCGCACTCCACCGTGCATACGGGCCTCATGCATGGCGGAACGGCGCGCAATATCATCCCGAGAGAATGTATTTTCCAATGGGAAATTCGCCCGCTGCCGGGCGAGGATTATGAATCACTCATCGGCGCTTACGAAAAACATTGCGACACACTGCGCACCGCAATGAAAAAAATATACAAAGACGCCGACATTACCACGCGCCCCATCTCGCGCATGGCAGGCGTCACGCTTCCTGCGAGCGCCAATCGCTCGTGCCAATTGGTGATGCGCAGCGCGCAAACCAACCGCGAACTCGCCGTATCGTTCGGCACGGAAGCGGGCGTATTCAACGATCACGGCATTCCCGCCATTATCTGCGGCCCCGGCAATATCGAGCAGGCTCACAAGCCTAATGAATCTATCGAGCGAGCGCAGATTCGCGCCTGTGTAGAATTTATGTTACGGTTGACGTCAGACGACTCACTGTTTACATAAGTAGTATGTATACCAACACCACCAAAGACATCACCATCACCGTTTCTCCCATGTATCTGGATGAGCAATCCGATCCGCATGAGCAACATTACGTCTGGGCCTATACGATTCGTCTGGAAAATAAGGGTGACCACACCGTGCAACTTTTGAATCGCTATTGGCATATTACCGATGCTAATGGACGCGTGCAGGAAGTGCGTGGTGCTGGCGTTGTCGGCGAACAACCCGTGTTGCAATCTGGCGATAATTTTCAATATACTAGCGGTGCGGCGCTGCGCACCCCATCGGGCATTATGACCGGCACCTACGAAATGACTACCGAAGAAGGCGAACGTTTTCTCATTGATATACCTGTGTTTTCGCTCGATAGCCCTGATCAGGTGAAGCGACCCAATTGATAGTTTTCTTGCATGATTTTAAAGGGTAAATCGTGTACACTAGCAGATAATAGACGAAATTAACGAGAGAATCTGATGGCCGTTGATTCAAGCAGTGCCGCGATAGAGCAGAACCGCATATCGCAAATGAACGCGCCGACGAAGCCTACCGGCGAAGATGAAGGCGGTAGTGACAACGCTTTGATGGATGTTATCACCAACGCGGCAAGCCGATTTGTGAGCATGCTCGGAAAAGGCGGGCTGCCTGGAACAACAGTGGCAGGTTCCACTTTGAGCACCGGTATGCAGGCCGGCATGGAATCACCGGAAGGTTTTAACGCTAAAAAAATAATGCCTTCGCTCAATATTTCGGGTGGCGATGGATTCTTCTTCAAAATTTTCCTAGCGCTCAAAAAAGGCGGCATGTCGATCAAGAATTTATGCGAAGGCATTGAACCGCAGCAAGCGGTTGATGTGTCATGGGCGCGTCTCGGTGAATTACCTACGCCTATCGGCCCCAATATCGGAGGCGCCGACATTGGCATGCATATAGGCTAGGCACTTTCCTCTTTCCCTTGCTGCTAAAATCGGGTAGTTTCCCGCCCATGAAAATAGCTGTACTACGCGAACGCAAAACCGGTGAGCTGCGAGTAGCGGCCACACCCGATAGCGTTAAAAAATACGTAAGCCTTGGCGCGTCGGCTACCGTTGAAACTGGCGCAGGTATGGGCGCAGGCATTGCCGATAGCGCATACGAAGCCGCCGGCGCCACCATTGCCGCGGATGCCAGCGCAACTACCAATGATGCCAACATCATCCTCAAAGTATCCGCCCCCGAAAAAGAAGAAATGATGTTCCTGCCCGAAGGTGCGATGCTGATCGGCATGCTCGATCCTTATGCAAATACCGATCTACTCGCCGCCCTCAATATCAAAAAAATCTCCGCCTTTTCGCTGGAACTATTGCCACGCATTTCGCGCGCGCAATCGATGGATGTGCTCTCCTCGCAAAGCAACCTCGCCGGTTATCGCGCCGTGATCGACGCCGTATCGCTCTTCGGCAAAGTAGTGCCGATGATGATGACCGCCGCTGGAACCGTCGCCCCCGCCAAGGCGCTCGTGCTCGGTGCTGGCGTTGCAGGACTACAGGCCATCGCCACCGCCAAGCGCTTAGGCGCGGTTGTTTCTGCATTCGACGTTCGCCCGGTGGTAAAAGAACAAGTCGAGAGTCTCGGCGCAAAATTCGTCGAAGTGCCCGCCGAGGAATCCGGCGAAACCAGCGGCGGCTACGCCAAAGAAATGAGCGATGAATACAAACAAAAACAAGCGCAGCTCATTGCCGATACGCTTAAAAAACAGGACATGGTCATTTCAACAGCACTCATCCCCGGCAAACCCGCCCCCGTTTTAATCACCGAAGCCATGGTCAAAGACATGAAACCCGGCTCCGTCATCGTCGATCTTGCCGCCGCGTCCGGCGGCAACTGCCCGCTCACTGAACTCGACAAGGTAGTCGTAAAACACGGCATCACACTCGTTGGTTACAGCAATCTACCCAGCCGCGTCGCCGTCGATGCAAGCCAGCTTTACGCCCGCAACCTGCTCAACTTCGTCTCCACCCTCATCCTCCCCGAAACTAAATGGGAAGATGAACTCATCACCGGGACATTGCTGACAAAAGATGGTATGACCGTACACAAGAATTTTATATAAGCTCCGTCATCCTGTGGGCCGCAAAGCGGCAGCACAGGATCTCAGGCTACAAGATGGAGATCCTGCGCAATTGCTTTGCAATTCGCATGATGACGGATAAGAAAGGACACTATGTTAGACAACGCAACCATTGGCCATAAAGCCGAAGCCCTCGCCCAACAGGCCGCCGAGCTCGCGGAAGACATCAACGCCGCCAACCTCGACATGCAGCACGCCGGTGTCGACCCGTTCATCTTCGGCCTCACCGTATTCGTGCTCGCCTGTTTCGTCGGCTATTATGTAGTGTGGAAAGTCACGCCCGCACTGCACACCCCCCTCATGTCCGTTACCAATGCTATTTCCGGCATCATCATCGTCGGCGCCATTATCGCGCTTGGCCCCGAAGGTAGCGGCTTTGCGCACACGGCCGGTTTTTTCGCGGTCGTTCTGGCATCCATCAATATTTTCGGTGGATTTATTGTTACTCATCGCATGCTAACCATGTTTCACAAAAAGGAGAAAAAATAATGGATACTTCTACAGAGAATTCCGGCTGCAAAATGAAAGCCTGCATCAAACCGATGCTTTGTTCCACCATCGCCGTTGCGATCGTTTTATTCGCCCTCGAATATCTCATCCACGGCATTTGGCTAAAACCGCTCTATGAGCAAACGGCGTCACTATGGCGTCCCGCTGCTGAAATGGGCATGTGCCCATGGTGCCTCATTCGCCTGCTCGTACTCGCCTTCTTGTTCACCGCGCTCTATTGCAAATGCAAAAAAGCCAAACCTGAAGTGTGCGATTTCACCGGCAAAAAAGAATGCCCGAAAAAACACGCGCTGTGTTTCGGCATCGTACTTGGCTTGCTCATCGGCACGATGATGGCCAGCTCCTACCTCTGGATGCCCATCCCCGGCGAACTCGCCGTCAAATGGTTCATCGGCGGATTAGTCGAAGGCATCGTCGTTGCATTAGTACTCTCCTGCACCTTCTGCACCAAGGGCGAATGTAAGGCATGAGCGATACCGCTTACCTTCTCTATCTCTTCGCGTCCGTCCTCTTCATTCTCGCATTGAAGGGACTTTCTTCGCCGGAAACGGCGCGGCGTGGGAATGTCTATGGCATCATCGGTATGGCCATCGGCATTCTCACGACGTTATTCATGCCGTCAATTAGCAATTACGGCATGATCATTCTGGGCATACTCATCGGCGGCACCATCGGTGCCGTCGTCGCCCGGCGCATTCAAATGACGGCGATGCCCCAGCTCGTCGCCGCCTTCCACTCACTCGTGGGCCTCGCCGCCGTGCTCGTTGCATTCGCCGCACTCTGGGCGCCGGAAAGTTACGGCATCGGCAACAGCGGCAGCATTCATCTCGGCCGACTCATCGAAATGAGCCTCGGCGCGGTCATCGGCGGCATCACCTTCTCCGGCTCCATCATCGCCTTTGCCAAATTACAGGGCCTCATCAGCGGCAAACCCCTGCGCTTTGACGGCCAGAACACGTTAAATGCCGCCATCGCCACCGCGATTATTTTATTCCTGATTATTTTCTGCGCCAGCGAATCGAAATTCTTTTTCGTGATTATGACACTGCTTGCCATCGGCATGGGCTTATTACTCATCGTCCCAATCGGCGGCGCCGACATGCCCGTCGTCGTCTCCATGCTCAACTCCTATTCCGGCTGGGCCGCATCCGGCATTGGTTTCACACTTGGCAATCCCCTGCTCATCATCACCGGGGCACTCGTCGGTTCCAGCGGCGCGATACTTTCCTACGTCATGTGCAAAGCGATGAATCGCTCCATCTTCAACGTTATTTTCGGGGGCTTCGGAACAGCACCCACAACAACAGCACAAGAAACGGCAAACGATCGTCCCGTCAAAAGCGGTTCGGCGGAAGACGCAGCCTTTTTATTACAAAATTCCAGCTCCGTCATCATCGTCCCCGGCTACGGAATGGCGGTAGCGCAAGCGCAGCACGCCGTTCGTGAAATGGCACAAGAGCTCGAAAAAGAAGGCATCAAAGTACGCTACGCTATTCATCCCGTCGCTGGTCGTATGCCCGGCCACATGAACGTACTGCTCGCCGAAGCGAATGTGCCTTATGATAGTGTAGTGGAGCTCGAAGAAATCAATAATGAGTTTTCAACGACGGATGTCGCCTTCGTCATCGGCGCGAACGACGTCACCAACCCCGCCGCCAAAAATAATCCGCAAAGCCCGATTTACGGGATGCCCGTGCTCCATGTGGCAAGCGCCAAAACGGTGATCTTCATCAAACGCAGCATGGCCGCAGGTTATGCGGGCATCGAGAACGAACTATTCTACCAGGACAATACGATGATGCTCTTCGGCGACGCCAAAAAAGTTACCGAGGATGTGGTGAAGGCGCTGAAGCATTAAAAAACGCCGTCGGTAATTGAACTAAAGGAAAATGGCCTCTTTTAAGGGACACTTCCGGTATGCGTGGCGATGCGGTGGTTTTAAGCATTTTCGAAAAATTTTCGAAAACCAGCTTGCTAACCAATGCTTCGGTGCGCTCCAAATGCTGCAACGCTAAACGATTATCCGACAAAGTGCGTTGCGAAAACACTTGGCCGTTGGCGCTGTGCGTGCTTAAGAGAAATTCTTTTTCTGCGGTCACGCAGCCATAATATTGATTGAATAAATCCTGCAACTCATTGCGGCTCAGCGATCCGTCAATGAGTTTGCTTTCTCTGCGCACGGCTTTGGCAACCGGTTTCAACAAATCATTCACAACATTGATACGCGCGCGCTCCGGCCCCTGATGCCTTGGCGCTTCCGCCAAATCATTGAGTACAGGAAGATCGGCATATTCCGGTCCACCATATTCGGCTGCGAGCATCATCTGCTCAAGCCGAGCATCGAGGCGCTGGCTGAAATCAAGCAAGCGTGCTCCCGAAATTCTCTCATGTCCTGAAATATCTGCCGTCATATACGTACTCCATTCAATAAAATTGTATGTTTCGTAAGCCGGAGTATACGGGCGGTTTATTAAAAATTTGTAAGGGGAAATGAAAAAACTCTCTTCCGGGGTCATCTTTCCCGTATGATAATGACCCATCCCCTGTTGTCATCCCGACGGAGCGCAGCGATTGGAGGGATCTAGATCCCTCGGCTACGCGTAGGGCATGACCATAGGAAAGGAAGGAGAGGAAAAATGTCACAAAATGTCACACTACCCATACAAAAAACGCGCATAAAAACTGCTAACCGGCTGATAATGCAAAACACCGCTTCAAAAAAACCGTATCTAAACAGGCTCGAAACGTAACAAAACACACTCAAAACAGGCGCAAACACACACCAAACCAGTACCAAACCATATCCAAACGTGACCAAACAGCACCTGATCGCACAGGATTCCGCTTGCTCCGGCGGGGCATATTGCATACAATCGCCGTCTGCTAACGTGAATACTGGGCGATATGGCAAAAACACAAGATAATACAAATGGTTCAGTCGAAGAAAGCTCCTTTGAACAGGCGCTGAAAGACCTCGAAGCCATTGTCCGCAAACTAGAAGGCGGCTCCGGCGACCTGGAAGCCTCGATCAATGATTATGTACGCGGCACCGAACTCAAAGAATTCTGCCAGAAAAAACTCGCTGACGCCCGCCTCAAAGTAGAAAGCATTCTGAAACCTCAGGATGGCTCCACTACTCCTTCCCTTCAACCCTTCGACGCGAAATAGAGTAGCCAATGAATAAAGCCCACGACTGCCTGCAAGACGCCATCCGCAATGTCTCCGAGTCTCTGGACAACCGCATGGGCCAGCTGCTGCGCGTGCCTGAGCGCGATAACACCACCGTCATCTCCTTCACCGCCAAAGTCAGCCCCGAGGCCGATACCGGCAACGTGCGCGGCGAAGAAACCGTCCTAGATGCCATGCGCTATTCCACCCTCGCCGGTGGCAAGCGCCTGCGTCCCTTCCTTACCATCTGCTCATCCAGCCTTTTCGGCGTAAACCCCGATTCCGCCATCGAAGCGGCGGCAGCCATCGAATTCATCCACACCTACTCCCTCATCCATGACGATCTCCCCGCCATGGATAACGACGATCTACGTCGCGGCAAACCAAGCTGCCATAAAGCCTTCGGTGAAGCCGCTGCGATCCTCGCCGGTGACGGCTTGCTGACGTATGCTTTCCAGGTACTCGCCAATAACCGCGTGCATGCCGATCCGGCCGTTCGCTGTGAACTCATCGCGGCGCTCGCGCAAGCCTCCGGTTGCTGGGGCATGGTCGGCGGCCAGATGATGGATCTCGAAGCCGAAAACAAACATCTCTCACTTGAAGAAATCATCCGCCTGCAGCGCCTGAAAACCGGCGAGCTATTCGCCGTGTCCTGTGAAGCCGGCGCCATCCTCGGTAAAGCCCCCGGCATGATGCGCAACCTCCTTCGCGCCTACGCACACGATATGGGCCTCGCCTTCCAGATCACCGACGATCTTCTCGACGTTGAAGGCACCCGCACCACCGTCGGCAAAACCGTCCGCAAAGACAAAATCGTCGGCAAAGCCACATTGGTTTCCCTCATGGGCGTCGACCGCGCCCGCGAGCACGCGCATATCCTGACTCGTCAGGCCATCTCACATCTCGATGTCTTCGACAAGAAAGCCGACAACCTCCGCGCCCTCGCCGAATTCGTCGTCTCCCGCAAGAGCTAATCTTTAAAGTTGCCATCCTCTGCATTGTCTTCCTCTGGCTTGCCCGAGGATCCATTGATAACCTTAACATGCCCATGGCATTAATGGATGGTCGGTCAAGCCCCACCATGACAATATGAAATCACCGCAATAAAAAAGGCCGCCCCGATTTCTCGAAGGCGGCCTTTAGTTGGATAACTAAATTTCTTAGTTAAAGCGCATACGAAGACTACAAGAAGGTGTGTTGCCAACTGTTGTTACATTAGTAACGTAAGTACCTGCACTTCCGGAAGCGCTAATACACGATATGGTCGATGCAGCAGTAGTTAAAGTAAGTGCACCGCTGACAGAAGCACCTATAGCCTGTACAATGCCAGTATTAGGAGCACCATCATCAATCTTCAGGTCAATATTATATGCCTGTATGGGTGTTAATTGACCCTGTGAAGTTACAGCTGGGCCAGTAGTCTCAAGGAATGAAGTAACGCCACTAAGCCCGTAGTAATTAAGACCGCCACTCGAGCTAACCCAAAAATAGTTGCCTGTTATTTTAGCCAAAGGAAGCACCTCTGCAGTTGAAGCTGCGCCAGCATAGTCTGTAGCGGTTCCAGTTGCGAGGGTGAAGTTATTACCAATCAGGTTTGCCGCTGATAAATGCACCCAGAACAACCCACCTTCTACGCCGGCGGTTCCTGAATTATCAGCAATCATGCCGTCGCCATCACCTAGTCCAGCGGTTCCGGCGCCATAGGTTAAACCAAACTGGGATGCGGTTGCTGCGATAAGATCTCCTGGCAGACCGTTATATTTGGTCTGGAAGGTATTGACGGCTGTATTATAGCCTTCATATTGGCTTACGGTTGCACGCACCTGCGCAGCTTTAATAAGATCCTGGCCGGTGAGCACGCCGCCTACGATCAAGCCGATAATAACCAACACGATCGATAATTCGATCAGTGTAAAGCCCGACTTGCGAGCAGACTTGCTGCGTTGCTTGTGGGCTTTGGTATGTAAATTCTTCAAAATTATCATGTTAACTTTCTCCATGGTTTGGTTCAGGCTATAATCAATACACACGTAACAAACAAATCTAATTCAAATAACCTGCAACACTTCAGTTGTGCCATCTTTTTAAGATCAATTATTCTTTTGTAATTCAAGCAATACAAAATTATTAAACGGAGTCTAGCTAGCAATAGTTACCAAATGGTTAGCGTCATTTTGGGATAAATGCGGCTTTTATTTATTATAATCAAATAATTATAGCATGTAAATACCTGTATTAAAAAATAATAAAACACTTATAAGGTCACTATTTATTGTGCTGTTGCAATATAGCAACAGCTATTGAGGGTATAGTTTGGGTGATTTCATATACATTATATATGATGCGAGGAAGTGGCCTGCCAGCCGAAGCTCGTAGAGCGTAGGGTGGTGATCCGGGCGGGAATCGAACCCGCGACAACCTGATTAAAAGTCAGGTGCTCTACCGACTGAGCTACCGGATCATATTATAAATCCACATGTGGGATTTATACTCTATAATGTGGTAAATATTACCGAGAGTTGGGGACAATAAGGGCTTGAATCATTTTGTCAACTATAGAAGATCACTAACTGAAGAATTTATTTGTCCTCCGGATCTGCGTTATTATAAGTAGTAAGAAAATCATTCGTATAGGTTTCTAGGCGACCTGCGGTAACAGCATCGCGCAGGCCCTGCATCAGGCGTTGGTAAAAAGCGAGGTTGTGCCAGGTGAGCAGCATCGGCCCCAGCATTTCATCTGCTTTAAATAAATGATGCAAATAAGCCCTGCTATACTGGGTGCAGGCCGGACATGGGCAGCCTTCTTCCAGCGGGGATGCATCTTCCTTATATGTGGCATTGCGAATGTTTTTCTCACCCGTGTGCGTATAGGCCCTGGCAAAACGCCCGGAGCGTGTGGGAATCACGCAGTCGAACATATCCACCCCGCGCATCACCGCCCCTATAATATCATCCGGTTTTCCAACCCCCATAAGGTAACGCGGGCGATCTCCCGGCATATGCGGCATGGTGAAATCGAGCACATTAAACATCAGCTCTTGCCCCTCACCCACCGCCAGGCCGCCAATGGCATATCCGTCAAAGCCAATGGCTTGAAGCGCTGCTGCCGATTCTTCCCGTAAATGCGGATAGACACTGCCTTGCACGATACCAAAAGCGGCGTAACCCGGACGCGCCACAAATGCATCTTTCGAGCGCTGAGCCCAGCGCATGGAAAGCCGCATGGATTCTTCCGCTTGTTTTTCCGTGGCAGGAAATGGGGTACATTCATCGAGCACCATACTGATATCGCTACCCAGCAGATGCTGAATTTCCATCGCCCGCTCCGGCGTCAGCTCATAGGTGGCGCCGTCCAGGTGCGATTGGAACGTCACCCCTTTTTCTGAAAGCGTACGAAGCTTGGACAACGACATCACCTGAAACCCACCGGAATCCGTAAGAATCGGCCGATCCCAGTTCATGAACTTGTGCAGCCCACCCATTTTCGCCACCAGCTCCGCCGTGGGGCGCAGCATGAGGTGATAGGTATTGGACAATAATATATCCGCCCCCGTCGCACGCACGGATTCAGGCAGCATGCCTTTAACCGTCGCTGCGGTGCCCACCGGCATAAAAGCCGGCGTGCGGATAACGCCGTGCGCCGTGTGCAATTCGCCGGTGCGGGCAGCGCCGTCGGTGTTGTGCATATCGAATCGGATTGTCATAGTTGGTGACGATTACACTATCATATACATCCGTTCAAACACTACTACGCATCGTTTCGATCAAGTTTGTGTTGGATTTAGAGCGGTTTTTATACGGTTGCCGCCTTCTTTTTTGACCAAATTTTATCTTTTATTATTAATAATCAATATGGTGAATATTTTGTAACCGGTATTTTCTCCCTTTTACGTGACATTATGTGACATTACCCACCGCTCAATAGTGATGCCAAGCTAATGATCACACAGAAAAATGTGGCATGGAAGGGAGAAAAAAATGGCTGATAAGACTAGGTGTTCCTATAAAGCAAACATGCATCGCCTGGAAATAAGTAATTATTCTAGTGTGTAGCCTTTACCGCGCGCTGTTTGTTGCTCCGCAGAATTGCTAGCCGTCCATTCCCCTACAACCGGATACCGGGATTCTTGGTGTTTCTTTTTATCTTTTTGCTCATCTTGCATGGTTTCTCTCATATCCCTAAAATTCTGGCTATCAGGACTTTGCAAATAACTCCGAACCGCATTTATATCCTCCTCACTCGCATGCTTTTCTACAAGAGCTAGGATGAGAATATTATTATCCGTCATAGCGTATGCCAGTGTATTTTGGGTCGGTATGGCCCCTGCATCAATTAGCGCTTCAACGATATTAAAGTTTGTTCCCATGCCGACCGCTACATCCAGAGGTGTAAGCGTGCTAAAATCATATTGGCCAAAGCCATTGCCTAGAGGAATATGCAAATTAACAAGATCCCGTTCTGATACAGGGTGATTAATAATATTAGGATCGGTATAATTATCGCTGATTTCTTTTATTACAGCGTTAATTTTATGAGGATCATTATTTGAATCTATAATTTTACTACAAATATCAGTAGTTACAGATGCCTCAAATGCTTGGTGCATGTTATCGACTGGTTTAACAGAACAGCCGGTAATGGTGCCTGTAGCCAGAGCCGCAGCTACAAGTGGAAGATTCGGTTTGCGATCTTTTCCCATAAAAACTCCCTTGTTAATGACAAAGTCATAATAGCATTAAAATAATAGGGCGCCGATTGGCAAATTATTAAGTATTTATTACGGCGTTATTTTATTGTAATTAAATAATATTTTTTCTGCAATAAAGCAAACACGCATCGCCGTAGGAATAAAAGCGGTACTGGTTGGCAATAGCATGAGCATAGGCTTCTTTGATGGATTCCAGTCCGCTGAACGCCGCTACCAGCATAAATAAGGTTGAGCGCGGCAGGTGGAAATTGGTAAGCAGCATATCGACAATTTTGAAGCGATAGCCGGGCGTAATGAAAATATCGGTTTCCTGTGAAAACGGGTGCACCTTGCCGTTGCTATCCGTCGCCGACTCAAGTGTGCGTAACGAAGTAGTGCCCACCGCAATCACCCTGCCCCCAGCCGCTTTTGCTGCATTGATGGTGTCAGCCGCTTCAGGAGTGATAATAGCATATTCGCTGTGCATCACATGCTCACCGGTATCTTCGACCTTCACCGGCAGGAATGTGCCGCCGCCCACATGCAAGGTGATATGCACTTTTTTAATGCCCACCTCGTCCATTGCTTTAAGTAGTCTTTCCGTAAAATGCAAACCTGCGGTGGGTGCGGCCACGGCGCCCTCATTTTTTGCATAGACGGTTTGATAATGCTCGCGATCGGTTTCATTATCTGCACGTGTAATATACGGCGGCAGCGGCATATGTCCGTGCTGGGAAAGTTTGGCGAATAAATCATCTGCATCATCAAACTGCAGCACGACTTCACCGCTGGGGAGCTTATCTAAAATCGTAGCATGAAAATCATCAGCGAATACGATCTGATCGCCGACACGCAATTTTTTTGCTGGTTTGGCGAAACATTGCCATATCCCCGCCGTATGGCGGGGTCCGGTATCAGGCATACGTTTATGCAATAAAATCTCGATAAGCGCGGGACCCCGCAACAAGTGCGGGGTGGCACTCTTCGCTTCACCACGCTTGCCGAAAAGCCTGGCCGGTATGACGCGCGTGTCGTTAAAAACGACTACGTCACCGGCTTTTAGAAAGTTTGGCAGCTCATTGATGATGCGATCTTGTATCGCAGGAGAAAGCACCAACAACCGCGCACTATCCCGTGGCTGCACGGGATGCGTCGCGATTAATGAATCAGGAAGATCGAAATCAAAGAGTGCGGTTTTCATAGTTATCCCCGCACCTGTTGCGGGGTCTGGTACAAAACGCATACCGGACCCCGCCATGCGGCGGGGATAGTCACTATTTTACGTCTGCCGCAACCTGCATTTTGATAACTTTATCAGGGTCGGTAACGGAACCGTTGTTGGCTTTATTACCTTTTTTGATCTTGTCGACAAATTCCATGCCCTGCGTCACTTTTCCCCAGGCGGTGTATTGGCCGTCAAGGAAGGTGGAATCCGCAAGCACGATGAAGAACTGGCTATCGGCGCTGTTAATGTCAGCAGCGCGGGCCATTGAAACGATGCCGCGGCGGTGTGGCGTGTTGTTAAATTCGGCTTTAATTTTCTGGCCGGAACCGCCCATGCCGGTGCCTGTTGGATCGCCCGTTTGTGCCATGAATCCTTCGATCACGCGGTGAAACACAACGCCATCATAAAAATGCTGGCGAACAAGTTCTTTAATCCGCTTCACATGATTGGGAGCGAGGTCAGGGAACATTTCAATAACAACGCGGCCATCCTTCAAATCGAGATAAAGCGTGTTTTCAGGATCAGCGGCTTGTGCCTTAGGGGCCATGGTTAGAACTCCAAAAATGAGGGTTAATGTAATGAGTAGTATACGTGTCATGCGTTATCCTTTTTCTTAGGTGTGGATGTAATTTCTGTAAGATGGGTATGTAAATAATCCAGGCGTTCTTTATGATTATCCAAAAGTCTTTTGAGCAAACTTACCGATGCAAGATTCGCTTTGCTTTCGCATAATGCAATTACCGATTTAACATCGCTTACAGAAGCGAGCACGTGATCGAGATCGCTTTGCAGCATTTCTTCCGGCGTTTCACCAATGTTGAGTGAACTCAATTCCTGCAAATTGGGGATGCCGCCCAGCGTCAGAATATGTTCAACCAGCATGTCGGAATGCTTCATCGCATCGATAGAGGCTTTATATTCCTGATCCGCTAATTTCACATGCCCCAGATGTTTTAGAATGCGCGCGTGCAGAAAGTACTGATTGATCGCGGTGAGCTTATTTTTTAACACCCCGTTGAGGTGCGATATCGTGTCCTGATCAACCATGGCAAAAAGCGCCTAATCCTAGCATAATTTATACACCGTCTTGATGAAGCAGCCCTTGCAAAAAGTCAAGAGCGGTATTAGTAATTGTCATCCCGACCTTGTGGAGGGATCTGAAGATCCTTCGGCTTCGCTCAGGATGACAATTATTTAGGTAATATACATGAAAAAAATTGAGGCGATCATCAAACCGTTCAAGCTCGATGAAGTCAAAGAAGCGCTTCAGGAAGTGGGTTTGCAGGGCATTACGGTCACCGAAGCCCGCGGATTTGGCCGCCAAAAGGGCCATACCGAGCTATACCGCGGCGCCGAATACGTGGTGGATTTTCTACCCAAAGTAAAAATCGAGGTGGTGGTGGAAGATCACATGGTTGAGCGCACGGTTGAAGCCATCATCCAGGCCGCCCGCACCTCGCGCATCGGCGACGGCAAAATATTTATCATCCCCATCGAAGAAGTCATCCGCATCCGCACCGGCGAGCGTGGGGCCGATGCCATCTGAGGTTCTAAACGAGAAAAAATCCACCAATCTTCAACGCTGGTGGGTTGCGTTCATCATGGCGATTATTCCGGTATTGTTGGTGGTGGCGCTACGCGATCACCCAACCTATATATCAAGTACCAATATCCTCAATCTCCCTAAGATCAACGAAGTGTTCCTATCACGCGATTCCATTCACATGAACGAACGTGTGGAGCTTCCCTATTCCGTCAATGGATTCCCCGGCGAAACACTCAATTTTCATATTGTGCTCACTTATATGCCTGCAGAATCCAGCGTATTCTGGGTGATTCCTGATGATTGCGTAGATAATTTAGTCGTCAATGCCACTAAAATTGAATTGCCCGAGGCGGCAGTGGAGCACCGCTGCGACTGGCAGCAAGGTTTCCGCATCGACCTGCAGCCCTATTTGCATGAAGGCAAAAATGATATCGATTTTGCTATCTATAATAAAAAGGGAAAAACCGGCCTCACCTTCGAGCCGATCCTAAAATAGTTTCCCTCAAAAATGATCGCAATTCATGTTTACAATGATGGTTCGATTGCATATAACGCAGCAGACACGCTGAAAAATACAAAAAAATGCTGCAGATCGTTACTAAGTCGTTGTTATCACGTTATTGTAATAAAAAGATAAAATAGTATCAAGAAAGGTCGACTATGTCTGGAAAAGATGTGCTGAAAATGATCAAAGACAACGAAATTCAATTCGTTGATTTCCGTTTTACCGATCCGCGTGGAAAATGGCAGCACACCTGCTATATTTCGTCGCAAGTGGATGATGCCTGCTTCGAAGACGGCATTATGTTCGATGGTTCGTCGATCGCCGGCTGGAAGTCCATCAACGAATCCGACATGATCCTGATGCCCGACCCAAAGACCGCCTTTGTTGACCCATTCGCCGCTCAGCCCACCCTCGTTATTTTCTGCGACGTAATCGAACCTTCCACCGGCCAGTCCTATGGTCGCGACCCGCGTTCGCTCGCCAAGCGCGCCGAAGCCTATCTGGCATATACCGGCATCGGCGATACTGCCTATTTCGGCCCAGAACTCGAATTCTTCGTATTCGACGATGTGCGCTTCAAAACCGCAGGCAATTATAGCTTCCACCAGCTCGATAGCGAAGAATTGCCATGCAATTCCGACCGTAGCTACCAGGCTGGCAATATGGGCCACCGCCCACCCGTAAAAGGCGGATATTTCCCAGTTCAGCCAGTTGACTCACTTGCTGACTTACGTGCTGAAATGCTTACCACTTTAAAGACCGTAGGCGTGGAACCCGTGCTTCATCACCATGAAGTGGCTCCCGCTCAGTGTGAACTCGGCGTATTGTTCTCCACCCTCACCGGAACGGCTGATAACGTACAAAAATATAAATATGTTGTGCACAATGTAGCTCATTCCTACGGCAAATCGGTGACCTTCATGCCAAAACCGATTTCTGGCGACAACGGTTCAGGCATGCACACCCACCAGTCCATCTGGAAAGCGGGCAAGCCCCTCTTCGCTGGCAATGGCTATGCCGACCTCTCGGAAATGTGCCTGTACTACATCGGCGGCATCATTAAGCACGCTAAAGCGATCAATGCCTTCACCAACGCATCGACCAACAGCTACAAGCGCCTGATCCCAGGCTTTGAAGCACCAGTGCTGCTGGCATACTCCGCCCGTAACCGCTCGGCATCGATCCGTATCCCTTACGTTGCAAGCCCCAAAGGCAAGCGTATCGAAGTGCGTTTCCCTGACCCAACCGCTAACCCCTACCTGGCGTTCGCGGCCATGTTGATGGCGGGCCTCGACGGTATTGAAAACAAGATCCACCCTGGCGATGCAATGGACAAAAACCTGTACGACCTGCCACCGGAAGAACTGAAAAACGTTCCAACCGTCTGCGGCAGCCTTCGCGAAGCATTAGGCGCACTCGATGTGGATCGCGCCTTCCTCAAAAAAGGCGACGTATTCACCGACGATCTGATCGATTCCTATATCGATCTAAAAATGCAGGAAGTGTACAAATGGGAGCACACCCCGCAGCCAATCGAATTCGAAATGTACTACAGCGTTTAAGATAATTGCTAGGGTAACAAAAGGGTTGGAAATTCGGTTTCCAACCCTTTTTTATTTATAAGGAATGAGAGATATGAAGCACATGAATGATATGAAATATGGGCTACTCGCTGCTGCCATTCTCACTTTCATGTTATGGGGAAAAAATTCCGCTATCGCCCAGGAAGCTTCCGGTGCATCGCTGTCACCAAAAGTGAAGCTTATCTGGTGGAGCCCAGAAAAATCCCCCGAGGAAATAACGACTCAGGACCTTGTTAATGCCGGGAAGGTCTTTGATGGTTTTGTTGTACAGCGCATGCATGGAACTCAGGATAATATCCAGAAGAACGAACAATTCGCCTGGAATGCATTTTCAGATCGTCATTATACACTCGATGGTTCGGGAGATGATGTAAGCAAAAGCCTTGCTGCTCTTGTGGGATTACCTTCGAGTCCCATGCAGGAGCGTTTCCTGCGTATCAATACCGCTCCCTATCATGTTGCGGCGTTCAGTTGGCTTGACGATAATTTCTGGAATAATGTTGTGGCGAATTTAAAAATCGCTAGCCGGATGGTTCATGATGCTAAATTAAGCGGAATTTTTCTGGATACCGAGCAGTACGACAATGTGTTTTATAACTACAATGCGCTTAAGAACGATCCGCGATATGCCGGAATAAGCTATAATGATCTAGCCGCCATAGTTGAAAAACGCGGCAGGCAAGTGGTACAAGCGCTCAACACCTATCAGCCCAACATCAAAATTTTGATTACCCACAGCGAAATCACTGTGAGCCAGCACATACCCCGGGTGAGTGTAAGTAAAGTTGGGGTATTACTGTTGCCATTTCTTGATGGGATACTTGACGGATCTACCGCCAATACAAAATTTATTGATGGTGCCGAATATGCATATTGGCATGATAATAACCCTAATTTTTTCTTCAATTGGCGCAAAGCAACCCTGGATATAAAAGGCTATAATGGGCGCTTTCAGAAGTACCCCGATCGTTACCAAAGACAATATGAAATAGGATTTGGACTCTTCCTGGATCGCGATCGTGATGTTGCACTGCATAATGGAGTGTATGGTTGGTGCGGCGACAGTAAAGCGCAAATGTTTTATTCTCCGGCGCATCTGGCATATACCGTGCAGCAAGCGGTTCAGGCTTCAGATGAATATGTGTGGGTTTATACACAAAAACCTAATGCATGGCTGCCCGTGGGTACGCCCGGCGGCATTCCAGCACCCTATGCAGCCGCCTTCAGGGAAGGCCAACGGCATGGCAACGATACCTCGCTACCAGCATTGCCTGCCGATATTAGTCAGGTTGATAAAGCCGACATTTGTGGAAAATAATAAAAGGACAAGCTGACAAGCCCTGCAGACGGTAATATTAATAATAGTTGAACAAAAAGAGAGCCTGATTTCAGTTGCTCTTTTTCTATTGAGTATCTGGATCATGACAATGGATGCACTTAAAGTGCTGGTGGTGCCCAAGTAAATCGATAATTCTTGGAACGCTCAGCCCGGCAATGGAACCTTTATTTCGGTTTAAGTGGGCAACCGTAATGTATCCGATGGAATTCTTTGGATCACCCCAGATAAAGCCAAGATCCGCCAATTTTTCGGCATGCTTCTTCCACCAGATTTTAAACTGCTTATGTCTAATCGTACGGTGCAACCAATTAAGAACAGCGTAGATAAAAGGAAATACATAAGGTGAGCGAAACCGCATAATGGTGTCTGCACTGTAATAGCGCAGCGGACGAATATTATCATCACCAACAATGTCGTCTTTGTTATCAAATACATCCAAAAGAGATTTACCCACTTCACAATAATCAAACTGCAAGCTGCCAAAGGGAGTCTGGGTGCTGAAATGTTGATAGTCTTCATCGGCAAGTGGATAGCGTGGCCGGGGCGGGTTAAACGCAAGGGTGGCTCGTCTGTTGGCCGGCCATGGCAAGATGTTTAATGGGAATCTCTTTTTTCGTGCAAAGTCCTCATAGCGGTGGATAAGCAAGTTATAATCCTCAAGCGCGCGCTTTACCGTTTGCGGTGCATTAGTAAAAAAGTCCTTCGGTGTAAGGACGCCCCCGCGATACATTTCAAAATAACGATGCAGAACATTCATGTGCCCCTGATTCATTTTGATGTGGGCGTGTTCAACTATGGATCCGGGAGCGTACGTATTGATGACATTTATGCATTGATTCATTTCCTCTACCATCCATGCTTCGTTTTTGTGGCAATGAGGGAAATTATAAAATCGATCCTTATCTTTTATCCCATACCCCTGTAATTCAACTTCCTGCATCGCCTCAAAATATTTTTGTGCGATGGGAGTGGAGGCAATATTATAATGAAGGCTTATTTCATCACTATGATCCAGGGGGTGGCAAAAAACGATCTCGATTTCTTTATCAGTCATAAGTCAGGACTTTTTATCTAAAAAGAGATGGTCGGACAGAGCAAACGCATTTAGAGCCTGCGCTGAAATGAGATTGATTGTTTTACAGCTATATTGGTCATATTAAAGACGCTTTTTCGCAAAGGATCTGCCTGATGCTGTTTTCAAATATGCTTCGAATTTATCCGCTTTATCATGATCCGTAAAAGCAAAATATCCAACCAGTTTCCAAGGGATAAATTTCTTTGTATGCGTGGATTCCCCCCTATTATGTTCTCCATAGCGCTTTTTAAGATCAATAGTACAGCCGATATAATACCTATCTGGATAAGATTCGCTTTGCAGCATATACACATATTTCATATAGCCCGCCTCCGCTAAAGCTCCGTCGTGGCATCCGCTTCGCACGCTCCGGCGTTGATTGTGTTTCACCCAATCACGCCGTAGCTAAATTTTGGCTTTGCCAAAATCAGCAAAGGCGGATGGTCGGAGTGAGAGGATTCGAACCTCCGACCCCTGCGTCCCGAACGCAGTGCTCTACCGGGCTGAGCCACACTCCGACATTTTCCAGGCAAAACGCTCTGTGATGCCTTTTTATATAAAATCAGGCGCTTACAAGCGATCTGGCAAGCGTAAGGCATCTTTTATAGCCATTCATGCTGCAATGCGCAACAGATTATAGTTATAAAACAGTGCTATTACGTTGACTTTTATAACGCAAACGTTAGCTTAAAAACAATTATAAAAGTTATAAAAAGTACAGGACGCAATGACCCATACTCTTAAAAACCTTGTAATCGCTACTTTTCTTATTTCGCTACTGGCTGCTTGTTCTCGCGTTGGAGAAGACGAATGGGCGCATATGAGCTATGCGTATAGTGATTGTAGCAATAACACGTCTGCCACGGCTGTTAATTGCAGCTCCGATGAAGATACACTCAATTCTATTGGTAAGGGTAAGCGCTAGAAGCCTTCGCCGAAGCCAATATCTTTCCAGTCGCCAGGTTGTTCGGAGCGTGCCAGCGAGAAGCGGCAGAACGTAAATCCTTCGTTCCATCCTTGCTTATATTGATCGTTTGCAGCCATTTCCGGGCGTTTCTTAAAGCCGTACATGACCTTGTAATACCACTCACCTTCCGCGGCCAGACCCGTATCGCAGCCATCTTCCCAACCGAGCTGATATTCAGGCGGTCCGGTAGGATCCACCGTGTTCAAATACATCGGCCGGCAGCTGCACGAGAGCAATAAAATACAAATGGTGGAAAATTTGCGCATAAGTTGATTATAGCGTTTTCACGGTTACTTTATTGTTAATATAAACACTATAAACCCATCAATATAATAAAGCGATTATGCCTAAATTTTAAGCGGCTTTTTTGTAGTTTGCATAATATTTAGGCAATTAAAAATAGCGCAACCATCTGAAGATGGCGGAAATACTCGGTTTTTAGTTTGGCACGTATCTTGATATTATAAAGGCGTTTCGACGTGATTAAATCCGCGTCTTTGTAAACGTCCTGCAACTTGTCGGGGCTGGGATTTTTTCTCAGCCCCGTTTTTTTATTCACGTTCTTGACACAAGCATCATATCCCGCGATGAATGCGCCATGACCAAAACACTGCGCATCGTCACCTGGAATATCAACTCCGTCCGCCTTCGCATTCCCCTGCTTCGCCAGTTGGTGAAAGAACTCTCGCCGGATATTGTCTGCCTTCAGGAAACCAAGGTCACCGATGGTGATTTTCCGTTGGAAAATATTAAAGCGCTGGGCTTCCCGCACGTGCATTTTTCCGGTCAAAAAAGTTATAACGGCGTCGCCATCCTCTCTAAAATTCCACTTGGCACTATGGATCGTATGAGCGTTGCTGAATCAGAAGACAAGCGGCATATTTGCGCATTATTGCCCGATGGTACGGAGCTGCATAATTTCTACGTTCCCGCCGGCGGCGATATTCCCGATCCCGTATTAAATCCTGCTTATGGATTCAAGCTGCGCTTCGTCGAACATATGACGCGCTGGGCGTTGGAACATAAAAAATCAGGCAAAAAACTCATCATCGTCGGCGATTTTAACATCGCGCCTTTGCATCATGATGTGTGGTCGCACAAGCAACTGCTCAATGTGGTAAGCCACACTCCCGCCGAGGTGGAGCGCCTCGACGCACTCAAGGATTCACTCTCCTGGTGCGATGTGGCGCGCCATTTTGTGAACGCGGAGGAAAAGCTCTACAGCTGGTGGAGCTACCGCAATCGCGATTGGCGCAAATCCAACCGCGGACGCCGCCTGGACCACATCTGGGTCACGCCCTCTCTCACCCCCGCCCTCAAATCCTTCCGCATCCACAGCGATGCCCGCGACTGGAATATCGACACGGTCGGCCCTTCCGATCATGTACCGGTTGTGGTTGACATCGCGCTGTAGCGGGTGTTTGCTTTCCATATGGAATTTTCAGAGATTATAAAACGCGTTTCCTTCAATGCCGACGGCCTCGTGCCGGTCATTGCTCAGCATTACCAAACCGGTGAAGTGCTGATGATGGCGTGGATGAACGGCGAGTCGCTGGAGAAAACATTGGCCAGTGGCGAAGTCTGGTACTGGTCGCGCTCACGCCGATCATTATGGAAGAAAGGCGAAACTTCCGGCCACTTCCAGTATCTTAAAGAATTCTATGTCGATTGCGATGGCGACACACTGCTACTGAAGGTCGACCAGGTGGGGCCTGCCTGCCACACAGGCGAGAAAACGTGCTTTTTCACTAGGATAAGCTAGCCTTGCGGGTGCAATTGTCATATAATGTTCATACACAAAGCCCCAATATAAGGGTATGATGAACGAGTATAAATCTATCCCCAAAGCGGGGATTGCCAGGGGTTGATATGGCATTTTCGGGCTTTCAAGCCGTAACATCAATATTTAAGTCTGCTCGTACTGGCGGCACCAATGGCGACGGTTTCAAAGAGAAATTCTTTGCCGATGATCCGGATGCACCCGAAGATGAATCTAACAACGAATCGGATTCGACAGGCAGTTCTTCTGGCGGTACCGGTGGCAGTGCTCAGCCGACGAGTGAAGAAAATGACAACTCCAGCAACAGCAATGAATCCGCTAACGATAAAACGCATAACGCTGCCGATCAGCGCGCAGCCATGCAGGCCGCGGGCGCCACGCGCGATGTACTACTCAATCACACTTTAGCGCAAGAAGCCGCCAGACAAAATGCCGCGGAAAATGGCGAAGAATTGGAATCGGGCATATCCCCGATGGACCTCGATATGCAAGTGGATGCTGGGGCCGTTGCCGCCGCTCCGGTGGTAATAGTAACTGCTCCGGTGGCGCCGGAGAAAAGTATTTTTGAGCAGCGGCGCGAAGCCGAGGAAGCCACCATCAAGGCCATTGAAGGAAGCGGCCGGACGGGACACTTGAATGCTGCGCAAACGCAACGCGTGCGCACCCTGACGTCCGATAAGCTCGGCGGCGCTATTACGCATGAAGAAGGATTGGTCACGGCCTATGAAAAAACGCTGCATGATCCGCAGATCATCAAAACCATTGAGCAGGAAGCGGGGCTCTCGAAAGAAAATTCCTCACCCACCTTATCGCCATCATTGGCATTAGTGGCGGAAGCGGCAGGCCATCACGGCATAATCCAAGGGGGTATGAGCGTATTGTGGAATAACACGGTAGCCAGCATCAGCAATGCCCAAACCATGAATCTGTCAACGCCATCCATAGGCGCCGGGGCTGGCAGGGCAGCAGGTATAAATGCCTAATTCGTCTTCAAACCCTTGAGCAATCCCTTTAAGCCCCGCTCGCTATTTTTGAGCTGATCCTTGAATTGTTTTGGATCGCTGATAGCATTTTGTATGGCGCTACCGATATCAGGTGCAAAGGCTGGATTATCAAGACTGCCATGAATAAGCACCGGCACGCCGAGGCCCGATGATGCCGCTCCACCCTGTGCCTTGCCTGCCATTTGCGGTGTCAGGCGATAATTGATGGTATAGGCAGGAAGATCAATCGTGCCTTTTCCTGATGCATTAAGCCCATTAAGCGCTAACGCCAAATCCTGGTTGTTGATAACACCGTTGGTGATGGTAAACGTGCCACCCATTTTAGAAAATGCCGTTGTTTGCGAATTATTCCCTGCATTGCCAAATGAGGTTTGCAGATTGCGCAACATATCGAGAATATTGACACGTTTAATGGTGCCATCGGTCAAAGTAACCTGCCCGTTACCTGCCAGCGCCGAAACGATCGCCTGCTGACTAGCGCCGCGGCTGTTGATAT
>Ga0206860_10066_pt1 | contig 26980 bp, 27 predicted proteins | sample Alteio_BWOrgCont_44_FD_152624 | JGI IMG/M metagenome (GOLD analysis project Ga0206860, IMG submission 152624) | Enriched cells from forest soil in Barre Woods Harvard Forest LTER site, Petersham, Massachusetts, United States -... | ecosystem: Environmental > Terrestrial > Soil > Temperate forest >...
GTTTTTGCGCATACGCCCGGACGTGTGGGCGATCACGATGTGGCCATTTTCCAGTTTTACGCGGAACGTAGCGTTAGGCAGCAATTCGGTCACGACACCGGGAAATTCGAGCAGTTCTTCTTTAGACATGGTTCTTCACTAATCCTGATATTTTGCGCGTTTATAGCATAGTTTGGAGCGAGCGCAAGCCAGATCCCGGCCTACGCCGGGATGACGGAAGCCTAAGCGGCAAAGCCGCCAAGGCTTACCGTCACTTTATGTGTAAAACGCAAATAAGAGTAAAAAGGCGCCTAGCCGTTGGAAAATCAACGTTTATCCGCTCTTTGAGTACGTTTCGTAATTCTTCGGAGCCTTCGTTATGGATGCCTCGGCGGCCCATATCGATGGCTTCGATCTTGCCGGCGCTGGTATTGCCGAGCGCATCGTAATAGCTTTCGCAGATCATGAAATAGTCGCGGATGATGCCACGTAGCGGTGCGATCGAGAGAATGGCTTTGGCTTTGTCACCTTTTTCCGATGTGATATCAAAAATGAGGCGGCCTTCGGCAATGCTTAAATGGAGTGCGTACGGGCCACCGGACATACAAAGCGGATGGAAGGTGTTTTCATCAAGCAGGTCGGCGATGGCGACGGTTTTTTCGTGTTCGGCTTCTTTGGAACGCTTTTTGATGCTGCCTTCGTCGAGCGTGATGCTAGTGAGGCAGTTCATGGGGTGGTGCGGATAGTCATGGACAGCGCGTGCGCGTCTAGGCCTTCGGTGGTGGCTAGGACTTCGGCGTAGCCGGTGAGGGTATTGAGTGACTGCGCACTGCAGCCGATGAGTGAGGTGCGTTTCAGGAAATCAAATACGGAGAGGCCTGAGGAGAAGCGCGCGGTGCCGGAAGTGGGTAACACGTGCGAAGGGCCAGCGATGTAATCGCCAATGGCTTCGGGTGTGTGGCGACCGAGGAAGATAGCGCCAGCATGGACGATGTGCGGCAGGAGGTCATCGGGGTTTTCGACGGCGAGTTCCAGATGTTCGGGCGCGATGGTGTTGCAGGCGGCGCAGGCTTCGTCCCAATTGTGCACGATAATGACGCCGCCATAGCGTTCCCAGGATTTTTCGGCGATCTCAGCACGTGGGAGAGTGGCGATGATCCGCGTGACTTCGACGCAAACTTGCTCAGCGAACATGGCATCGTCAGTGATGAGTACGGATTGAGCCATGATGTCGTGTTCGGCTTGCGATAAAAGATCGGCGGCAATCCAGGACGGATTGTTTTTATTGTCGGCGATGACAAGGATTTCGGACGGGCCTGCGATCATATCGATGCCCACGACACCGAACACCTGACGTTTGGCTTCGGCGACATAAGCGTTGCCGGGGCCGACGATTTTATCGACGGGCTGGATAGTCTCAGTGCCATATGCCAAAGCACCGATAGCTTGCGCGCCGCCGATTTTGTAGATTTCTTCGATACCGACGACATGCGCGGCGGCCAACAGCGCAGGGTTAAGTTTGCCTTCGGGGGATGGGACGACCATGACGAGACGTTCGACGCCTGCGACTTTGGCGGGGATGGCGTTCATGAGCACGGAGCTCGGGTATGACGCGGTGCCGCCAGGGACGTAGAGACCGACGGATTGGATAGGTGTCCAGCGATGGCCAAGTCGCACACCCAGCTCATCGATGTAATCGAGGTCTTGCGGCAGTTGGCGTTCGCTGTAATCGCGGATGCGGGCAGCAGCAACTTTGAGGGATTTGATGATTTCAGGAGAGCAGAGGCTGAGCGCATTCGCGATTTCCTGCGCGGTGACGCGGATGTTTTCGTTGGTGGCTTCGAAATGATCAAAACGGAAGGTGAGTGACAGCAGCGCTGTGTCGCCCTCTTCTCTCACTTGTTTCAAGATGGAGGTCACAATGTCGCTGATTTGTTTTTCGCTGGTCTGGCGTAATGCCAGGAAGCGTTTGAAGGCATCGGCGAAATCGGGTTGGGTGATGGAAAGTTGAGTCGGCACGTTACTTCTCACCTACCGCTTCGCGGAATGCGTCGATGAGCACGTTGATTTCGGCGCTGCGAGTTTTGAAGGCGGAGCGGTTCACGATCAGGCGCGAAGAAATATGCGCAATGATGTCGACTTCACGAAGGCCGTTGGCTTTGAGGGTTTTGCCGCTACTAACGAGGTCAACAATGCGCCCTGCAAGGCCAAGTTTAGGGGCAAGTTCCATTGCACCATTGAGTTTGATGCATTCGGCCTGAATGCCTTTTTCAGCGAAATATTTTTGCGTGATGTGTGGATATTTGGTGGCGGTGCGCACGTGACTCGCGCGCGACAGATCGTCTTTTTCCGGCATGTCGACAGATTGCGCGACGCTTAAGTGGCAGTGGCCGATGTTTAAGTTAAGTGGGCTGTAAAGGTCGCTGTAATTATGCTCCATGAGTACGTCCGATCCACAGATGCCGATTTGCGCGGCGCCGAAAGCAACGAAGGTCGCAACGTCAAAACTACGCACGCGAATTAGGCTGGTGGTGGAGTTTTCGCAAGCGAATTGCAGTTGGCGCGAGTTATCGTCGAAAAAGGCTTTTTCGGGAACGATGCCAACTTCGCTAAACATCGGTGCGAGTTCTTCCAAAATCCGCCCCTTAGGTACGGCGATAACAAGTCCAGGCTGGGTCATTATGCAGCCTCGAATTTTACGGACTGGCGCGAGGTGATGCGTTCAATATTAGCACCACAACCGGAAAGTTTTTCTTCAAGGCGTTCATAGCCGCGATCCAAATGATAAACACGATGAATCATGGTTTCGCCCTCAGCGGCGAGTGCTGCAATTACGAGCGATACTGACGCGCGCAGATCAGTGGCCATGACTTCCGCACCGCGTAAATTAGGCACGCCACGAATCATCGCCGATGAACCATGCACGACGATTTTTGCGCCCATGCGAGTGAGCTCGGGCACGTGCATATAGCGGTTTTCAAAAATGGTTTCAGTGACCATCGAAGCGCCGTCCGCTACGCTTAAGAGCGCCATCATTTGTGCCTGCATATCGGTAGGGAAACCGGGATAAGGCGCTGTCATAATATCAATACCTTGAATACGGCCCGAGCATTTAACACGCAAACCACGCGGTGTTTCAACTATGGTTACTCCTGCCTCTTCGAATTTTTCAATGACGGCCTGAAGGTGTCCAGCGCGTGCGCCAAGTAATTCAACATCCCCACCAGTAATAGCAGCAGCGGCGGCAAATGATCCGGTTTCAATGCGGTCGGCAATCACAGAATATTCGCAGCCATGCAAGCACTCAATACCGGTGATCGCGATTTCGTCGGTGCCAATACCTTCAATTTGCGCACCCATCGCTTGCAGACAATATGCAAGGTCACAGACTTCCGGTTCACGGGCAGCATTATGAAGCACGGTTTGACCATCAGCGATACTTGCGGCCATAAGGAGATTCTCGGTGGCACCCACGGATACTTTTTCGAAATAGATCTGTGCACCTTTTAGGCGGTTTTCTACTTTGGCGTGAATGTATCCATCTTGCAGATCAATTTCCGCACCCATGGCCTCAAGAGCTTTGAGATGAAGATCAATTGGGCGTGTGCCAATTGCACAACCGCCAGGCAACGATACTTTGGCGGCGCCAAATCGCGCCAGCAAGGGTCCAAGCACTAGCACTGATGCACGCATGGTACGCACAACATCATACGGCGCGGTAAGATTATTGATCTTGGATGCGTCGAGAGAAAGTACCCGACCAACCTGCAATCCACCAGCAGAATGATTGGGCATATTGAGTACCACACCATGCTGTGCTAGCAGATTTGCCATGGTAACGATGTCGGCCAAGTACGGCATGTTGGAAAGCACAAGCTTTTCATCGGTCAATAGTGCCGCCGCCATCAGCGGAAGCGCAGCATTCTTCGCGCCAGAAATCGGGATGGTTCCTTTAAGCGGCGTACCGCCTATGATGCGAATTTTATCCATGGCAATTATGCGACCTTTTCGATTCGCGGCAAAGTTACACCTTTTTGGCCCTGATATTTTCCTTTGCGATCGCCATAAGATATCTCGCAAACGGAATCACCTTTTAAGAATAGAAATTGGCACGCACCTTCATTGGCATAGATTTTCGCGGGCAGCGGTGTGGTGTTAGAAAACTCCAGTGTCACGTGACCTTCCCATTCGGGTTCGAGCGGAGTGACATTGACAATGATGCCACAACGCGCATAGGTGCTTTTGCCAACGCAGATGACGAGTACATCGCGCGGGATGCGGAAATACTCAACCGTACGCGCAAGAGCAAAACTGTTGGGCGGGATGATGCAGACCGGGCCCTGGCGATCAACAAAGCCATTACTTGCGAAAGATTTTGGATCAACGGTAGCAGAATCAATATTTGTGAAAATCTTAAATTCGTCAGATACACGGGCATCATAACCGTAGGACGATACACCATACGATATGACTCCCTCGCGGGTAAGGCCTTCTACAAACGGTTCGATCATTCCTTTTTTGGCATTCTCACGAATCCAAGCATCCGGCATAATTCCCACAACAACTCTCCTTACATTAAAAAAACAGGTGTTAACCTTTTATCGGCAGACGGCCCAAAATAAAAGCGAAAAACGTTTCCTTTATACCGATTCCAGAGGGAAGCCATTTGCCTTCCACCAGAATATACGCTAACGTAACCACTTTCTAGCATCAAATATAAAGTATATGAATATAATTCAATGTGTTTATTCTATAATAGCTGTAGCGGGTCTATGCCTGTTCCTCAGTATCAGCGGTTGTGGCCCGAAAGTAGAGAATGGCGGATATATTCGTGAAGACGACTTCAAAGGTAAGGTCTTGCTAGGAAAATCGACGAAAGAAGATGTGCGTAACAACCTGGGATCACCCTCTGCACAATCCACTTTCGGTGATGAAACATGGTATTATGTAACAGCGCGTAAAGAAACGGTAGCTTTTTTTAAACCTGAAGTAGTAAAACAGGATGTGACGGAAATTGCCTTCGACAGCAAAGGCATAGTTAGTAAAATCAATAACTATACCAAAGATGATGGCGAAGATATTGCTATCGCCAAGCGCACCACCCCCACAGAAGGCCATACTATGGGCTTTATGGAACAGGTGCTGGGCAACCTTGGGCGGTTCAACCACCCGACGGATAGCAGTGGCGTAGCCCCGGGTCGGCAACCTGATACCAGCGGCGCTCGCTAATATATTTTCTTGAATTCATTACGCTTTTTTAGGAATAAACGTAAGTACCGCTCCATTATTGCAATAGCGCAAGCCTGTGGGTGGCGGGCCATCTTTAAATACGTGGCCGTGATGGCCACCACAATGGGCACAATGGTATTCCGTGCGCGACATAATGAGTTGATAGTCGTTTTTGGTTTCCAAATACCCGGCAATGGCATCAAAAAAACTTGGCCATCCGGTGCCACTTTCATATTTAAATTTGGAGGGGAAAAGCTCTACCCCGCAGCCAGCGCAAGCGAATACACCTTCGCGATGCTCATTCACTAATGGGCTAGTAAAAGCACGTTCGGTCCCTTCATGACGCAAAATATCATATTGTTGCAATGATAGGCGTTTTTTCCATTCCTCATCGCTTATATTCAATTTTTCAATTCCATCCTCAATGGCAAATGCCGATTCGAGCCGCAGATATCGCCCTAATGCGAGAGTACTCACAACACCCAGAACCAATTGTAAAAAAAATGTCTCCTTTTCATATGCGCTCTCCTGCTATAATATGTCTTTATATATCATAGTTCGTTATACTCATCTAATATAGTTATATGGCATCTAAATCTTCAAAACAGTTGATCAAAAAATTATTGGTTTTATGCATAACATTTGTTATGCGCCAATTCCCACGCTTCCGATACAATCAACTATCAACGCGCACTGTTTGCAGGCGGGTGTTTTTGGTGTATGCAAGCCGACTTCACCGGGCGTGATGGCGTCGTCAAAGTTACGTCCGGGTATACAGGCGGTACTACCAACAATCCAACCTATGAACAAGTATCCGGCGGTGCCACGGGACATGCCGAATCAATTGAGGTCATGTACGATCCAACCAAAATCACTTACGAAAAATTATTGGAAATTCATTGGGATAATATTGACCCCACTGATAAAGGCGGGCAGTTTGCCGATCGCGGAACCCAATACCGAACGGCTATTTTTTATCTAAATGACACACAACACAACGCTGCCGAAGCTTCAAAAAAAGCGATTGGAGCCAAACTCAAGCAACCCGTATACACAGAAATTACCGCCGCCGGGACTTTTTATCCGGCAGAGGAATATCATCAGGATTATTACAAAAAGAATCCTGTGCATTATAATGCTTATAAATACGGCAGCGGCCGCGTAGAGCGACTCAAAGAATTGTGGGAGAATTAGTTTATTTTATAGTTGCACGCTCATACACGGTAGCAATGCCACTAACAATCATGGCCACACCTTCGCTGGTTGGGTGAATGCCGTCTGGCTGCATTAACCCACCATTACCATATACTTTCTCAAGAAAGTCCGGATATAGTAACACACCGTATTGTTTGGCAAGAGCGGCAAACATATCATTATACTCTCCACCCAACGTGATGGACGCTTTGATGCCGGTTAAAAGTATTTTGATGTTCGCCTGTTTGCATTGGCGCAAAATAGCATCGAGATTTTTCTTAGTGCTTTCCGGTGGCCAGCCTTTGAGCATATCATTGGTGCCTAACTCAATGATGATCCAGTCGGGATGCTGATCGATTACAGCACGCACACGTGTTACTCCACCTGCAGTTGTATCACCAGAGATGCCGTAATTGAGCACTTTTGTCGGATGGCCATCCGCATTAAGCTTTTGTTCCAACTGTACTGGAAATGCATCTTCGGGTTTTACGCCATATCCCGCAGTCAGGCTATCTCCCAATACCGCGATAACGGTTGTTTCTCCTGCCTGTGCCTGCGATAATGGCAGCATTCCAAGTACCAATGCCCCTAATAAGATTTGTATCCGCATGACACCTAATTATCTCTCTTAAAAATGTTGGCCTGAATTTAAAACAGGTTCGCATCCTAGAACAGATTTCTATGTCCGTAAACCCTGGAGAAAAAATAAGTATTATGGGACATTCCGGATCAGGAAAAACTTCATTGCTTATGGTTATTTCCGGATTAGAACAAGCCAGTAGCGGTAGCATTGTTATTGATGGTAACGATATTACCTCATGGTCGGAAGATCAACTCGCGTTATTTCGCTGCGATATGGTCGGCATTGTTTTTCAAAATTCTCACCTAATCCCTACCATGGCTGCGCTAGAAAACATCACTATACTGCTTGCATTTTAGGAATTGGGGGCGCATGGCTCATTCTTACTCGTATGGATTAGATCGGCTTTCATATCATTCTCAGCGCGATTGCCGAAACAACCGTATTAGTGCTTGCGTTTATCACTATTACTGGATTGGTAATTCAAACGCGTGTATTCTGTGTTCACCCATTAACGCTGCTTAGGAATGAGTAAGTAGTATCCGCAGATAAAGTGAACCGAATACAAGAATCCGCAATGGTTCCTGTGCTTGTTTAAGTATACAACTCACAGCATCTTCAACGTTTTCACAAACATTCACAGGAGAGATGCCTTGCATCATCTGTGCGATCGTTTCAGCCGCATAGCTTTTAGGTTCTGACGCCACAGGTATAGCATATATGCCCTGTACTTTATTCACTAGCGGTGCAAGCAAGCTTGCTACATCCTTACTTTGTGTTGTGCCAAAAATAACGACTGTAGGTTTATCTTGCCAACTTTCCTCTATGAAAGCGGAGAGCACGTGACCGGCGGCCATATTATGGCCGCCATCCACCCATAGTTGAAATCCATCAGGAAGCATTTTCGCACATGCGCCTTGTGTAATCTGTTCCATACGCCCAGGCCAATAAACATTGGCAAGCCCAGCGAGTACTGCATTTACGTCAACATCAAAATCTTCGAGTAATGTTACTGCCGTAATGGCATTACCTGCATTGATGTATTGATGCGGACCTAAAAGTGCGGGTGATGGCAAATCCATATTGCCATCAGCGCTTATATAGCACATGCCTTCCATTGTTTTTTGTACCATCCAATGCTCACCGTAATTGCAGACAGGCGTGCCGATATTATCTGCTTCTTTCATCAATACAAGTTGCACCTCTTCCGGTTGAAAGCTAAAAATACACGGTGTGCCAGCGCGCATAATGCCCGCCTTGTGCCAGGCGATTTCAGCAATACTGTATCCCAATATATCCATGTGGTCAGATGAAATAGTAGTGATTATATTGAGAATTGGATTTTCCATCACATTCGTCGGATCAAAACGCCCACCGACTCCTGTTTCTATTAGTAAAATATCGGCAGGAACTTGCGAGAATAGCAAAAATGCCGCCACTGTTGTTCCTTCAAAAAAACTATAGGAATCCTCGCCCGCAGCAAACCGCACCATTTCAATGGCTGTAAATAACGCGGTATCATCAACCTCGTGCCCGGCTAATACGATACGTTCATTAAAACGATGCAAGTGCGGCGAGGTATAGACATGTACTTTATACCTAGCGGCTTCTAGCATGGCGCGAAGGAAAGCAATGGTGGAGCCCTTGCCATTGGTACCTGATACATGCACCACAGGCGGCAAGCGCTTTTCAGGGTTTCCTATTCTCTTTAGTAAATCCTGCGTACGCGACAGCGGCGTTCCTAACCGGTTCTCAAACAACAGTTTTGGCCAGTGCGGCATGGTGAGATAGGGAGCGGTTCCCATCATTTCCTCGGTACTTTGTGCGTGATATAACTATTATCCCTTGTAAAACCTTTGCTCACAAGCCTAAATGCTCACCTCATGGCAGAACGTGTACTACTTAGTCTGGAAGATATATCCCTAACATTTGGCGGCAAACCCTTGTTTGAAGGGTTGCGCACCCATATCTGTGAAGGCGATAAAATTTGTCTTATTGGCAAGAATGGTGCTGGAAAAACGACGCTTATGCGCCTGATTACCGGCGAAATTGAGCCTGATAAGGGAAAACGCTTTGCCCTACCAGGTCTTACCATTGGCTATTTGGCACAGACAGTTGCGCATAATTCTGGAGACTCGGTTAAAGAATTCGTTTTATCGGGCCTTGCTAAAGAAGAGCAAAATGAAATGTGTCATCACCTTGCTGACCGGATTATTGAGCCTCTGGATTTAAATCCCGAGGCGACGATGGGTACACTTTCGGGCGGACAATTGCGTCGAGCAGCATTGGCACGAGCGCTGGTAGCACAGCCGGATGTATTATTACTGGATGAACCTACGAACCATCTTGATCTTTCAGCTATCGAATGGCTGGAACAATATCTTGCATCGTATCGCGGTGCGTTGGTGTGCGTAAGTCATGATCGCGCGTTTCTTGCTACTGTTTCACGCAAGGTGTTCTGGATCGACAAAGGCATGACACGTATCTGCCCCGGTGGCTACAAAGCGTTTGATGAATGGTCAGAGCAGATTATTGAACAAGAAGCGCGTGAATTGCAAAATATGCAAAAAAAACTCGCCGCTGAAGTGGATTGGACACAAGGCGGCATAACGGGCAGGCGCAAACGTAATATCCGTCGCCTCAACGAATTATACAAATTACGCGATAAGCTCAAGGCTGATAAGGCGGCTTATGCCAAGCGTATGGCCGCGATTGAAATCGAACAGCTTTCACCGGCGCAAGCCTCGAAGATAATTATTGAATTCAAACATGTGAGTAAATCGTTTTCGCGAGGGAAAGAAATTACTCCCATTTTGACGGATTTTAATCTGCGCATTGTGCGTGGAGACCGCATTGGTATTATTGGCAAAAATGGGTCGGGGAAATCAACCTTTATCAAATTACTTATTGGTGAGCTTGAGGCGGATTCGGGGCGTGTGCATCGTGGGAAAACTATCGATATTGCGTATTTTGACCAAAGTAGAGTACAGCTCAATCTGAATAAAACCTTGTGGGATACATTATGTCCTAATGGTGGCGATTATGTATTTTTAGGAAGTGATGAAAAATCCAAACCCATTCATGTGTGTGGGTATCTGAAGAATTTTATGTTTGATCCGCGAGTGGCACGTGACCGCGTGAGCACGCTTTCAGGCGGTCAGCAAAACCGGTTGATGCTGGCAAAATTGCTTACGAATCCGGGCAATATTCTGATTCTCGATGAGCCAACCAACGATCTGGATATGGACACGCTCGATATGTTGCAGGAAATGATTTCTGACTATCAGGGTACGTTGATTATTGTAAGCCACGATCGCGATTTTCTTGATCGCACGGTGACGGAAGTTATTGCGTTTGAGGGTAACGCCGAAGTCAGCACACATATTGGCGGTTATTCAGATTATCATGCAGCGAAGGTAAAAGAGCTAAAAGGATCTCTTAAAAATGGCGGTACGCGTGAGCGTGCCACACAAGACTCCCCCACTGACGAAGTCAGCGGCAACATTGTTTTAAAAGCGGCCCCTAAAACAAAAATGTCGTTTAAATTCGTGCATGAGCTGGAAAAATTACCAGGAAAAATTATGGCACTTGAAAAGGAAATTGAAGCCCTGAAGGAAGCGCTGGCTGACGCGGATCTTTATACAAAATCTCCAGAGGATTTTGATCGCTCCAGTCTGCGATTAGCACGCGCACAAGAAGAGCTTGAGCACTCGGAGCATCGCTGGCTGGAGCTTGAGGAGATGCGGCATTACTCTATATAATGCCAAGTTGTTTGCCAACTTTTTCGAAGGTATTTAGGGCAAAATCAATCTGAGCGTCGATTAAAGTGGCGCACATCTGTATACGCAAACGCGCCGCACCTTCGGGCACTACAGGATAACCAAAACCGGTAATAAAAATACCTTCTTTCAACAATTCAGCACTCATGCGAATAGCAAAGGCGGTATCGCCAACAATGATGGGAATAATGGCAGACTCTCCTTCGAGTGGTTTGAATCCGCGCTGCTTTAGTCCTTCACGCATACGTGCTGTAATGGTATGTAGCCGCTCAACGCGCGCTGGCTCGCGATTTAGAATATCGATCGCTTTCATGGCACTACCGGCAATCGTTGCAGGAAGTGCATTAGAGAAAAGCTGCGGACGTGATACTTGTTGCAAATAATCGATCAGCGTTTTTGAACCGACCACATAACCACCAGCGGCACCACCGAGTGCTTTTCCTAATGTTCCGGTAATAATATCAATCTTGCCTTCAATGCCGAAATGCTCTGCCGTTCCACGACCGTGCTTTCCCATAACGCCAACACCATGCGAATCATCCAAAATGACACAAGCATTGTATTGCTTTGCAAGTACCAGTACTTCTGGCAACTTTACTATATCGCCCTCCATACTGAATACTCCATCAGTAACGATAAATAATCGCCGCGCACCTTTGGATTCTTTTAGTTTCTTTTCAAGGTCGCTCATGTTGGAATGCTCGTAAACCAACCGTTTCGCTTTAGACATACGGCATCCATCAATCAGCGATGCATGGTTTAAAGAATCGCTGATCAACACATCTTCTGCGCCAGAAATCGCGGGAATGAGGCCAGTATTTGCTGACCAGCAAGATACGTACGTAAGCGCTGATTGCGTGTGGTGCAATTTTGCAAGCGCCGCCTCGATTTGATCATGAATAGAAAAAGTGCCGCATATAAAACGTACCGAAGCCGTCCCCGCGCCATATTTTTTAAGCGCCTCTATTCCTGCTTCAATCACTTCGGAATGATTCGCCAATCCCAGATAATTATTTGATGATAATACTAGGGCTTTACCCGCTTCTTCCATGTGTACATACGTATCCATCGGACCAGTAATGTGACGAAAAGATTTGCGTGTATGCGCTTTTTCCATAGCGGAAAGTTCGATACGTAAACTTTCATCAACATTGGAGATTTCGGTCATAATATACTCCTATAGAAATTATACCCAAGCACCAGCAGCGCAATGATGCTAAGCCATATTAATAAATAGTGTATCGTTTTTTGGCGAGGCCTGCGACGTATCATCTGAGACATACCGAACACTAACACCATCATCATCACCAAATAGACAATACGCAATAATTCATCGATCGTCACAACAGCATCTGGAAATATCCCATGCAGCAATAGCAATAACCCTGTTATAGAAAACAATGGAAGCGGTAATGGCATATGCTATGATAATGCCTATGGTGAGGATCAATCTACTGTTAATTTCTGTAATCACCTTTGCGGGGTGTGCGCTTACGAATTGTTTGGCGGCACCATCTCCTATTGAGCATATTATTGTTATCTCCTTAGAAAATCATAGCTTCGACAATTTGTTTGGGACTTTCCCTGGTGCTAATGGATTTACAAATTCTACATACGCCCTACAAACCGATAAAGATGGGAGTCCCTACCAGACACTGCCGTTAGTAATAAATACGACAAACTTCCCACCGACGTTAGACACACGCTTTCCCGATAATCTTGCAAATAAACCATTTCCAATAGAACGCTATATTTCTGCTGGCGATAAGACCGGAGATATGGTGCATCGTTTTACGCAGGAGCAAGAACAAATCAATCATGGAAAAATGGACCGTTTTGCAGCAGTGTCAGATGCTAGTGGCCTTACCATGGGTTATTATGATGGCAGCAAGCTTGGCTTATGGAAATATGCTCAGGAATATACGCTTGCTGATCGTTTCTTCCACGCTGCATTTGGCGGATCGTTTCTCAATCATTTTTGGCTGGTGTGTGCGTGTACACCGCGCTTTGATAATCCACCTGAGTCTCTATTGAAAAGAGATGCCGTGACAAAAGATGGGTATGCGGTGAACACGGTATTTCCAATCGATAGACCGCATCCGATTGCAATCAAAGATACTACCACCTTCTTGCCGCTACAGAATGCACCGACGATCGGGAGCCGATTGTCGCAAAAACATATCAGCTGGGCCTGGTATTCTGGCGGATGGAATGATGCGATGGCAGGACATCCCGATAAATCATTCCAATTTCATCATCAGCCATTTGTTTATTTTAAATCGTTTGCTGATGGAACGTCCGAAAAATCGGAACATCTGAAAGATGAGAGCGATTTTCTTGAGGCGTTGAAAAATGACACTTTACCAGCCGTTGTATTTTATAAACCGCTCGGCGAATTCAATCTACACCCAGGATATGCTGACGTTGAATCGGGCGATGCCCATACGGTGGAAATTCTGCGTGCCATTGAAAATAGCGCCGCATGGAAAAGCAGTGTGGTTATTATTACCTTCGATGAAAATGGCGGTTATTGGGATCACGTTGCTCCGCCAACGATTGATCGCTGGGGGCCCGGCGTACGCGTGCCCACCATTATTGTGTCACCATTTGCGAAAAAGCATTTTGTCGATCATACGACGTACGACACAACTTCAATTCTTGCATTTATCGAACATCGATTTGGCCTTAATCCACTTGGAACCCGTGATGCGAATGCTAACGATCTAAGCAATGCGCTTACATTCCCCTAAGTAGTTTCATCTGCTACCCATTGCATAAACTTGGGCAACACTTCACCAACCGGATAGGCAATGATACAGGGCACATTATAGGAATGTGTGCGATTAATTTCGCCCATTGCTGAATCGCGTTTCTCAGAACTAGTTTTAGCGATTAATATTACTTCCTGTGTTTCACACACCTTGCCTTCCCAACGATAGACTGATGTTGTATTTTTATGCAGATTGACACAAGCAACTAACCGCTTTTCCACAAGGTTATGTGCAATAGAAAGTGCTTCTGCTTTATCTGCGAACGTGCTATATATTATCCAGATGGTATTGTTCATATATCGTTTTACGTCATCTACTTACGTTGCATAACATGATGAATTTCGATTCCGATCAGTCAGCAGAGTCTAAAATCAACAGCACATTCGTTGTGAGCTGGCGGGTTCCTGTTATTGTGACTATTCTGATCATCCCCATGCTGATTTTACACTTCATGATTAGTAAACCTTCCCCGCCATGGATACCACAGGAAAATATGTATAGTGTAAATCGGGATTATCCGTTTTTAAATCTCGATTACATGCTTGCCTCGACCAAGGAATTGATCAACAAATCTGAAGCAATGACCTCAGCGCAATATGCAGAACTTCATAAACTCAATCCCCAATTTCCAGCAACATTGGATGAATATCGGACTCAACTCAAAGTAAGGCTTGCGGATCTTAAGAAAAAAACAGACTCAAGCTTAGCTGAAGAAATGAGTGCGCAGGTTCCACCTTTGCAATGGGCAGATGGGCCGCCGTCAGATGTTGTAGACATCGACGCCAGTGAACCACCGGCAAGAACACATTTGCACGAACCTCCTCCGCTTCCTAACGCGCAATAGCTTTCCATTTGCTGTAAATGCGCGTCCGGCATCGCATTACGTTAAGTATGAGTGCGGCTGCTCCATACACAGATGCGCCCAATGCCGCCATCGCAACGAGCACAAAAAACCGCACTAATTCCCGTGACTGCATATAGGTGTGGGCGATTCCTTGCATGTAATATAAGCTAATGCCCATGGCGAGGCTTGCCAGCATAATCCTGCCAACTTGGCGAATGAGATCGCTTTCAATGATAAACCACGATCTGCGTGTGAGTATAAAAATCATAAAAATGACATTGACCCAACCAGCAATGGAGGTGGCGAGCGCCATCCCCACATGACGCAGCGAACTCATTAATGCCAGATTGAAAAATAGATTTACACCTATACATACCATCGCAATCTTAAAGGGTGTTTTAGTATCCTGATGTGCGAAAAATGCCGGCGCAAGAATTTTAACTAAAATGAATGCGGGTAAGCCCACGGCAAAGGCGATCAACGCGCGATACGTCGCTGTTGTTTCTAAAACGCCAAATTCTCCACGTTGAAACATGACCGTAATAATCGGTTCGGCAATCATCACCAATGCAACGGTGGCAGGGATGCTTAACAACAGTGAAAGTGCAATCGCATTATTCTGGCTTTTGCTGGCTTCTTCGTACTTTCCTTCGCGGATCTGGCGCGAAAGCATGGGTAATAATGCGGTGCCCACAGCAATACCAATCACTGCGAGTGGTAACTCATTAATCCGGTCAGCATAATACAGATACGATACGCCGCTGTTGAAATATGACGCAATAATCGTGTCTATAAATAAATTGATCTGCGCCACACCCGCGCCAAGGGCTACGGGTGCAATAAGCAAAAGTAATTTTTTTACATCCGGCGTTAAACGTGGCCGCACCAAGCGAGGTAACATGCCGCGCTTATGGCAGAAATAAACCAGCCAAAGCCACTGCGCCACACCGGAACTCATCACGGCAATAGCGAGTGAATGCGCGCCGCTTTCCGTGATAGGGTCAATAAAATAAGGGATGATGATCAGACACAGATTCATAATCACCGGGGTGGTGGCAACAGCAGCGAACTTGTCGCTGCTGTTGAGCACCCCGCCCAAAAGTGATACCAGCGAGATGAACACAATATAGGGCATGGTGATGCGTGTAAGCGTTATGGTCAGCTGGAATTTTGCGGGATCATCGGAAAATCCTGGAGCGAGTACGACCATCAGCTGCGGCATAAAAATCATAAATAAGGCTGTCACTGCAAGCAGGATGACGAGCAAAAACGACATCGCCTCGCTTGAAAAATGATTGGCTTTTTCTTTGCCATCGACTGCGAGCATTCCAGCGAACATCGGTACGAAGGCCGAGTTAAATGCGCCTTCAGCAAATAAGCGGCGCAAATAATTGGGCAGCTTAAATGCTACGAAGAAGGCATCCGAACGATAGCTGGCGCCAAGAGCAGCAGCGATGGTTACGTCACGCGCAAATCCCAATATGCGTGAAAGAAGTGTATACCCGCCGATGGTCGCTGTAGATTTAATTAAAGACATGGGTTTATCAGTACTCCTCTTCCGGTATTGCCGTCAATACCGGCTGCCAAACGCGATGCTCTTGCCCATACGTAAGTGTACGGGCAACCTGAATGATGTGATTGTGAAAACGTACCGCATGAGCACCGTATGCTTCGAGTTCAGCGCGGCCAATAAGTACTTTGGGGCCGGTGCATTGTTCGGGCTTTAAATAGCACCAGCTAATCAGTACATCGACGTTTTGCCGGCACGCGGTGTCCACGGCCCCCTCCTCTTCTGGTTTTTTGACCAGGATGGCGCTATACACATTACTACTATAGCTACAGGTGATTTTATCGCACCCCACATTAGTTTCTTTCACCGGAACCAACGCATCTTCACCTTCAGCGCGTAGCCAATTCTGGATAACGAATGAACGGTCAGTGCCACGCAATGTGGTGTAGTTCCCATCCGGCAGATGTATCATCACCTGCCGTGCATCGTTGCTAACTAAAATGTCCGGCGGTTCGTGTAGAGCGATGGTGGAGAGTCCGACGGCAATTAATAATATGCCCGCGAATCGGATGGGCCGGTTAACCAGGCACAGCCATAATAATCCGGCAGAGGCAATAATCAATCCAGTATCTGTGGGTGACGGAAATCGTAGCGCTGCTTCCGGGAGGCTGGTTACCCATCCCGCCATGGCAATCATGATATCGGTGCCCCAACCCATTGGTAGATAGCCTACAGCTTGTAAGCCAAACGGCATTAATATGAGTGCCAAAATCATTCCGGGCATGATGATAAAGGTAGCGAGTGGTACGACCACCATGTTGGCGAGTAATCCCAGCACGGCAAAACGGTTGAAGTTATAAAGCACGAAGGGGGCGGTGGCGAGTGTGGCCACGAGCGAGGTCGCGGTGATGCCGATAAGATGCGTCCAGGCACGGCCAAGCCATGATGAGCCAGGGCGATGCAAATATTTTCCGCAGGTTTCATAGAGACTGATAATAGCGAGCGTTGCGGCGAATGACATTTCAAAACTGGCACCGAATAAGGCCTCTGGGAAGATCAGCAGAATCAACATGGCGGCGATGGAAAGCGTGCGCAGTGTTACGCCTTTGCGGTCTAGCAATATGGCGATGAAAAAGAACGTCACCATGATAAAGGCTCGTTGTGCCGGGATCGGGAAGCCTGCGAGCGTTAGATAAATGAAAGCGGACAGGAGCGCGCAGATGGCAGATATTTTCTTGATCGACAGGCGAAGGGCTAATGGTGGGTAGAGGGTGAGCAGCAGACGGATATTATAAAATATTACGCCGGTGACGATACCTAAGTGCAGTCCTGCGATGGCGAGCATGTGGGCAAGCCCTGAATCGCGCAGCATGGTTTTGGTGTCTTGCGGGATAGGACCGGTTTCGCCTACCGTCATGGCGGCGGCAACGGTGCCGACTTTTCCTGGCATTTTTGCGCGCATGTCTTCGCCGATGTGGTGGCGCAGATTGTTTACCCAGGTAGTAATGCTGGATTCATTTCCACTTTCAATAATTTCGGCTTCGCGCATGGCGAAACCATTGCCGCCGATGCTGCGAAAATAAAAATGGCGGGCAAAGTCATAGGAGCCGGGCATCATCGGTTTTGGTAGCGGATAGAGGTTGGCGAAAAACCGGATGCGGTCGCCGACGCGTAACCGTTCATCATTGCCGCGAAAACTGACGCGCACGCGTTTGGGGGTTGCATCTGCTGAAAGCTCATCAATTATTAAATGCGATAGCACCAGCTTTTCTTTTTGCTCTACTGGTTCGATTTCATCGATGGTGCCTTCGATAACGCGGTTATGGATTTCTTCGGTGAGAAGTGGGGTTGCCACATAAATACTACGAAATTGCGCGGCGCTGAAGCCCAGGGCAATGAGTAAAAATGGGATAATGGCCACGCGGAATTTAGTGTGCCATAGCACCGCCAATAAAATCGTGAAGCAGGCGAGAAAGGCAGCTCCCAGATAAATGGGCGGTTCATCGAGAAGGGTGAAATAGGCGCCAATGCCAATCATCATGGCGACCGGCGACCAGAGCGATAAACGAAATCCATCGAGCTGCATTATTTTTTCCATGCTGTAAGGGTGATGATTTCGAAGGTTGCGGCAACTCGGTTGTTGGGGTGGGTGAATTGCTTTACGTAATAGTCCAGGGCTTTTGAAAATAATAAGCGCTTGGCCATGTTTTTTGCAGACGCGAGGAGTGCACTGCTTTCGCCCATGCCGCGTAGGTCATGGAGGAGTTTCATGGGGGATTTGTAGGAGACGGTGAGGAGTTCGCTGTCGGTGACGGGCTCGATGAATCCGGCGCGCTGTAACAGGCTTCCTGCATCTTTCACATCGATGAAGGGGGAAACGCGTGGGCTGATGCCGCCGCGCACTTCCATTTCCGCTTGTTCGAAAGAGGCGCGTAATTCTTTGAGGGTTTCTCCGCCGGGAAGGCTGGCTAAAAACAATCCGCCGGGTTTTAGGCTGCGCTGAATTTGAATCAGTGTGCCGGGAAGGTCATTGACCCAATGCAATGAGCCGAGGCTTAGGATCAGATCGAACGTTTCAGGGGCGAAGGGTAGGAATTCTTCGTCGGCAACGAGGCGAAGGCCGCTGGCGTTTTTTATCATAGCATGTGAAAGGTCGGTTTGTACGAACAGTTCAACGCCTGGCACTTCACGAAGGTAGGAAGCGAATTGGCCACCATGCGCGCCTAGTTCCAAAATACGAGGGAAAGGTCTTTTGATATCGTGCAGGCGCTCGCTTAAGCGCATGGCCATTTCGTGAAGTAGGAAAGTATAATCCTCGCCGCGGGCAGCGGCGCGATCGCGGTGGGCTCTCACGCGCTTGCGATCGAAAATGGTATAGGGCTCGGGCATGCGTAACTTGGGGTTCGAGTTTATCGTGGACTATGGTATACAATATTTTATTCATGAATGGCTAATCCTTCAGTGTCATGCTTACCACCGTCGTTAATTTTTTGTTTCCGCCGCAATGCCTGATTTGCAGTGGCCATGTGGCCGCTACCGGCACGCTGTGCCTTGCGTGCTGGCAGCAGGTGCAGTTTATTGCCGATCCTTATTGCGAATGCTGTGGGCATCCGTTCGATTTTGTGATCGGCAAAGGGGCGCTGTGCGGCGAGTGTTTGCGCGAGCGGCCGGTGTATGGCCGGGCGCGGGCGGTGTTTCGTTATAACGAACATAGCCGCGCGCTGGTGCTCAAACTCAAATATGCCGACCAAACGCACCTGGCGGCGGTGTATGGCACGTGGCTCGCGAATTTCGGCCGGGAGCTGGTGCAGGTGAGCGATGTCATTATTCCGGTGCCTATGCATTACTGGCGGTTCATTGGTAGGCGGTATAATCAGGCGGTGCTGCTGGCCGTGGCGCTTAAAAAACATTCTGGGCTCACGATGCTGCCCGATGGGTTGAAGCGTATTCGGCCGACGCAGCCGCAACCGGGGCTTACGCGTAAACAGCGCCGGGAGAATGTCAAAGGTGCGTTTGCGGTGCCTAAGCGCAACGCAAGTGCTATTAAAGGTAAAACAGTGTTGCTGATCGATGATGTGATTACGACGTCGGCAACTATTTCTCAATGTGCGCAGACATTGTTGGATGCGGGAGCATTGCAGGTGAATGTGCTGACGCTTGCGAAAAAGGCGGCTTAGGTCACATTTGGGTACGGTTTGGAGCCGTTTGGAGACGGTTTGCGCCTGTTTTGAAACGGTTTGGGAACGGTTCGTTCGCGTTTGGTGACGGTTGGGAACCGTTTTTTGGGTAGTGCTATGATGCATTATCAACGGGTTGACTGGTTTTGACCCTGTTTTTTCGCCGTTTCGTGTGACGCGGTGTGACATTTTTCATTCCTTTCACTTGTAAAATAAGATGAAAAATACTGGCCCGGAAGACTGATTATGTCATTTGGTCAAGATTTTTTTGGATTGGTGGTTCCGGCTGCCAGGGTTTATCGCGGATGAGAACGGCATGAGCGACGTGCAAGAGTTTGTTGATGCAGGCGATATTGACCTCGCGGCGTGATTTGCCGCGTGCCAGCAGACGGTGGGCATAGGTTTTCATCCAAGGGTTATGGACGATACTGCCGTGGGCCATCATGTAGCATTTGGAGCGGATTCTGGCTCTGCCGCCGGTGATGCGGGCTTTGGTAGTTTTGGTTCCGCTGTGTAGCGGGTGCGGTGCGACGCCCACTAAGGAAGCCAGTTTTTTGGGCGGCAGGAAGGCAACCTCCGGCAGTTCGGCGAGGATGAGCATGGCGGAGAGTTTGCCGATGCCGGGGATGGATTCGAGCAACTCGTGTTGACGCATGAGGCCGGCATCCTGACGGAAGATGGATTCCATCTCGCGCTCGATGCGGGTGCTTTCCTGCGTGCAGAAAGCGATCTGCCGCTCGATACTTTGCCGGATGACGGGCACGATGGCGCGGACCAGCTGCTTCTTGCTGTTGGTGATAGCGATGACGATCTGCTCACGCCGCGCCGCCAGATCGCGCAATATTCTTTGCTGCGGGGTGGTCACATGCGTCTGCCGCAAAGGAACGGTCGCCGCAAACTCAGCGATGAGCAGCGCATCAATGCGATCGGTCTTGGCCTGCCTGGCCACGACTTGCCGCCAGTTGGAGATGCGCCGCGGATTAAGGACGTGCACGGCATACCCTGCCGCCTGGAATCGGCTTGCCGCCAGGCGCTCCATACCGCCGGTGGCTTCCATGGCCACGGCGGAAATGGTAAGTCTTTGTAATCGCTTCAGGCAATCATCAAGACCCGCCTCATTGTTAGGTACGCGAAAGTGAATATTCTGCGGATGCAGGGCGATATCGAGATGCGCCGATGCCACATCGACACCGACAAAAGAAGGTGATAAATTACTCATGTTCATTCTCCGGCCTTGTTATATGGGACTACAACTCCCGACTGATCATCTGGAGCATCGAACGTGGAAGGGCACTATTCTTGAGACGGTGCTCAAAAAGGGAGGGCTAGCCCTCCCTTTTTGCCACCAGGGGGAATCATAGCGCCCGCTTCCACACCCACTTTAGCCGATCAAACTAACGGGGCATCCTTATACAAGGGGTAATTTACACTGTCATCCCGAGCGTAGCCGAGGGATCTTTGGTCCAGCAAAGTAAGATCCCTCGGCTACGCTCGGGATGACAAAGGTTATAAATCCAGCCCAATCAGGGGATCGGTGATTTCCATAACGCTTTTGCGATTCAGCGTGTTTGCTTGCGCGGCAACATCGCTGACAATGTGGCGCAAGGCTTCAAAATCCGGCAGGTCTTTCTTGAGGAAGACGATATAATAATAATGGTCGTTAAACGGCACGAAGGATACTCTTTGGTAGAGATGGCTGGATTTTACGTACGTATAGGCGACGTCCTGGTGGTAATCGGTGACGATTTGCGATTCCCAGTTTTCATCTCCTGCCGCGCCGTTTCGGATTGCTGTTAACATCATGACATCGGGCGAGATGGACTGCATATAGCCAAGGCTGTTTCCCTGATGTGCGATGGTAGCGTTGGCCAGGCCGAACGCGTCATAAGTTTTCCATCCTGAGTAATAAGGAAGCGCGCCGACATCGGTCGACATGAGCGTGTAATGCTTGTCTTGGAAGGTGGAGAACTTTTCGCCCAGCGCCCTGTTGGTATAATAGTTTTTGGGGCCGTAGATCATTTTGCCGGTGATGGTGTCGGTGTCGCAATCGATCATGATTATGATTAATGCCAGCGCGGCGCATACTTTGTAAAAATCCTGCTTTGAAAAAGATTGCACGTAATAAGCGGAGGCCAAAATAGCGGGTACAAATAATTGAAACGCAAAGCGGTCGGCGTAATTCATCCAGGAGGCACTGGGCAGGTAGGCGAGCGCGTACGTGATAAGGGCGGTAAGGCCGATGAATCTGAAATCGCGCTGTTTGATCCACATCATCAGCGAACAGATAGTACCTAAATAAAAAATGGAGAGGGCTAATTTTACCAGAATACTGCTAAAGGTGATTTGCTGCATTTGCTTGGCATAAAACGTGTTGGGCAGGAGGTAGCCGAAATACCAGTAGCGCCAACTGAAATAGGCAATGCCAAGCGTAATGATACCAGCGAGGAATGCAGGGCGCTCGATATGGGAATGTCTGCGCCAGAGATAATAGGCAAAGGCGAACACCGACAATAAGCCGCCGTCCGGGCGGGTGAGCGGTAATAATAGCAGCAGGCAATAAAAGCGCCGCACGTCGCTACGATTTTCGGCCAGCCATGCAAATAGTTCCATGCACAACACCATAAATAGCGGCGTTTCCAGGCATGAGTAGGTGTGGATATAGGTGTAGCTATTGGCGAGCAGAAAGAGCGTAAATACAAAACGCGTATGGGGGTCAGTACACAGGGAACGCACACGCCACACTAAGCGCGCAAGGCACGATACGCCGATGATTTTAAAAAACAGTATGGGCGAAATACCGAGCCATAGCGGCACGATGGCTAGAAACGTATAAAGCCCGCTGGTATAGGCCTCAACATAATCATGATCGGGATTCCAGTTCCATATGCCGTGATGGATGAGGTTATAGCCGTAGCGAAACGATATGTAGGCATCATCAACGGTGAAGGAGAGAAATAGGATGGAAAATACGGCGTATAAAGCGATCCACAACGCCCATTCGTATCGTAGGTATGTGGATGTCGTCACCATCAGCTCCTATCAGATATTGAAATACTTCGCCTGTGGATGATGCACGACAATGGCCGAGGTGGATTGCTCGGGGTGGAGTTGAAATTCTTCGGAGAGTTCGATGCCGATGCGCTCGGCGCCTAAGAGCGTTAGTAATTGTTTCTGGTCTTCCAGGCGCGGCACGGCGGGATAGCCGAAGGAATAGCGCGAACCGCGATAGCCTTGCTTCAGGAGTTTTTTGATATCGCGGTCGTCTTCAAAGCCAAAACCGAGTTCGGAGCGGATGCGTTTGTGGATGTATTCGGCGAGCGCTTCGGCGATTTCTACGCCGAGGCCGTGCAGGTAGAGGTAATCCTGGTAGCGGTCTTTGGCGAACCATTCGCGGGCGACATCGGCGACTTTTTGCCCGGCAGTGACGACTTGCATGGCCAGTACATCGCGTTCACTGGCGTCGATATCGCGGAAGAAATCGGCGACGCAAATGCCGCCGTCCTTGTCCTGGCGTGGGAGCGAGAAGCGGCCGATTTCTTTTTTGCCGGATTCGTCGAAAAGGACGATGTCGTTATTGTGTGAGGCGCATTTGAAGTAGCCGTAGGCGGCTTTGGGCTGCAAAATAGCGTCGTGGGCGCATTCTTCGAGCAGGCGTTTGAGGATAGGTTTCACGTCGGTGTCTACCCATTTCCAATATTCGTCGAGGGTTTTTCCGGCTTTTTTGAAACCCCAATGGAAGGTGAATAGCATCTGTTCGTTGAGGTACGGGATCAGGGCTTTTACGGGAACGTTGTCGATAATTTTTGCGCCCCAGAAGGGCGGTGTGGGGACTTCGACCTGGCTTGCCAGTTCCTGGCGTTTGAGTTTGATGGCTTCCAGTTCCAGCGGGCGCATTTCTTTGCCGATCAGTTCAGCGCCGGCGACTTCGTTTTGCGACCAGCGTTGTTTGGCTTTAGCGTTAGAGGGACGGTTGTGTTTGCGTTTTTTGATCTCTTCAAGATGCGTGTCAAACGTACCCTCGGCAAGTTTGTTCATGAGGTCGAGGCCATCGAATGCATCCTGCGCGTAGGCCACACGTCCGGAGCCGTAGGATTCAACACAATCTTCTTCGACGTAGGCGCGCGTAAGCGCCGCGCCGCCGAGGAGCACGGGCAAATTGTAGCCAAGTTGCGTGAGTTCCTGTAGGTTTTCGCGCATGACGACGGTCGATTTTACAAGCAGGCCGGAAAGGCCCACCGCGTCGGGTTTGTGTTCGGCGATGGCGGTGATGATGTTGGAAATGGGTTGTTTGATGCCGAGGTTATAGACTTTGTAGCCGTTGTTGGTGAGGATGATGTCGACCAGGTTTTTGCCGATGTCGTGCACGTCGCCTTTGACGGTGGCAAGAACAATGACACCTTTTTCCTGGCCTTCGATTTTTTCCATGAATTGCTCGAGATAGGCCACGGATTTTTTCATGGTTTCGGCGGATTGCAGTACGAATGGTAATTGCATTTTTCCCGAGCCGAAAAGTTCGCCGACCACCTTCATGCCTGAAAGCAGAATGTCGTTGATGATGAAAAGTGGCGGATGGGTTTTGAGGGCTTCGGCCAAATCATCTTCGAGGCCTTTTTTATCGCCGTCGACGATGCGGTCTTTGAGGATTTCCTCAATGGTGTCGGCGCGTTTCTTTTTTACCGATGCTTCACCCTTGCGGCCTTCGAAAAGGGCAATGTAATATTGCAGCGGATCGTATGGATCGTCCTCGGTGCCGGCGGGTTTTTTGGGGATATTGCTCATAGGGGGCTTATAGCCGATACGTGAGGTGAGCGCTACAGGGTTTTAAGGCGTTCGACGAGGCCGGCATCGGCCTCGATCATCGGCAGTGTGTGCATGTTAGCAGCGGCCATCCAGCAGATGGCCATGTGTTCGAGCGCCTTAGGTTCGCCCTGCCAGTGGCGGCAGAGATAGACGGGCATCAGCAGGTGAAAGCCGAATTCGGCGACATAGTCATGCGATAAGAACCAGTAAGGCTCCAATTTTTTAGGATCGACGACGATGCCTAGCTCCTCATGCAGCTCACGGCAGAGCGCCGCTTCGGGCGATTCGTTGTCTTCAATTTTACCGCCGGGGAATTCCCATTTACCTGCAAGGCGTTTGCCCTCTGGGCGCTGCGCCAGCAATACTTCGTTGGCGTCATTGACCAATGCAGCTGCGACCACGAGAAGGATTTTGAGTTTTGAGTTTTGGGTCATCACGGGCGCTCCTTTGCGGACAGTACCCGTATGTTATTATCTACGACCACCCCGTTGTCCAGACGACATTGATTTATATTTAAGCCGTTTCGGAGATATAGCTGATGGTGGCGCACCTTGCTCCATGGAAGCTTGATTGGAGTCAATCTTATCGACGGTCAATCCTTCATCGGCAGCGCGTTCTTCCAGTTCAGAAATTTGTTTTTTGTAGTTAACATCTAATCTATCATAAAGCTCTTCTGTGACTGAAGAATCCATTGTGATATAGGTTTTCCCGGCCCCCGATAGCCCCATAGCATGCGTGTGATTTGTACCCACGGGAATTCCTGTAAATCCTTCAAATTCTGAATACTTTCTTTGTTGATCTGCCGGATGTTCAATCAGGATGCATTCATGCCCCGGCATAAACCACGGCAAGCGAGCAGGATCATTTTCTACAACATTTATTATATGCCCTTTACATCCATCAGACGTACGCAACAATTGCCTAAACCATCTTTGTGCTGTCTCTAAACTATTTTGGGGCACAATATTGACTAGCGTTGCCTGTCTTCCTGAGCGTAGCAGGTTCCTTTCTATCTCACGATATGGCGTCATCGAAGATTCAGATTCAGCAGAAATCCGCCATATCCGATCACCGTCCTGCACATGTGCAAGCACCTCGTCCAAACTGTTGATACCAGCACCATTTACCGTCACTAAATGGCGATTTTTACCTGCGATTACATCTTGAACAAGGGAACAAAAATCACGGTAAGTACTGGGTTTCATACCGCCAAAGCCCTTATCCCAACGATCATAAGTGAGAGGCTCTATATCAAGATTAACATACGTATCCCTGCGATCATACCCAGCTTCTTTTAAGAGCCTCAAAACCTCTTTAAGATTCTTTGAAAACTCCGATTCCTCCTCTTTTTCCTCTGCTGTTTCAAATGGTTTAGGTGATGCGGACTTTTTTGTGGTTTTGGAGTTATCATCCCACGCCTTCTGAAATTCCTCAAATGCTGCTTGTAATTCCGTAGTATCCTGTTTCATTTTCTAGCCTTAATAGATAACAATGAAAGTGCGCCTATCATATCCGAGTTGGTGCTATTCATCAATAAAAAGTTAATACTTATAAAGTTTTGTTAAGGCCATTGTTATTAAAAAGTTTTTCGCTTCATTTTGCCAATCCTAATTTTAACGCCGCTTGATGCAAGCGCTTATCACGCGTCCATAAACGCGCTGCGCTCAAACGCGTTGAGGCGAGCAGATGCGCATCGATATAGCCGATACCGAGTCCAAATAGTTTATAGCGCTCGATAAAGCCAAAGACCTCTTCATCACTGGCAATAATGGCTTGCGGAAGATTCTGCAAATAATGCAATAGCACCTCACGCTTGCGCAAGTTTCCCAACGCCAGTTCGCCAATTACGAAGGGATGCGCTAACACTTGTTCGGTATTCAGCAATGCCTCAAGCACCGTATCGCCGCGACGCAAATGATCGACCCAAACCGAGCTATCGACGAGGATCATGCCTTCTTGGGTCTACGCCGGGGCGTGAGCGTTAATTTGGGTTCGCTTCCACCCAAAGAGGCCAACCTGCGCGCGCTCTCCCGCTCAATGAGCGCCTTAAGCGCCTCACGCACAATTAGCGTTTTTTCCTTGAGGCCGGTATAGGCCATCGCCTTTGCGATAAGATCGTCATCCAGTGCAAGAGTGGTTCGCATATTTATCTCCTTTATATGCACATATGTTAGCATCATCTGATGCTAATTTCAATGCCTAAGTCCGATAACTTCCGTTAATATCGATATAGCGATGCGTGAGGTCGCACGTCCAGACGCGCGCTTTGCCTTGGGCGATGCCGACATCGACGTCGATGACGATGTCGCGGCCTTTCATGTGGGATTCGATCTGGGATTCGCGGTAGTTGGGGTCGGCCATGCCGTGGCTGGCGACGACAACACCGCCGATTGTGATCATGAGTTTATCGCGGTCGGCAGCTTCGCCGGCTTTGCCGACGGCCATGACGATGCGACCCCAATTGGCGTCGCTCGCGGCGAGTGCGGTTTTGACGAGCGGGGAATTGGCGATGCTCATGGCGATTTTGCGGGCGGCTGGGTCGGATGCGGCGCCGGTGACGGTGATGGTCACGAGTTTTTCTGCCCCCTCGCCATCTTTGACGACGTGCAGTGCCAAC
>Ga0206860_10067_pt1 | contig 26979 bp, 27 predicted proteins | sample Alteio_BWOrgCont_44_FD_152624 | JGI IMG/M metagenome (GOLD analysis project Ga0206860, IMG submission 152624) | Enriched cells from forest soil in Barre Woods Harvard Forest LTER site, Petersham, Massachusetts, United States -... | ecosystem: Environmental > Terrestrial > Soil > Temperate forest >...
AACTGTTCTCGCAAAAGTTTTTTGGCGACGGCGCCGGCGGCGACGCGTCCGATGGTTTCGCGGGCGCTGGTGCGGCCGCCGCCCTGCCAGTTGCGAATGCCGAACTTGGCCTGGTAGGTGTAATCGGCATGGGAAGGCCGGAACTTTGTGGCCATCTCGCTGTAAGCCTCGGGACGGGCGTCTTCATTTCTGACCCACATGGAAATGGGTGTGCCGAGGGTTTTGCCCTCAAATGTGCCGGAAAGAATTTCCACCCGGTCCGCTTCCTTGCGCGGCGAAACGATGGCCGATTGCCCGGGCCGGCGGCGGTCCAGATCGGGCTGAATATCGGCTTCGACCAGGCCAAGGCGCGGCGGACAACCGTCAATAACGACCCCGACGCCGCCCCCGTGAGATTCCCCCCAGGTGGTGATGCGAAACAACTGTCCGAACGAATTTCCCATTGGGCAAATTTAAAGTTCAGGCAGCAAAGTTCAAAGCCCAAAGTGCAACGCATTTATCAGGGGACAATGCGCGGCGGCACCGGATTTTTGGGGTGGGCGGACAGGATTTGCGCACTGGTTATGCCCGACCACAATAGGGAGGCGGCGAAAAAGCCCAAGCCCGCCAGTGGCCATCGTATTTCATGCCAAATGGTAATCAAGTTGGCAAAGGGGTCGCCAGTGGAATCATTTATGCGCGTCCAATTTTCCAGCATCCATTGCAGCAGATGAATGCCAGTGATTATGCTGATGATGAATCCGACCGCCGCCAGGGCCAATTGATAATAGCCAACCGGTTTTCCCGCCGCCAACGAACCTGAACCGGGCAAGGCCAGGTTGGCCGTCATACAGGCCAAAGCTTCCGAGCGATTGGCGGGACCTTTGTTGGCGAGGACAAACTTCACAAATGACGCCAGTGATGAAACCAAATCCCATGTTCCCATGGCAGCCCGAGAAAACTCAACGGCAGAAAAATGCGCCACGACAAACCCACAATCGAGAGAATCAAACCCGCCATGGCCATGCCTTTGCCGCCTTGTTGCGGATGGGTTTCAAGGCGGCTTATGGCCATGAGCGAAAAAATGATACCCAAAATCGAAAAAAGGCCGAAACAACAGCAGACATTGGACAATATGCCGCAGGTCAGACCCGCCACTGCCAAGTCGTTATTTTGTTTGACTGCCGGGGGAGGCATCGTGACCACGGGCGGCATCGCAATCGCCGGCGGAACGGCGAACTCTGGCGCGGATGATAATGGCTTCCATTCGTTGCTCCCTTCCGCCAGGAGCAACGTCGCATTGTTGACCCGGCCTTCCGCCTGCCATTGCCGAATTTGAGCGACGGACACAGGGCCATAAATCTTTTGGTCGCTGCCAAGGACTTTATACATATCGTTGTCAGACGTGAAATGGAACGTTTCGCAAAACCCCAAAAATAATCAGGCCCGCCACCAAGGCCCATCCGAAAATCGGCCGTGTCACGACGCCGGGCAGCATCCTGCCTGTCGTGAGCCAGATCAATTCCCGTGTCCCCAACCAAAGCCCGACCGGCATAAGCGCCACCACAAAAGGATTCAACCCCCAAGCCGCCGTTAAGTTGCCGTGGGTCAATTGATGCAACGCCCGCAATGTTCCACAACCGGGGCACAACAACCCTGTTGTCCGGTAAAGCGCACATTGGGGATAAAATCCGTGGGTCGCGGGATCAAAAAGAAACAAAGTTACCATCGCCGCCGCCGCCGCCGCCAAACCCGCCATAGCCAGACAAAAGCCCCGGGGCGACGCTGCCAATGGTCCTTTCATAATTTTAGTGGGGAAAGGAGTTCTGGAAAGTCTTCATAAAATCGGGGTTGGATAAAACAACCAACCAGCAAATAACCGCCATAATAAGGGAAAGGATTCCCATGACTATGCCAGCGATGGCAAATCCCGATCCGGTCTGTTGTGGATTTTTTTTTATTTGCGAGAGAGCAATGCAGCCAAGCACGATGCTGACCACGGAAATAATCCCAAGCCCCCAACAACAAGGAATCAGCGAAAGAATTCCCATGACCATCGACCAGACCGCCAACTGGTTTGACTTCGACGCGGCAGGAGCCATTGCCACCGGCGCGGGCGTCATGGGCGGCGGCGGTGGCGCGGCGACGGGTAATGCCGCCGCGAATTCGGGCAGTTCTGACACACTTTTCCAAGCTGCGGAACCTTCTATCTGGACCTTGGTATGGGCATTGATGCGTCCCTCGGAAATCCATTGGCGAAACTGGTCGGCGGTGATCGGCCCATACTCTTTCTGGTCCGCTCCGATAATCTTATACATGGCGTGAAGATGCCCGCATCCGCGCCGCCTCGTCAAGCCCGCTAAGATGCTGCGATCAATTCTTTCAGTTTGTTCCCAGCCTTCCCCGAATCGATTACTTTTGCCGCCATGTCCCATCCTTCATTCAACGAAGGGCATTTTTCCGCGACGAACATGGCGGCGGCGCTGTTTAACAAAACCATGTCCCGCTTGGGCCCGCGTTCTTCACCGTGTAATATGCGGCGCACAATTTCTGCATTGGCCAGACGGTCTCCCCCGGCCAAATCAGCCAGCGTCGCGAGTTGAATGGAGAACTCTTTCGGTGAGATGGATCTAAGGCCGCTCATGTCTGGTAAAAATTCCACAACGTGATTAGTTCCTAGCGTCGAAAATTCATCCAAACTTCGCATGCCGCCCCCGTCAGGAACCGACCCGCAAACCACCATCCCGCGCCGCACTCCCAGATCTTGCAACACCGTCGCAACGGGGATGCAGAGATCCTGCCGCGGCACACCGACAAGCTGGAGGGTGGGCCGTGCCGGATTCAACAACGGCCCGAGGAAATTGAAGATGGTCCTTTCCCCCCGTTCGCTGCACAAACGCCGCGCCGGCGAGATTTGTTTGAAGGCGGGATGATAGTTCGGCGCAAAGAAAAAGGCGAAGTGATGGTCGCGCAGCGAAGCCGCCGCCTGCTCCGGAGTCAAATCTATTTTTATGCCGAGCGCCTCCAGCACGTCCGCGCTGCCCGCCTGCGATGTCACTGCGCGATTGCCGTGCTTGGCCACGCTCACTCCCGCCGCGGCCATGACCAGCGCCACGGTGGTCGAGATATTGAACGTATTCAAGCGGTCACCGCCCGTGCCGCACACATCGAGAATGGGTCGCGCACGCGTTTCCGCGTCCAGTGGCGGAATGACGGCCATGGCCTGCAAGGCGCGCGCAAAGGCGGCGATCTCCTCCGTCGTCTCGCCTTTCCGGGCCAGCGCGGCGAGGAAATCGGCTTTGACTTCCACCGCCTCCTTTTCGCCGGTCAATTCCCGCACAGCCTCGAAGACCTGCTCGTCCGTCAAAGCCTTCCCCTCGGCCACTTGTTTGGTCCACGTGATTAGCACGATGTAAAGTGTAGAAAGACGGGCCGAGGTTTGCTAGCGTTCAGTTTTCGGCCCAATGGATACTGAAGTCATTGCAACAAATAACGCGTCGCTGTTTGCCACGGCGGTGGCGCGCGCGTCCGCATTGCTCCGGAACGGACAGTTGGTCGCCTTACCGACCGAAACAGTTTATGGCTTGGCCGCCAATGCCTGGAATGCCGATGCTGTCCGGCGCATTTTTCAAGTCAAGGGGCGGCCGCCGCAGAATCCCATCATCGTCCATGTCGCCAGCTTGGAATTAGCGCGCCGATGCGTCTCTGATTGGCCGCCGCTGGCCGCCAAACTGGCTGCGGCGTTTTGGCCAGGACCGTTGACCATGGTCCTGCCGCGCTCGCCGGAGATTCCCGATGTTGTCACGGCCGGCGGACGCACGGTCGGGGTACGATGGCCGAGCCACCCTTTCATACAGGCGGTGATTCGCGCCTGCGACTTTCCTTTGGCCGCCCCAAGCGCCAACCGCTCCAATCAAATTTCCCCCACCAACGCCGACCACGTCCGCAAGGATTTGGACGGTCGCATTCCGCTCATCGTCGATGGCGGGCAATCGCAAGTGGGCATCGAATCGACCGTGCTCGACCTGTCGTGCTCGCCGCCGCGCCTGTTACGCCCCGGGATGATCCACGCCGAATCTTTGCTCGCCGTCGTGGGCGGAGGCTTTTTGCAAACAGCCGCTCCAGACCATTCCGGCGGTGCTGAAACGCTTTTGCGGAGCCCGGGCTTGTTGCCAAAACATTATTCCCCTAAAGCCACATTGGTTCTCCTGCAATGGCGCGATGAAGACGATTTGGCCAGGCAAATTGCAACTTACCCGAATAAACTCGACAGAGTCCATGTCATCGCACACAGCATCATTCCCCTGCGACAGAATTTTGGGCGGGTGTCCGTCATGCCCCACGATGCCGAAGCATTCGCCCGCGCCCTCTACGCCGAGCTGCACCAGTGCGACGAGACTGGCGCGGAGTTAATCATCGTTGAAACCCCGCCTTCCGGCGAAGAATGGCGCGCCATTACCGACCGGCTGACCCGCGCAGCCAGGTGACGCACAAGGAGCCGGCGGTCACGACGGGCGTTTCAGTATTTTTTCAAACATTTCGGTAGGCTCGATCTCGATCCGTCCGGGGTCCGCAACGCCGGGTTTGGCCGGTTCGGCGCTGACGGCGTGTGGTCTGGCCTTGGGCAGGATTTGTGGAAGCGGCCTTGGGCTCGTGCTCGTCTCCTCTTCCTCCGCCATAACTTCGCGGGCAGCTACATGGAAATTGGGTCGTTTGTCGAGCCACGCGCGATAACGCTGGTAACTCCACATGCCATATTCGGCGCCGGTTTCGATTGACGAGATGATTTTGAAAAAATCGCGGTTGCGAATGAAATTTTTGACGGCCATGTTGGCCATGAGGACTTCGCATTCCGGCACGCAAATATTCAAATTGGGCCGGAACTGCAGCTTTTGCGAAACAACCCCGATCAGACAATCGGCCATTTGCGCGGCAATGTTGGTTTGAATCTCGGATGGAAAGGCATTGATGATCCGCTGCAGGGCTTCGGCGCAATTGGCCGAATGGACCGTGGCCAAAACCAGATGACCGGTTTCAGCGGCGTTCATGGTCAGGCGCATCGTTTCCGGTTCGCGCAATTCGCCCACCACCAACACATCGGGATCTTCGCGCAAACTGTCCAGCAACGCCTGCTCAAAACTGGGCGTGTCCCGGCCCACCTCGCGCTGGCGGATGAAGGCGCGCTTGGGCCGGAAGGTGAATTCGATCGGACTTTCAATCGTGACGATGTGCCGGGCATCGGTCAGGTTGATCGTTTGGATCAAGGCCGCCAGGGTGGTCGATTTTCCGCTACCGGTGGCCCCGCTGATCAAGATCAGCCCATGGGGATGCTCCACCAATTGCTTGAGGTCTGGATGCAGATTCAACCCCTCAATGGTCGGCTGAAAGGCGGGCAGAAGGCGAATGGCGAAACCAACTCCGCGCGACGTTTGCAGAATGTTGATGCGGCAGCGCAATCCTTCGATGCTTCTGGAAAGATCAAAGGAACGACGCTCCAGAAACTCGGGCCAATGATCTGCGCCGATCATCTCTCGCGCCCATTCCAACACGAGCTGCGGCGGAAGCGGCTCGCCCACAGAACGCAGGTTGCCCCGCACCCGCAGGACTGCGCACAACCCGGGTTCCAAGTGAAGGTCGCTAGCGACCTCTTCCTTGGCTAAAGCAATTAGTTCCCGCAAGTTCACGGCTTCTGGCGCGCGCCCGTTTGGCGGGCGAAATTTTCAAGCTCGTTGCAGCAGGCGGTTGGCGTCAATCAAGAGTGATCTTGGTCAACGTAATCATCTTCTTGCCATCCTTCTCCTCGACCGTGCCGACGGCTGTGACCTTGGCCGGGGCCTGGCAGACGTTCTTGTGAAACGCCTTGGCCACGTCGTTGTTCACGGCATAATAAATGACATCCTTGCCATCCACCTTGACGCGAATGGCGGTCTGGCACTTGTCGGTTTCGTGCAATTCACACTTGGCGCAAACGGCTTCACCTTTGATGGTTTGCTCATCCGCAAAAACGGAAGTGACGAAACAAGCCAGGAAGGCAGTGGCAACAATGGCTGCAATTATTTTTTTCATAATAAGTTAAACTCCATCGGCGCCAGTTAGTTCCGGCACCTTATCTATGCCCGATAAGGCACAGCATCAACATGATGCGAAAGGGCTTTTGTGTCAATCTCAATTCCGGGTCCCCGCCCAGCCAAACCGAGCCAATGATCGTTGACGTGCGCTTGAACATCTCAGGTTTTCCTTTGCCGGTTGAAGGGTGGATTCTGCCCTCCAAGCTCTTTCTCGCGTTTCCGCGCAGTCGCTCAATCCGTTCGAAAGCGCCTTCATCGCCTTTGAGGAAAGCTGAACTGTATTTCCTGACAAGGTCCGCCAAGCGTTGAATCTCGATCTCCAAACTGGCCTCAGTGGAAGGAAAGGGAGATTGGTATTTCTCTGCCGGTTGCCAGTCCGTAGGCAACATCATCTCAGTCATCCCGACTGCGGGAATTTTCCGGGGATCATCGCTAAGATTTCTGACTCGCAAGTCGAGTTCGTGCCGTCCGTTCACATCGTAATAAACCAGCACCTGCACCTTGTTGGACTCGTAAATTGCAAATGGGGGCTTTGCCGTTTTGGACGTAAAGCCAAACTCCGTTTCGAGGAAACGGAAGTGGCGGGTAGTCGCTTCAACAAATTTTTCCCACATACTAGCAGGGGTCAAGCAGGGGTCAGTTAATGGTATTGTCATATTTTTACCGAATTTTGCCCTGGCGATATAACAGCCATGTCAGATATCCGCGGCTGCCCATCACCAGACGCGCCGCAATCCAGGCCAGCGGCATCGTCGTCTCTGCGCGCAGCTCGGCCGCTAATTTCACTTTCTTCGGATCGCCTTTGCGCCGGACCGCCAAATCTTTTTCCGTCCATCCCATCGCCTTCAACCTCCGGGACACCAATCGCTCCGCTCGAACTTCCACCGCTTCCTGCACCATTTCCCCGTAATGGCTCGTCCCGGGTTCCTTGGACACTTGTTCCAGCAATTCGCGCCGAAATTCTTCGTCTCCCACGCACCAGCCTCGCTCCATTTGCCGGAACTCTTCCTTCTTGCTTTCGCTGCGCCGTCGCTCCACGCCTTCCGCAAACACGCGCCGACCAGCCGGATTGTCTTTGGGAATACGCCACTCGCCTAATAACCGGTCCACCCGCAACCAATCCGGACGTTGGCGAGGCATCCCCAAGTAAAACGGATAACTGCTCCAGCGAAAAGTTTCCAACGGTTGTTCCGGTTCGAGTTGCTTGGCCCGGACGGGATTGAGATGCACATAATCGCAAACGGTTTTGAGGTAGCCATTGCCACTGTCATCTACCACCAACGCCTTGTAGCGTCCGCTGAACAAATGTCCGAATTGTTTGTGCCGCCGATTAAAACGGCTGGTGTAGGTCCCCAATAGCCACTTCATACCCACCACCAACGTGGGTTGGGGCGTTTCGATAACAAGATGAAAATGATTGAACATCAAGCAATAGGCATGCACCTGCCAGAGCGCCTTCTGGCAGGCTTCGCCAAGCGTCTGCAAAAACTTTTCGTAATCCAGGTCATCCTTAAAAATGGCCTCGCGATGATCTCCGCGATTCATCACATGATAGACTGCTCCGGGATATTGGATTCTAAGCTTACGCGCCACGCACGGCAGAATGCCGAGGCAAAGGGTCAATGTCAAAAGTTATATTACAATACCATTAACTGACCCCTGTGAAGTGGCTATGGTGAATTGGCCAACCGCTGAAGTATTGCCAAACCTTGGAGCGCGTGCCCAACGCGGCGCGGAACGCGGCGCGGAATTTGCATTGAACCAATTCCGTTCCTTAACCATACTGGCCGGACCCATGGGAGCACAATGGAAACAAGCCGGGCGCGAAAGCAGCGCCCAGAAGAAAGGCCAGATGGTCGTCAAACTGGTGCGCGAAATCACCGTCGCGGCCAAACTCGGCGGGGCTGATCCTGACCTGAACCCGCGCCTGGCCGCCGCCGTTGAAAAGGCCAAAAAATCCTCCGTTTACAAGGAGACCATCGAACGTGCCATAAAAAAAGGCGCAGGGCTGACCGACGAAAAAGTTTCCTACGAAACAATCGTTTATGAAGGCTTCGCCCCGCATAAAGTACCGGTGGTCGTCGAGTGCCTGACGGACAATCGCAATCGCACCGCGCCGGAAATCCGCAATTTGTTCAAAGGCGGCTCGATGGGCACGCCCGGCAGTGTGGCGTTTTTCTTCAATCACCTGGGCGTGGTCGAGGCCACCCATCCGGACGCGCATCGCGACGCCGAAGCCGATGCCATTGAAGCAGGCGCACAAGAAGTTGAACCGCTCGAAGCAGCAGAGGTACCCGCCGGACAAAAGGGCGCGCGATTTTTAACGGGCATCAAAGACCTGGACGCAGTGGCCAAAGCGTTGAAGGCCGCGGGTTGGAATGTCATCGCCTCCGAAATGCGATACATCGCCAAGAATTTTACGGAAGTTCCCGAGGCGCATCGCCAGCAAGTCCTGGAATTTCTCAACGCGCTCGACGACCACGATGACGTGCATCACGTTTATGCGGCGATGAAGTAGCAGCCGGGCCGCGCGTTACGCGGTTTTGTGCCCCCAGCGCAACATGCGCTCGGTGACATCCCAACCCAGACAGGCGTCGGTGATGGAAACTCCATAACGCAGGCTGGCCGGATTTTCCTTGGGGAAAGGTTGCGTGCCTTCTTGCAGATAACTTTCCACCATCAACCCGATGAGCGAGCGCGTGCCGGCAGCGCGTTGCTCGATGACATTGCGCCAAACGTCCTCCTGTTTAGCCGATTGTTTGCCGGAGTTAGCGTGGCTGCAATCAACCATCAGCACCCGGGGCAAATTGTGCGCGGCCAGTTGTTTTTCCGCTTCGCGGATGCTTTCCGCGTCAAAATTTGTGCGCAAGCGTCCGCCTCGCAATACGACGTGCCCACTGGCATTTCCCGCCGTGCGCACAATGCTGGTGATTCCCTCCTGGTCGATCCCGATGAAACTATGCGGACGCATCGCCGCTCCCATGGCGTCGATGGCAATCTGCAAACTGCCGTCCGTGCCGTTCTTAAAACCGACGGGCATGGAGAGGCCGCTGGCCATTTCGCGATGGGTTTGGGACTCAGTGGTGCGCGCGCCGATCGCCGCCCAACTGATGAGATCTGAAATATACTGCGGAATGATCGGGTCCAGAAATTCCGTGGCGGCGGGCAGGCCCATGGCGGTGATGTCCAGGAGAAGACGGCGGGCTTTTTTGAGGCCGCCTTCGATGTCATATGAATTATCGAGGTGCGGATCGTTGATCAGCCCTTTCCAGCCAATGGTCGTGCGCGGTTTTTCAAAATAAACGCGCATGACAATTTCCAGGCGGTCGCCGAACTCCTGGCGCAGGGCGTTCAGTTTGCCGGCATAATCGAGCGCGCCAACGGGATCGTGAATGGAGCACGGACCAACCACGACGAGCAAGCGCGGATCTTTCTGGGCCAGAATGTCGTTGATGGCCTGGCGCCCGCGCACCACCGTGGCGTTGCACCCTTCCGTCATGGGCAATTCCGCCTTCAACGCGAGTGGCGTCAGGAGCCGGACAATTTCTTTTACACGTAAATCCTGTGTCGGAAACATCCCGCCAGTATAACAGCAACCCGGCCCAATAAAAGACAGAAGTCAAAAACACGGGTTACTATAGAAATGTCTTGCTAAAATTGAAACTGATCACTAGAGTACAACGCAATTCGTGAAAAAACTGCCTCTAGCATTGGCTTTTGTCGCGTTGTTGTGTGTGGGATGCGCCCACCCAACCTGGATTCCCTATGTGGGAGGCCAGCAAAAGTGGACCACCAGTCCTGGCGCATTTCTTGAGACAAACCAATCACTCCTGGTCTATTACGGAAATCCACCCGTGGACTACATTGTGCTCGGTCAAATCAGTCTCTGGTCCCAAAACGAAGTCAGCGGCACTCTCACCAGTGTGGCAAACGAAGCCAAAACGAGGGGAGCCGATGCAATCATCATCGGGCCGTCGGTCAGTTTCCCTGTTGGTGGCGTATTATTTCCCCAAGCCACGACGCCGCCGGGGTCCGTCCTCGGCACAGCGTTCGCGGGGCCAACGATGCAACATGATCTGACCGCCGTCGCCATCAAATGGAAAAACGCCACCGGCAACCCGGCATTCAATCTGCCAAAAACTCCGCCAAAACAAAACCCGGTCGCCCAGAATCATCATCCTGGGAAAATCAGCCAGAAGGCTAATGCGGAACCACGTAGTAAGGCCGCGGAATAACGTTGCCCGGAAAATTTGTTTCATCGCTGAGCAGCGCGGCCAGCGCCGGATTGGTCAGGATCCCGGAAACTGTCGCCGGCGCGCCATCCACCGTAATGGCTTCCTGGACCAGGCGAATGCCGTGGCTGTAATCCGCCCAGGTTTGCGCGTGTCCACTGTAAAGAGATTGAATGGGCGCGCCGTTGGTTTGCTGCCAGCCGTAAATCACCACAGGAGTGTGGCTTTTGTGAAAATTGGTCAGGAGCAGAGCTGAAATAACCACGTCCTTTTTGTGCCCCGCCACCAATGACCCCAATGGATGCGCCTCAAGACATGCCGACCGCTGCGTCCAAACGTTGCTATTGTGCTGATTGAAAATCGGCACGGTGATCATGGCCGGGCTGGCTGGAATCGGGGCGGGCGTCAGTTTGACTTGGGCTTGCGCCCAGATTTCCTTGACCATCTTGCGCGTGGGCAATGTGCAATCGAGCAGATTGGCGACGCGCTGCGCCAGCACAGGCGTCATCGGCTCCAGCAAATAATCGTTATCAGCGCCGACGCACATGTAATCCGGGGTCACGTAATAGCTCACCGTATGATTCGTCCCGTTGATGACCGCGTTGGTAGTGATCAACACCAGCTTTCGCATCCAGCTCGGCACGTTGCCGCCGGCAATCTGGGCATAAATCAAATTCTCCCGCTGGGTATCGGGCGGCGCGGGCAGCGGCGTGATGAGCTTGACGAAATCCTGCCCGCCCAAAGCGTTCGTCGCTCGCGGCGGCAGATTGAGCATCTGGGCCGCGGCTGAAAAGGCCACGCCCGCCAGTAAAGCAATCCGTCCAATTTTCGTGCGCATATAAATCCACAGTGCACCACTGCGACCGTGCGGCGCAATAGTCAAGTATGTGACAGACGGACTGATTCTGCTTGCAGCCAGCGTGGACGAGGCGGAAGATGCAGCCAGCTCAAGCAATACCGGGAAGGACAATTTAACTTATGAAATTAAGAATCCTGCTATGGAGTACTATTTCTGTTTTGGTTCTTGGCATCGCCGCTGGCGCCTATTGGTGGTTCTTCCGCCCGCAGATCATGCTATTGGATGACGGCTCCCAGCTGACCCTGCTCGGTGTCACCTACGGCAAGCACCACACCTGTCCGGTTACGAAAGTGGACGGACATAAAATCCTGCACATGGGGAAACTGAACACCACCAATGATTCGCTCTGCGTTTGGCTTGACCAGAAACATGACCAGAACAACTGGCCGAACTACCAATTGCTGGCCTTCGATGCCGACGACACCGCCTGCTCCGGAAGTCAAATGAGGACGCAAGGCGGCTTCAGCGGCAACAACCGCAAAGAGCAAGTTGTGGGCTTTGTGTTCGAGGCTTTTCCCCGGCATGGCAGCAAGATTTATATTCGTGCCCAGCAATGGAACCAGCACAACGGGCAACAGGATATAATTCCCACCAGCTTCGTCATCCGCAATCCAGCTCCCCGCAGCGGCTTTCCGAAATGGACGCCGGACACATTGCCCATCACTCAGGAGAACGACGATTTGAAAGTCACCCTCACCCGTTTCGAAATCGAAAAGAATACATTTAATCGAGGCGGCCCGGCAACGAAGTCCAATGATCCAATGAATAACGGCGTGCTCACCGCATTTCGCACTGAACAAAATGGCGCTGTCGTCACCAACTGGCAACCGGTCTCAATCGAGACTTCGGACGCCACGGGCAACCAAGCCAAAAACCGCGGTTGGAGCAACCGCAAGGAAGGTGATGAAGACGTCATGGTTTACCAATGGGGCTTGTGGCCCGACGAACCGGCTTGGAAGCTCAGGGTGGAGATGTCGCGCCAATCCGGTTTCACCGCGAACGAAACGTGGATGGTCCCGGACGTCCCGGTCAAACCAGGCGATATCAACAGCATGTGGAACCCCAATCAACGGGGCAAACCATTTACCGAAACAACCTTGGGCGAAAGCCACGTGAAAATATATCCCGCCATCCAATTGTCCTCGGAACAGGCACGAAATTATGGGGGATTCATGGAAGGGATCGTTCAGATTAGCGTGGACCCGCCGCCGGACGGCATGCGCATGGCGTTCATCAAAGTCACCGACGACCAAGGCCGTCCGATTGAATTTAACAACTGGGCCTCAGGCGGCGGTGATTTCCGTTTTTCACTGAAGAAACTTGCCGACGTCAAGACGATCAACATCACACTGGCCCTGCATCGGAGCCGTTACTTCGAATTCACCGTCAAACCGCCGAAGAAATGAAGCCGCCCTTTTCCAAAGCTCCATAGTCGGCCGCGCAAAAGGATCGCAATGAAAGCGCTTGTGCTAAAAGAATATCGGAAGTTTTCCTACGAAGACGTTCCCCTGCCCAAGTTCGGCCCGGAGGATGTCCTCGTGGCGGTGAAGGCGTGCGGCATTTGCGGCAGCGACGTTCACGGCATGGACGGCAGCACGGGCCGGCGGCGCCCGCCGATTATCATGGGCCACGAAGCCGCGGGAGTCATCGCGGAGGTCGGGGCCGGGGTCAAGGGCTGGACACGGGGGCAGCGGGTCACTTTTGATTCAACCATTTATTGCGGCGTTTGCGAATTCTGCCGGCGCGGTCAAGTCAATTTATGCAACCAGCGGCGCGTTCTCGGCGTGTCGTGCGAAGATTATTCCCAAAATGGCGCCTTTGCTGACTTCGTAGCCGTTCCGCAGCAAGTCCTCTATGGCCTGTCCGATGAACTCTCCTTCGAACACGCAGCCTTGGTGGAACCGTTCGCCATTGCCCTGCACGCCGTGCGTCGCGCTCCCGTCGCTCCCAACGATACCGCCGTAGTCATCGGCTGCGGGATGATCGGCCTGGCCCTCATCCAAACCCTTCGCGCCAGCGGATGCAAACAGATCATTGCGCTGGACGTGGCCCCGGAAAAACTGGCCCAGGCCCAAAAGCTAGGGGCTTCCCATGTGATCAATTCCACTGGCTCGCCGCTGCAGGAAATTTTGTCCCTCACCCACGGCCTGGGTGCGGATGTCGCTTTTGAAGCGGTGGGCATCAGCGCGACGGTGGACCTGGCCGTGCGCTGCGTGCGCAAAGGCGGCTGCGTGGCCCTGGTGGGCAACGTCGCGCCAAAAGTCGAACTGCCCCTGCAACTGGCCGTCACCCGCGAACTTTCACTGCTGGGTTCCTGCGCCTCCGCCGGCGAATATCCCGCGTGCCTGGAAATGCTGGCGCGCGGCGCAATCAGCGCGGCCCCCCTGCTCAGTGCCGTGGCCCCGCTCCAGGCGGGCGCGGCCTGGTTTGACCGCCTTTACGCGAAAGAACCGGGCCTGCTGAAAGTCGTCTTGACTCCATGAAACAAATATTTCAATGAACGATCCCCTTTTTGACCTGACCGGGAAAGTCGCCATCGTCACCGGGACCAGCCGCGGCCTCGGCCAGTATTACGCCCGCGCCCTGGCCAAAGCCGGGGCCAATCTCGTCCTCACCAGCCGGAACATTGAGACCTTGAAACCGTTGCAGGAGGAAATCCAAGCCATGGGCCGCACCGCCCTGGCCCTGGCGCTGGACGTGCGCGATCATCACAGCATCAAAAGAATGGCCGACACCGTCATGGGCCACCACAACCGGATCGACATTCTTGTCAATAATGCCGGCTGCAACGTGCGCAAGCCCGCCCTGGATATTTCCTGGGACGACTGGAACCAGGTGCTCGACACCAACCTGCGCGGCACCTTTTTCGTCTCGCAAGCCGTGGCGCGCCACATGGTTCCCCGGAAATACGGGCGCATCATCAACATCGGCTCCGTGACCTGCGTGGCCGGTTACGCCGGGCTGGCTCCCTACGGCGCCAGCCGCGGCGGCGTCAAACAACTCACCATGAGCCTGGCCGACGATTGGGGCGTCCACGGCATCACCGTCAACTGCCTCGCGCCCGGCTGGTTCAAAACCGCCCAAAACGCGGTGATGTATGAAGACCAGGAATGGGTGGATTACCTGTGCGACCGCATCCCCCTCAAGCGCCCCGGCCAGCCAAGTGATTTGGACGGGGCCATCGTTTTTCTGGCCTCCGACGCCAGCGCGTATATGACCGCGCAAACCCTGCTCATCGATGGCGGCATCTCCGGCGGCGCAACCCGAGCGCTGCCGAAAAAGAATGACTAATATGTTCCAATCACGGCAAGGTTGGCTTGAGCGATTCATGGATTGAGTGCCGGTTTACCTCGGTCATGGGCGCATTTATGATTTGTGTCACCTGATTGGTTTTGGAGTCCACAAGCGTCAGGTTGACCGTATGTTCCACAGTTATCGGATGACCCATATCGGACAGGACAACCACCAAATCCTCGGCAATCCTTTTTTGCCACGAATCTTTGTATTGCCGGCGGCAGAAGTCGAGCATCTCCAGAGTGGAAATACCGTTAATCGCTGCGAGTTGATACTCGGCCCCGTCATAGGTCACAGTGACTGTGTCGCCGTCGAATCGTAATCCCGTGAATGGGGAAATATGCTCGGAAATATCGCCGAAACGGTTCACTGTTGGTGGAGACTGCCGATGTACTCCGGCTTTTTCGATGATAACAGTCGCGGTGCCCGCGGCAAAAATCACCGCTGCGCCGACCATGATTGCTGTTTTCGCTTTGGTCCATGCCATAAGTTTCAATGCTCCTTTGCTGAGGGTTAAAGTTGTACCGGAAGCCGTCGCGCCTTTGGTTATAGCCACGGCAGCCACGGATTTTGCCAACGCCACCGGCGGGGCTTGAATGGAATGGGCGGAAATCGCCCCGGAAATGATCGCTGTCGATGAAGACACGCCGCGTTGGACGTAGAATTTCCGCAGCTTTTCCAGCGCCCGGCTCACGCGCTTCTGTGCGGCATCGTCGCCCACGCCCAAAACGGCGGCGACTTCACCGAGTGATTTTTGTTCATAGAAACGCAGCACGATAGCGTTGCGATCTTTTTCACCAAGTTGAGCCACGGCTTCGTCCAGCAATGGCGCGATGTGCGACCATCCCATTTCGTCAGTATCTTTCATGTGGGCGGCGATGTTTTCCCAGTGCAATCGGCGGCGCTCGGTTCGCAACACGTCCCGGGATACGAAATGCGCCACGCGACAGAGCCAGCCGGAAAGCGACTTATGATGGCGCAGCGTCCGCGCCTTGCGCGCGAGCAGAATGAATACCGCCTGCGTGACATCCTCCGCCTGTTGCGGATCGCGGACTTGCCGCAGCGCGGCGGAATGCACCAGTGCCACGTGACGTTCCACCAACATCGTAAACGCCTTTTCCGAGTTGTGGGTCGCGTATTCCGTAAGCAGTTCGGCATCTTCCGGCGGTCGCATTTAATGATTAAATGGCCGTTGGGCCGGAAATCCGACATTTTTTCCGCAGGAAATGGTGACTGTCACTCAATCATGCGGGTGGCATGATCCATTAACCAGAAGACATCCGAATTGAAATCGGTCAACGGAGTGGGATAGTCCTGGGTGACATTCGGTTGAGGGGGCTGAAGCAATTGCGGGGTAGTCCACTTTTGCACCTGGGCGTGGCCGTCGGCAAAGGAAAAGCCTGCCGCCCCGTTGTGGTATTGGGCGGGATAATCACAGATGTCGTCTGTCGTAGTCGGGTAGGTCAGCATGTCCGTGACAAAGAATCCGTCATTGATGCGGTCCATGGGTTCTTCCACGAAGACAAAGGTCTTGGCCGGGCCGGGATTGACCATGTCGGCCATCTTGTAATAAACACGGTATTCGCCGATGGTGGTGCCGAGCTTTGTGTTTGACCAGCCCATGCGCGTCGGATTGCCGTTGGTGTCCCCGCGTCCACCCACCCAATTGAGCATGGAAAGGCTGCGCACGCGCGGATAAGCGACTCCATTAACCTGCACAACACTCGGGTCCGATGGACATTTGAAGATGGCGGCATTTTGGCCGCAGAAAGGCCAGAGCGGGCTTTTCATGATATCCACGCTGGGATCCCAGTTGCTCGGGTTGTCAGGGTTATAATCCAGAGTTCCGGTCATCCATTGAAATGGCCCGCCCTTTGCGTTGAGCAAGCGGCCGGTGGATTCCTCGGAATACATGCGCCAAGCCACCATGAGCTGGCGGTTATTGTTCAGGCACTGCACGCCCTGCGCATTAGCCTTGGTTTTTGCCAGTGCGGCAAGGATCAGGGCGGCAAGAATGGCGATGATGGCAATGACAACCAACAATTCGACGAGCGTGAAGGCCCGGTCTTTTGTGTTGGTTCCGGCAAATTTCATTGTTTGAGAATACTATTTTATTTTATCAACCACGAGAACTTGAACGGATTCGACGCCCGGCACAAGCTCAAGGCCAAGTTGTTCCATCAGCGCCTGGTTCAACGTCTCTGTACGGTCTCCATCCCATTTCAGATCGAAAGCGAAATCTTCCGTCAAGCCCGTCTGGTCGATCACGGGAATTTTGAGAATCCCCTCCAGATGCTTCGCCAAATTGGGCATCGAGCCGCTGCTGACCGACATTTCACCTGGTGAATAACTGTTGCCTTTGGATTTCGTCACGGCTTTCAGGCCGGGCGCGCCGGGAGATTTGACCTTGAGGAACAAGGCGTTTGTTTCCATCGCCTCAAATTTCCCCGCCAGGCCAAACTTCCTCGTTATTTCTTTTTGCAACGCCTCGGCCGAGCCCTGCGGCAAATTGGCGATATAATCATAATCGCCCGGCGGCACTGCCGCCCGATAGATTATCCGGCTCTCATCCGGAACCTGGTAGATGATTTCGATGATTCGCTTCAAAGAATGTTTGACACCGACGAACCTGCCGCTTCCCGCTATTCCCCAGTAACTTCCCTCGTTGTTGGGAAATTTTGTGGGAACAATCGTGACCTTTGCCGGCTTCTGCCGAAGATCCTTCTGATGGAACTCTTTGAGTCTGCTTACCTGCCACCACTGATTTTGGTACGCCTCAATTTTTTTAATCGTGATGGTGGTTGTTCCAGCGACGAGTAATGCCACCACGCCGACGACGACCGCTGTTTTTGCTTTTGTCCATGCCATAATTTTCAATGCTCCTTCCACGAGGGGTAATGCCGAACCGCCCACCACCATCCCCTTGGCCAGCGCGGCAGCCGCGGCGGTTTTTGCCAGCGCCACTGGCACAACTTGGAGGGAATTGGCGGAAATCGATCCGGCAATGATGGCCGTGGTCGATTTCACGCCGCGTTTCACAAAATACCGGTGCAGTTTTTCCAGCGCACGATTGGTCCGCATGCGGGCGGTGTCCTCGCTGGTGCCGAGAGAAGTCCCGACATCCGCCAAACTTTTGCTTTCAAAAAAACGCAGCAAGATCGCCTGGCGGTCTTTTTCGCCGAGTTGCGCCAGCGCTTCGTCGAGCAGCGGCGACATTTGCTCCCAAAACGGGTCGGGCGCGCTGCGTAGGTTTTCAGATTGCATGAGGGCCTCCTGCTCGTGTTGACGGCGGCGGGCCGCCGCCCGGGTTTGTGCGATGGCCGCGAAGCGGACCGTTTTGAAAAGCCAGCCGGAAAGAATGGTGCCGCTGCGAATTGTCCCGGCCTTTTTGGCGAGGATGATAAAAACCGCCTGTGTGACCTCCTCGGCCAAATGCGGGTCGCGCACCTGCCGCAACGCCGCCGAATAGACGAAGCCCACCCGGCGCGAAACCAGCGTCTCAAAAGCCGCTTCAGAATTGCGTTCCGCGTATTCGCGCAGCAGCCCCATGTCGTCCATTGCTTGCATCCACTTATAGATGCCTGCTCCCATCAAAACCGAACAATCTTTTTCCAAAATCGTTCCGCCTGCTGTCGCTCCAAGGCCGGCTTAACTCGGTTTCGCTCAATGGTTTTCTCTGTCCTTTGATGCGAATTGAACGTCCTATTATAATGGCGGTCTAATTTTTTGCTTGGAACGCATCTGGTGTTGGGGCAGTATTGTGGCAGGGCGTTGCAAGAGCCCTTTGAACTTCTTTTTTATTTATGAAAATTAAAAAAAGCGCGGCAAAAGCCGTTCTCACTCCAAATGTTACAACAAGCGCGGAATCTCCCGCAAAAGCCGCCATCACCGTCATTGACGTCAAGCATGATGTCGGATTTGGCAATGCCCTCTTTCTTCGCGGCACCGGCGGCGGCTTGACCTGGGACCACGGCGTGCCGCTGGTCTGCGTCGATGGCAAAACCTGGCGATGGTCGGGCAAAGTCAAGGATCCGCTCACCTTCAAGCTGCTCATCAATGACAAAATTTGGTCGGCGGGAAGCGACCTGACCATCAAGCCCGGCCAAAAGCTTGAAGTGAAACCCATCTTCGTTTAATCGCGTTCTGGTCTGTTAGACACGGAACGCGGGATGAAATTCGGGATTTGCAACGAGATTTTCCAAGGTTGGGAAATTGAGGCGGCCATGGACTATGCCGCGGGCATTGGCTACGACGGCATCGAGCTTGCGCCGTTCACGCTGGCCCGGACGGTCACGGAGATTTCCCCGACCCAACGCCAGCGGATACGCGATGCTGCGGCGCGCTTGGGCATAGAAATCTGCGGTCTCCATTGGCTTCTGGCCAGGACGGAAGGGCTGCATTTGAACCATCCGGACAGCGCAGTGCGGGATCGGACCGGCAAATATCTTTCCGCCTTGGTTGATTGTTGTGCGGATTTGGGCGGCAAGGTGCTCGTCCTTGGCTCACCTCAACAACGCAACGTCCTGTCAGGTGTGACCCCGGAACAAGCATGGGAGTGGGCCACGGCCACAATCACGAACGCTGTGCGGCGGGCTGAAGAACGGGCCGCCATCCTGTGCCTTGAACCGTTGTCCCCCGCCGAAACCAACTTCATCAACAATGCCGCCCAAGCCATCCGCTTCGTTCAACAATTTAACAGCCCCGCCATGCAAATCGTTTTGGACGTCAAAGCGATGTGCGCGGAACCTGAACCCATCCCGGAAATCATCCGCCAATCCTGCCCGCACTTTGCCCATTTTCACGCCAACGACAGCAACCTCAAAGGGCCCGGTTTCGGCAAGGTTGATTATCGTCCCATCGCCGCCGCGCTCAAGGAAGTGGGATATGCTGGTTACATATCGGTCGAAGTTTTCCAATTCGAAGAAGGCCCCGAGGAAATCGCGGCGCGCAGCCTGGAATATCTGCGCAAGATGTTTGCAGACGGTGCGGATGCCGGGAAACCAGCGAAGACGTGAAAACATGTCAAGCAATCGGCAAAAACTTGCAATAATGGGACATTCAGTGCACGTTTTGGCCGAATTCAAAGATGAGCCACGCATACCGAGTTCTGTGTTACGGGGTTTTTTTGGCGGCGCTCTGTTCTTATTCGGTTCCGTCTGTCCTCGCGCAGGATACGACGGACCTGAAAAAAGAACTGCAGGAGCTTCGTGAGCAAAACCGTCTCCTGCAAAATCAATTGCAGCAACAACAGGGGATGATCGATCAACTCAACCACAAGTTCTCCGACTTTGAAAAGACCAATGCTCAGCACGAAAGCGATTGGCGCACCAAAGAGCAGGCGGAAGGGACCACCCCTGCACCCGATAGTTCCAAGGGGTTTTCCATCGGCAACGTTGCCATTACGGGCGAAGGCGGAGTTGGGTTCTTCGACACCCAGGCCAACGGGAGGTACCCCAATGCGCCGTTTCGAGTGGATGAAGCGCGGCTTTTCTTCGACGCGCTTGTCTGGGAGGACGTTTATTTCTACGGACAAGTGGATTTGATCACACCCCAGGCGACAGACAACGGATTGTATTTGGGAGAGCTTTACCTGCAATTTGAGAATCTGGGCAAATATTGGGGCATGGACCAAACGCTTAATGCGCGCCTTGGCCAGTTTTACATTCCTTTTGGAGAGGAATATCAACATCGTTTCGCCATTGATGACCCGCTCATCTCACATTCTTTGAGCGATTTATGGGGATATGATCCAGGAGTCGAACTCTACGGTTCCTGGCGCAAACTCAGTTATGTCGCCGCCGTGCAAAACGGCGGGATTTCGACCTTGAACGCCAATACGGCGGACAAATCAGTCACCGGGCGCATTGGCTACGACCCGGTTTCCTGGTTCCATCTCAGCCTCAGCGGCATGCGCACGGGAGATTTGAACGCGACCAAAGATGTCAGCGGGATATGGTTTGGCAACGGGCTTTTTCAATCGATTGGTTCCCCCACCGCCAGCCTGTTTCACGTCAACCTGGCCGAGCTGGATGCCTCAGCCAAATGGAAGACCGGTTATGTCAGGGCCGCCGGAGGTTATGTGGACTACAACGATAACAATACAACCATGGATGATCACCGGGACATCTATTATTACTACATTGAAGCATTGCAGCATTTGACGCCAAAATTTTACGGCGTCACACGGCTCAGCCAGATTCGTGCCGCGGGCGGTTATCCCATCGTGGGCGACACCGCGACCTTCGGGCTGCCCACCAGCGATCTGTGGCGTTTGAGCCTCGGCTTGGGTTACACCCTCAACAGCCATTTGGTTTTGAAAGTGGAATACATGTTTGAACAAGGCCAGCTTTCAACCGGTGGCACGCGCAGTCATGAGAACATGTTCGCCACGGAGGCGGCCTTTAAATTCTGAGTATGAAACCTGTTTCGTTCATATGCGCCGGGCTGCTCCTGCTGCAAAGCGCCAGCGGCGGTACAATTTCCGGCGTCGTCCGGGCCAAGGGCAAGGACGCGGACGGCGACGCCTCCAGCGGGGGGAATTATGACAGCAAAGCGCTAAAATTTGCCCAGCGCGTCAACTACGACGACATGCACGATTTTGTAGTTTACATCAAGGGGCCGGTCGCCGGCGCGCCGCTCCCCGTCAAAGTTGAGAAAGTCCGGCAAAAGAACGCCACGTTTATTCCCCACATTTTGCCGGTCATGGTCGGCACAGTGGTGGAATGGCCAAACGAGGACGACATTTTTCACAATGTTTTTTCCAAATCCGACGCCAACCGCTTCGACCTGGACTTGTATAAAAAAGGCGATCCCCCAAAAAAATCGCCGCCTTTTAACAAACCGGGCGAAGTGGATGTCTTTTGCTCGATTCACGCGCGAATGAGTTGCGTCATTTTAGTTTTGGAGAATCCATATTTTGCCACGACTGACGGGAAAGGCCGTTACACGATCACCAACGTGCCGCCGGGCCACTATACCCTGGTGGCATGGCAGGAACGCCTGCCCAGCGACACCAGGGAAATCATCGTTCCCGAAACGGGCGACCTTGCGGGTGTTGATTTTACCCTCGGCATCAAGAATTTGCCCAAGATTAAATGAGCATGGCGCAGTCTTGGAACAGACCGAAGTTGAAATTTCAAGCCAAGGTGCTCATCCCGGTCGTCACCGTCATGGCGCTTTTTTTGCTGGGCACGATGTGGATTGTCAACAATCGCATCGAGGAGCAATTGCAAAACAGAACGGCGGCCCTGCTTTCCACGGCCGAAAATCAATTTACCAACGCCCTCCGCACGCACGATGCCAGCTTGATCCAGCAGTTTGAACCCATCCCCAATCAGTCCCAATTCTATTCCGTGGCCGATAAATTCCGGGGCGACGCCGATGACCAAAAGGCCGCCGCCATCACCATGAATCAATCCTTGTCTGATGCCCTCGTCTTGAGCAGGGAAACTTCCGTGCTGGCCTTCGCGGATGCCACGGGACAATTTCGGGCCTGCGCGGCCCGTGACCCAGGCTTGGAAACAAACAAGTTCTTTACCGCTTGCGCTCCATTGATAAAAAAGGTGCTGAACAACCGGGCTGCGGACGTCCGCACCATCCAGGTGAGCAACTCTCTTTATAGCGCAGTGGTTATCCCCACCTTCAAAATCACGACCGGCGAACTATTGGGCGCATTGACTTTCGGCGTTGAAATGGACACTGCCGTCGCCCAACAAGTGAAAAGCCCGGACAGCCAAATTGTCTTCATCGCCAACGATCAAGTGGCGGCCTCAACGCTGAACAAGGAGGATTTGAACAGCAGCTTGTTACAAGAGTACAAAGGCCTCACCGTTGGTTTGGACAAGAGCGGTGGAGCCCCGGCGGCCACCCTGCTCATACAAACCGAACACTACGGCGTGCGCCCCGGAACATTTCCCCTCTCCGTCGGCCAGGGAAAAGCCGGCTACTTGCTGCTCGTCTCCTACGAAAAACCTTTGCGCGCCTTGCACGACGACCGGCAATTTCTATTCCTGTGCAGCTTGCTGGGCATCGTGCTCAGTTCCACCATTGTCTGGCTTGTGGTCCGGCGTGTGACCAAACCTTTGCGCCAATTGCGCGATAGTGCCGAAGCCGTCGGCCGCGGCGATTTTTCGCAGCGCATCGCCATCCATTCCAATGATGAGCTGGGCGAATTGGCCGGGGTCTTCAACCACATGACCGAAAACCTGCAAAAATCCCTGGCCCAATTGGAAAAGACGGTTGAAATTCTTCGCGCCACCCAAGCCAAACTCGTCCACAGCGAAAAGCTTTCCGCCGTCGGGGAATTCGTCGCCGGAGTGGCCCATGAATTGAACAATCCCCTGACCGCGCTCATCGGCTACGCGGAGTTGCTGCAATCCAGCGCCGTGGACGACGACTCGCGCTCCTCCCTCAAACGCATCAGCAACAGCGCGGACCGTTGTCACAAGATCGTGCAAAGCCTGCTCAGTTTTGCCCGCCAACATCCGCCGGAACGAAAACTGACCGATGTCAACGGGCTGGTTGATGCGGTGGTGGAAATTCTTATTTACGAATTGCGCACCAGCAATATCCAAATCATCAAGGAACTTTCCCCGCATCTGCCCCGCCTCCTGGTGGATCCGCACCAGATCCAGCAGGTGTTTTTGAACATCGTCAACAATGCGCGCCAAGCCGTCGAGGCCTTCCGCCCGCAAGGGTCCATTCGCATCTCCACCGGCGCCACGGGGCAGCGGGTGTGGATACGTTTCCAGGACGACGGCCCTGGCATCTCCGAAGAAAACCTGGCAAAGATTTTCAATCCCTTTTTCACCACCAAACCGGTTGGCAAAGGCACCGGCCTGGGCTTGAGCCTGTCCTACGGCATTATTCAGGAGCACGGCGGTTCGATTACCGTCGAAAGCAAGTTGGGCTATGGGACCACTTTCATCATCGAACTGCCCATCACCGCCGATGCCGAAGCCAGCACGTCCCAAATGGTCGCGCCCGCGCCGCTGCCGCTGCCATCCGGCAAGGGAAAATCCATTTTGGTGGTGGACGACGAGGAGGATATTCTCGATCTCATCCGCAAGACCTTGGAAAAGCAGGGCTACCAGATTCAAACCGCGGCGGTGGCGCCGTCGCACTGAGCCATCTAAGCCGCAACAAATATGATTTGATTATATCCGATTGGAAAATGCCCGGCATCAACGGCCAGCAACTTTACCAACGCCTGCTGGAAACCGATCCCGCCGCCACCAAACGAATGATTTTCATGACTGGCGATGTTCTGAGTGAAAAAACCGAGCGCTACCTGCAGGAGCAGGGCAAAACCTGTTTGACCAAGCCCTTTTCCCTGGTGGATTTTCAGCGGGCCATCGGCAAAATCCTTGAGCAGCAGTGATACAGGCCAAAGCTTTCGCTTGCGGGAAAACGAGAAAACGAACAGGCTCTGTCGTGCATGCAGTATGATAAACCACCTATGATGAACAAAAATAAGATTTTAACGAGTCGCGTCCTGAATGGAAATTGGCGTCTGGCGGTCACTCTGGCTCTCGCCACAGTCCTGGTTGGCTGCAATAAATCAGCCGAGCCTTCCAGTGGCACCAGCAGCAGCAGCAGTGCGACGGAAGGCGATGTGATCAAGGTCGGCGAATTCGCTTCCTTGACCGGCAAGGAAGCTTCCTTCGGGCAAATGTCCCACAACGGCACCAAACTGGCTATTAATGAACTGAACGCCAAGGGTGGCGTGCTGGGCAGGAAGTTGCAATTGCTCACCGAGGATGATCAATCCAAACAGGGGGAAGCCAAGACCATCGCCCGCAAATTGATTTCGCGCGACGGCATTGTGGCCTTGTTGGGCGAAGTCTCTTCCGGCCGCTCGCTGGAAGCCGCGCCGGTTTGCCAGGAAAGCCACATTCCACAAATCTCCCCCTCCTCCACCAATCCGAAGGTGACCGCGATTGGCGATTATATTTTTCGCGTCTGCTTTACCGATCCGCTACAAGGAAAAGTCCTGGCCCGGTTCGCGCAAAAGACCTTGAAAGTCACTCGGGTCGCCGTGTTGACCGACGCGGCCAATACTTACAGCGTCGGCCTGGCCACGTATTTCAAGGATGCCTTTACGAATGACGGAGGGCAGATTGTCGATGAACAGAAATACAGCGGCGGCGACAAGGATTTTAACGCGCAATTGACCACCATCAAAGCGGCCAATCCCGAGGCGCTTTTCATTCCGGGCTATTATCAGGATGTAGGATTGATCGCACTGCAAGCCCGTCAATTGGGCATTACCGTCCCGCTTTTCGGCGGAGACGGATGGGAATCACAAGATCTGATGTCCATCGGCGGCGCGGCGGTGGAAGGGGCATTCTTCTCAACGCATTTCTCGCCGGAAGAATCCGGCCCGGTGGTGCAGGATTTCGTGAAAAAATTCCAAGCTAAATACGGCGTCATGCCGGATGCGATGGCGGCCCTGGGCTACGATTCCGCCATGCTGCTGGCCGACGCCTTCAAACGCGCCGGGACAACCGACGGCCCGAAAGTGCGGGATGCGCTGGCCGCAACCAAAGATTTTCCCGGGATCGCGGGACAAATCACGATTGATGAACATCGCGACGCCAAAAAACCGCTGGTCATGCTGCAAGTCAAAGGCGGGAAACTTAAATTGTTCGAGCAGATCGGCGCGGAATGATGTTGCCCCATCTGAATGACTGAATTCCTCCAGCAATTGATCAACGGCCTTTCGCTGGGGGCGGTTTACGCCCTGATTGCCCTGGGCTACACCATGGTCTATGGCATCCTGCGTTTCATCAATTTTGCGCACAGCGATGTTTTCATGGTCGGGGCGTTTGCGGGTTTTTATTTCAGCAAATATTTTCCGCACCAATCCTTCGCCGGCGGCGTGGCGGTGACGGTGCTGGCCATGGTGGTCTGCGCGGCTCTGGGCATACTCATTGAACGGCTGGCTTACCGGCCGCTGCGCCTGCGCAAAGGTTCGAACCTGGCCGTGCTCATCACGGCCATCGGCGTTTCACTGTTCCTGGAGAACGCGGGCCAGCTCGTTTTCGGCGCGGATTACAAGGCGTTCCCGACGCTGTTCCCGGTGCGGGATTTTACCACGGCCCGCGGCCTGCATACTTCAAGCACCCAACTGCTGGTCTTTTGCGTCACGGCGGCGCTGCTCATTGCACTGCAATTCATTGTTTTGAAAACCAAGATCGGCACCGCCATGCGCGCCGTTTCCTTCAATCACCAGGCCGCCTCACTTGTCGGGATCAATAACGACCGCGTGATCTCCTTCACTTTCGGTCTCGGCTCAGCCCTGGCTGCGGCTGGCGGCATTCTCTACGCGCTGCTTTACCCGTCGATTGATCCTTACATGGGAGTTTTGCCCGGATTGAAGGCCTTCGTGGCCGCTGTGTTGGGTGGCATCGGCAATATTCCCGGCGCGGCCCTGGGCGGCCTGTTGCTCGGATTGATTGAGACTTTCGTCAACGGCAGCCGTTTTTCGACTTACACGGATGCCATCGCTTTTGCCGTGTTGATTTTGATATTGATCTTTCGTCCGGCGGGGTTGCTCGGCAAATTCCAAGTCGAGAAAGTGTAACGGCCATGCCTCGCGTCCAGACGATACTCGACCACCGGCCCAAAATGTTTTTCCTGGCCGCGCTCCTCGGCGCGCTGGCGTTGCAACTCTGCTCCAGCCGGATCAACCCGTATTACCTGGATGTGCTGATCAAGATCGGCATCAACGTCATCCTGGCCGTCAGCTTGAATTTGATTAACGGCTACACCGGCCAATTCTCCCTCGGCCACGCCGGTTTTATGGCAGTGGGCGCATATACGGCGGCGGCCATCACTCTGTTTGTCGGCCCGCACTTTTTGCCTCCAAGCGGCAGCGGTTTCCACAATGCAGCTACGGCAATGTTTTTTTTCGGCGCACTAATCGTGGGTGGACTGGCCGCGGCCCTCGCCGGGTGGCTGGTCGGGATGCCTTCGTTGCGTTTGAAAGGCGATTATCTGGCCATTGTCACGCTGGGTTTTGGCGAAATCATCCGCGTCATCTTTCGCAACATCGATTCGCTGGGCGGCGCCCTGGGCCTGAACGGCATACCGGCCTACACCACCATTTTTTGGGTATTTGCGGTCGCGGTAGTTTGCACTTACGTCGTTGTCTCGATGGTGCATTCCACTTACGGGCGCGGTTTCATTGCCGTGCGCGATGATGAGGTGGCGGCGGAAGCGATGGGGTTGAACACCACGCGCTATAAAATTGTGGCCTTTGTCATCGGCGCTTTTTTTGCCGGAATGGCGGGCGGCCTTTACGGGCATTACACGTTGTCCATCGATCCCCGGGGTTTCGACTTTACACGCTCGATTGAAATCGTAGTCATGGTCATATTGGGCGGGATGGGCAACACGGCAGGGGTCATAGCCGCCGCTGTTCTTCTGACCCTTTTGCCGGAATGGTTGCGCAGCCTTGATCAATACCGCATGGTTTTCTATTCCCTGCTTTTGATCGTTCTGATGTTGACGCGACCGCAGGGCTTGTTCACCTGGAAACGGAAAT